>ERZ778020.1729-NODE-1729-length-17673-cov-37.513225_pt1 | contig 17673 bp, 9 predicted proteins | sample MGYA00375750_ERZ778020 | MGnify/ENA primary metagenome ERZ778020 (study PRJEB29350, sample SAMN05389818) | bioreactor metagenome | isolation source: Ammonium sulfate bioreactor | place: South Africa: University of Cape Town | collected 2014-03-17 ...
GCGCCAACAAGCGTCCGCTGAAGTCGCTCGCCGACATGCTGAAGGGCAAGCAGGGACGCTTCCGGCAGAACCTGCTCGGCAAGCGCGTCGATTATTCCGGTCGCTCCGTCATCGTCGTCGGTCCGGAACTGAAGCTGCATCAGTGCGGCCTGCCCAAGAAGATGGCGCTGGAGCTGTTCAAGCCGTTCATCTATTCGCGGCTCGACGCCAAGGGCCTGTCCACCACGGTGAAGCAGGCGAAGAAGCTGGTCGAGAAGGAGCGTCCCGAGGTCTGGGACATTCTCGACGAGGTCATCCGCGAGCATCCGGTGCTGTTGAACCGCGCGCCGACCTTGCATCGTCTCGGCATTCAGGCGTTCGAGCCGGTGCTGATCGAGGGCAAGGCGATCCAGCTTCACCCGCTGGTCTGCGCCGCGTTCAACGCCGACTTCGACGGCGACCAGATGGCCGTGCACGTTCCGCTGTCGCTCGAAGCGCAGCTGGAAGCGCGCGTGCTGATGATGTCGACCAACAACATCCTGCATCCGGCCAACGGTCAGCCGATCATCGTTCCGTCGCAGGACATCGTGCTCGGCCTGTACTACCTGTCGATCATGCGCGAAGGCCTGCCCGGCGAGGGCAAGGTATTCGGCGACATGGCCGAACTGGAGCACGCGCTGCACTCCAAGGTCATCCACCTGCATACCAAGATCAAGTATCGCTGGGATGGCGTGGGCGAGGACGGCAAGCCGCTCAAGCGGATGATCGACACCACCGCGGGCCGCGTCATGCTCGGCCAGGTGCTGCCGAAGTCGCAGAAGATCAAGTTCGAGGCCATCAACAAGCTGATGACCAAGCGCGAGATCTCCGGCGTCATCGATCAGGTCTATCGTCACTGCGGTCAGAAGGAGACGGTGATCTTCTGCGACCGCATCATGGCGCTCGGCTTCTACAATGCGTTCAAGGCCGGCATCTCGTTCGGCAAGGACGACATGGTGGTGCCGCACGGCAAGTGGAAGATCGTCGATACCACGCGTACGCTGGCGAAGGACTTCGAGCAGCAGTACAACGACGGTCTCATCACCCACGGCGAGAAGTACAACAAGGTCGTCGACGCCTGGTCGAAGGCGACGGAAGAAATCGCCAAGGAGATGATGAAGGAGATTTCGTCGGTCAAGAAAAGCTCCAAGGGCGTCGAGGCGCAGATCAACTCGATCTACATGATGGCGCATTCGGGCGCGCGCGGTTCGCCGGCCCAGATGCGCCAGCTCGCCGGCATGCGCGGCCTGATGGCCAAGCCGTCGGGCGAGATCATCGAGACGCCGATCATCTCCAACTTCAAGGAAGGGCTGTCGGTTCTGGAGTACTTCAACTCGACCCACGGCGCTCGCAAGGGCCTCGCGGATACCGCGTTGAAGACCGCGAACTCCGGCTACCTGACCCGCCGTCTGGTCGACGTCGCGCAGGACTGCATCATCACGCAGGACGACTGCGGCACCAAGCTCGGCATCAAGATGCGCGCCATCGTCGATTCCGGCACGGTGGTGGCGTCGCTCGGCTCGCGCATCCTCGGCCGCACCGCGTGCGAGGACATCCGCGATCCGGCGACCAACAAGGTGCTGATCAAGCGCAACACCTTGATGGAAGAAAGCCATGTCGAGCAGATCTCGCAGGCCAGCATCCAGGAGGTGAAGATCCGCTCGGCGCTGACCTGCGAACTGGTCAACGGCATCTGCGGCAAGTGCTACGGCCGCGATCTGGCCCGCGGCACTCCGGTCAATCACGGCGAGGCGGTCGGCGTCATCGCGGCGCAGTCGATCGGCGAGCCCGGCACGCAGCTCACGATGCGCACGTTCCACATCGGCGGCGCGGCGCAGATCAACGAGCAGTCCGTGATCGAGTCGAACTTCGACGGCAAGATCACGATCAGGAACAGGGCGATCGCAAGAAACGGCGAAGGCCATCTGGTCGCGATGGTGCGCAACATGGTTGTCGCGGTCGTCGACGCGGACGGCACGGAGCGTGCGACGCACCGCATCCAGTACGGCGCGCGCATGCATGTCGACGAGGGCGATCAGGTCAAGCGCGGCCAGCGGATCGCCGAGTGGGATCCCTACACCCGGCCGGTTCTGACCGAGGTGGAGGGCACCATCGGATTCGAAGACCTGATCGAAGGTCAGTCGATCTCCGAAACGCTCGACGAATCCACCGGTATCGCCAAGCGCATCGTCATCGACTGGCGCGGCACGCGCGGCGGAGCGGATCTGCGCCCGGCCATCGTGATCAAGGGCAAGGACGGCAAGGTGCTGAAGCTCGCGCGTGGCGGCGACGCCCGCTACATGCTGTCGGTCGACGCCATCCTGTCGGTCGACGTCGGCGCCAAGGTGAAGCCGGGCGACATACTTGCGCGTATCTCGACCGAGAGCGCCAAGACCCGCGATATCACCGGCGGTCTGCCGCGGGTGGCCGAACTGTTCGAGGCACGCCGGCCGAAGGACGCGGCGATCATCGCGGAAATCGCCGGCACTATCCGCTTCGGCCGTGACTACAAGAACAAGCGCCGTATCTCGATCGAGCCGGTCGACAATGAGGAGGAGACCCGCGAGTACCTCATTCCGAAGGGCAAGCACATCCATCTGCAGGATGGCGACATCGTTGAAAAGGGTGACTTCATCGTTGAAGGCAACCCGGCGCCGCACGACATTCTGGCGATCAAGGGCATCGAGGAACTCGCTGCCTATCTGGTCAACGAAATCCAGGAAGTCTACCGGCTCCAGGGCGTGCTGATTAACGACAAGCACATCGAAGTCATCGTGCGTCAGATGCTGCAGAAGATCGAGATCACCGATCAGGGCGAGACCGACATGATCTCGGGCGAGCAGATCGACAAGATCGAGTTCGACCTGCTCAACGCCAAGGCGAGGGAAGAGGGCAAGAAGGTCGCGACGGGATCGCCCGTCCTGCTCGGCATCACCAAGGCGAGCCTGCAGACCCGCTCGTTCTTCTCGGCGGCGTCGTTCCAGGAGACCACCCGCGTGCTCACCGAAGCCGCCGTCAACGGCAAGGTGGACCCGCTCGAAGGCCTCAAGGAAAACGTCATCGTCGGCCGGCTGATCCCGGCAGGCACCGGCGCCTCGATGGCCAAGATTCGCGAAGTTGCGGTCAAGCGCGACAAGCTGATTCTCGACGAACGCGAAAAGCAGGCTGCGATTGTGCCGTCCGCGCCCGAGGCCGAACCGTTGGCGCTTCCGCCGGCGGAGTAGGATCTGATCTTGCGTTGAAAAAAGGCCGGTGCAAACCGGCCTTTTTTTGCGTTGTGCGATGTCCGGCGTGCTTTTTTCGACAAGAGCCGATTTGTTCATCTTCCCTTCATGTAGAAAGGGCTTTTCCTAAAGCTGGCCGCTCGACTCAAAATCGAACGCGGTGACTAGAAAATGAGGAATGGAGGAAATTTCCTCCATGACTGAGCTTCGCTGGGGTCTGGCGCGCCAGATTTGGCAAAAGCCGGGTCGGGATTGCGAAAAGCGGTCAGGCGCGGATGTCGAAAGAAAATTATGCTTGATCTGGCAATTGTTGGTGGTGGCCCGGGTGGGCTGATGAGTGCGTGGCACCTCAGGAAAAAACTCGGAGAACTGTGTCGGGTCACCATCTTCGAGGCTTCCGACCGCCTCGGCGGCAAGGTGCTGACCCGCAAGTTCGAGACCGCGCCGGCGATGTACGAGGCAGGCGTCGCGGAAATCTACGACTACTCGATGACGGGCCCCGATCCGCTTCGTGAACTGATCCAGCATTTCGGATTGCAGACGATTCCGATGGACTCCGCGCAAGTGCAATTCGGCGGCGAACTGCTCGACGGCGTCACCGGCATGCGCCGCAAATATGGCGCCAGGACCGCCGATGCCATCACGGCCTTCCGCAAGCGCTGCACCGAAATGATGTCGCCGATCGAATACTACGAAGGCGCGCGCGACAACGATCACCCCTGGGCGTTCATGACGGCGGAAGAACTGCTCGACAAGGAGGTCACCGACCCCGTCGCCAAACGCTTCTTCAAGGTGATGGCGCGCTCCGACATCGCCACCGAGAGCCATAACACCAACGGCCTGAACGCGCTCAAGAACTTCGTGATGGATGTGGATGGCTACATCGGCCTCTATTCGATCCAGAACGGCAACGAGCAGTTGATCGACTGCCTGAAGTCGGAGGTCGATGCTGACATCCAGCTCAATCACCGCGTCCTCAAGGTCGGCAAGACGCCGTGCGGCCGCTATCAGCTCAACATGATGAACGGCAAGGGACCGGAGACCCGCGACTTCGATCTTGTCATCATGTGCCTGCCCCATAGCTGGCTCGCCACCGTCGGATGGGATGGCGAGCAGTTGCGCAAGTCGATGGTTCGGCACGTCGCTTACTTCGACCGGCCGGCGCACTATTTGCGCGTTTCGTTGCTGTTCGACGAGCCGTTCTGGGATGAGAGGATTTCCGGCGCGTGGTTCATGTCCGAAGCCTTCGGCGGCTGCTGCGTTTATAACGAAGGGGCGCGGCACAATGTCGGCCGTCATGGTGTGCTGAACTGGCTGATCGCCGGTTCTGACGCGCTGGCGTTCGCGAACCTCAGCGACAGGGAGTTGATCGATGCGGCGCTGAAGTCGCTGCCGGCGTCGCTCGGCAACGCGCGCGCGCATTTCCTTGAAGGCAGGATTCATCGCTGGATGTCCTCGGTCAATGCCATTCCCGGCGGCCTTCCGGCGCGCGACGTCATGACCAACCATCGGCCGGAGCCGAAGGAGCATCCTGGCCTGGTCGTGGTCGGCGATTATCTGTTCGACTCCACTCTCAATGGTCTGCTGGATTCCTCGGACGTGGCGACCGACATCATCGTCACCGAGATGATGAAGCTGCGCCGCGCGCGCGGCGGGAATCGCGGAACCGCTTCCGACCGGATCAATCGCGATTATTTCGAGAACTATCGCGGCCTCGGCCCCTATCGCGAGGTCTGGCAGCAGTTCAGTGATCCGGACTTCCTGATCGAGATGATCCGGATCGCCTGGAACAGGGCGACGGACTGCAAGCTGCTGGTGGCCGGGTCGGCGAGCGGCGAACTGGTCGGCGCGCTGCGTGACCGCGGCATCGATGCCGTCGGCATCGAGAACAACCGCGCCATCCATGCGATGACGCCGGCGGCGCTGCAGACGTTCAACCGGTTTGGTTCGATCCTCGACATGCCGTTCGCGGACGGGCAGTTCGATTTCGTCTATGAAACGAGCCTTTGCCACGTTCCGGAATCCCGGACGATGCGGGCGGTCCGCGAACTGAACCGCGTGGTTAAAACCGGACTGATCTTCGGCTCCGTCACCTCCGACATGAATCCGGCGGTGATCGATCGTTATGATTTGCTGCGCGGCGTGAAGAAGCTCGCCGCCCGGTGGGAATGGTCGGAAATCTTTTTCAACAACGGCTTCGACCTCGCCATGAACCGCAACGACCGCACCGACGACTTGTGGGCGGCGGCTCTTGCGGCCGGGAAGGGGCCGGATCGATGGTACGTGGATTCTGGAAGTCTGCGTTACTCGCTGTTTGACAAGATCGAGGACGACGCCTGATCCGTCAGAAGATGTCGAACATGCGCCCCGCCTCTGAGTCCATGTCCATCAGAAGCGGAAATCCGTGGTGCTCCGATTTCGAAGTTCGCATGTTCTTTTGCAACGGTAAAACCGATCGTGCCCAACGCTCCGCTGCCGCTCGACGATCTGCCCGCCCCCGACGCGGTTGAGGTTCTGCCGAAGAGCCCGCCTGGCGCGACTGAGGCGACGACAGCGTTGTCTGCACTGCCAACGCCGGCCGCCGGGCCTCATGCGCGCAATGATGAGGACGACGACGGGGGCGAGGGCGAGGACGACGGGACCGATCTCGACGAGGACGACGAGGAACTCGTCGTCTATACCGCGCGCGAGGCGGCCGGTGCGCTTGCGACGATCTACGCGTTCATCTGGCCCTCGCTCCGGAATTACCGGAAGGCGTTGACGTTCGTCGGGGTCGGCCTGCTGGTCGAGACGTTGTTCAACGTCATCATGCCGCTCAGCCTCAAGTTTCTGATCGACGATGCGCTTGGCGAAGAGGACTTCGACGTTCTGGTGAGAATCCTGTCGGTGCTTGCGGTCGCCGGCGTCGTCACCTCGCTGATCTCGATCTGGTACGAACGATGGGATGCGTGGCTGTCGTCGTCGGTCGTCTCGGAGGTGCGGCAGCAGCTTTTCAGTCATGTGCAGGATCTGCCGTCGGCATTTTTCGCACGCGTCCGGCGCGGGGAAATCCTGTCGCGTTTCTCCGTTGATCTCTCCGCGTTTGAAGGTGCGGCGAAAACGTTCGTCGGCACGGCGCTGCTTCCGGCGATGGAGTTGGTGGCAGGCATCGTTCTGATGCTGTTCTTGAGCTGGAAGTTGGCGGTGGTCGCGTTGCTGATCTTTCCGATCACGCTGATCGGGCCGCGTATCCTGACCCCGAAGGCGGTGCAGGCCAATTACGAGCAGAAGGTCAACGAGTCGGCGATCCTTGGCGTGGTTCAGGAAAACATCGCCGCGCAGGCTTTAGTCAAGGCTTTCAGTCTGCAGCGTCGAGCCCGCGGCTGGTTCACCGTCCGCAATGAGGAGACCAGAAGGAAAATCGCATCCTCCACATTTCTGTCGAGCATGGTCGAGCGCTCGGTCACGATTGCGGTGCTGCTGCTGCATCTCGTCGTGCTTGGCATTGGTGCCTATCTGGCGACCAGCGGGCAGATCACGATCGGAACGTTCGTGACGTTTGAAAGCGCGTTCTGGGAAATCTCGTACAATATCGCCCATCTGATGTCCTATGTGCCGGTCTCGCTTCAGGCTGCGGCGGCCGTGCGCCATATGCAGGAACTGCTCGACGAACCGAAGCGTGGCATCGACCGGCCCGGGGCGCCGGATCTGCCGCGCATCACCCATGACATCACCTTCGATCGCGTGACGTTTCGATATGAGGGCGCGGAGACACCGGTTCTCGACAACCTTAGTCTCAAGCTCGATGTCGGAAAGCGCATTGCGATTGTCGGGCCGAGCGGCTCCGGCAAGAGCACGCTGCTCAACCTGATCCTGCGCCTCTATGTGCCTGATGCGGGCCGCGTCACGATCGATAGCGTCGATATCCGGAAGGTGACGCGCGAGTCGCTGCGATCGGGCATGGCGATCGTGTTTCAGGAGAACATGCTGTTTAACATGTCGATCCGCGAAAACATCCGTCTTGGCAAGGAAGGCGCAAGCGACGCGGAGGTCGTGGCCGCGGCGAAGAAAGCCGAGATTCATCGTTTCATCATGAGCCTGCCCCGGCGCTACGATACTGTCGTCGGCGAGCGCGGCGATACGCTGTCAGGCGGCCAGCGCCAGCGCATCGCTATTGCGCGCGCGATCGTCCGCGATCCCTCGATCCTGTTGCTTGACGAGGCGACCTCCGCGCTCGACCAGACCACCGAAGCCGCGATCAACCGCACGCTGCTGAAGGTGTCCAGGGGACGCACCATGATCTTTTCGACCCATCGCCTGACGTCGGTTGTCGATATGGACGAGATCATCGTCATCAGCGGCGGCCGGGCCGTCGAGCGCGGTTCTCATTCGGAGCTGATGAATGGTCATGGCCTCTATCGCAAGCTCTGGGACGATCAGGGGCATGCCTATGATGATGGCGAGAGCGACGACGAGTAGGCATTTCCTACCTATGCGAAGTTATGCGACCGAAGTGATGAAAAATTAACATCAAGTTTAGCCAATTTGCCCGTTTCATCGCGGCGTTATTCGTTTCATGCGGGCGCAATGATATATTTCGTGGTGCGGATGCAGCTCGATGGTCGAGGAATGGTTTTCCAGACCAAAGGCGCAGGTTCGATTCCTGCAACCGCTCCAGCCGCGGAAAGCGCGGGCGCAAAAAAGAAGGGCCGTGCAAAGGCGCGGAACCGAGCACATGATCGATGCAGAGAAGAAGCGGCAGAGCCGCAAGTCGGTCCGGCAATCCGCATGGATCATCCTCGACGGCGGCTTCGCCAGGCGGCCGTGTACTGTCATTGATCTGTCGGCGACGGGCGCCAAGATCGACGTCGACGACGCCAGCGCGGCGTCAGCCGGCTTCCAACTGGCGTTCTCTCGTGACGCCCGAACCGGACGTCGATGCCAGGCGGTCTGGCGCAGCGGAACGACGCTGGGCGTCAGGTTCGTCTGAAGCGATAAGAGGAAAGGCGTGTAGCGGTTTTCCAACCGCATCCCACTTTTGAAATCGATCGCGTTCATGATTTCGGATCGATTTCATCCAAAACCATTGTGGTCGAGAACCCGCCCGGTTGGGATTTCATCAGAAGCGAGAGGCAAGCCTACGCGGTTCTGCCTTCGCGCGATTCAGGGTGCGGTTGCGATGCAGGTATCGGCGCGGCGGGCTTGTGCGTCAGTCCGATCACGCCCTGGGCCAGCCTTCCTATGAAGCGCGCCCACCGTCGTGCGCGCCAGGTCAGGCCATCGTCGATCGACAGCGAGCGAAGGTGCCAGGCTTTCGCGGCCGACCACGTGTCGCATTCCACCTTCACCGGATCGTCGTAGAACATCTCGATCTTGGCGCGACCCATGCCTTCGGTCGCGAGCCAGGTCGGAATATGAACGTTGCAAAGCCGTTCGACGTCGGTGAACACCTTGTCGGTGCCGGTGCCTGCGGCCGGGCATGACGTCGCGAAAGCGTCGCCGACGACAACGACACCGGCCTGCCGATGATTTTCCGTGACGTACAGATCTGCCGGCCGGATCTTGATCGGCCCGACAACCTTGAAGTCGCCGGCCATGCGGTCGAAGCCGGGCATCATCGCGCGCATCGTCGCTTCGGGGTTCTCACGAAACTCGTGAAACCAGACGTCGTCCATGGGTCGATAGACCATCATGTTCGCCCGCATCGCAGCCCCGATCGGAAACAGCGTCAGATAGGCCAGGCGATCGGCGGTTCGCTTCGGCCAGTAGGTCAGGGCCGGGAAGGGCAGCGCCGGGCGGCCGACCGGCGCGACGTCGAATCCCAGCGTCACGGAATGACACTCGCTGATGACGCGTCGCTGGAGGCCGAGCATGTGGCGCAGGCTGATGCTGAGGCCGTTTGCGAGCACGACCAGCCGCGCGGAAATGTCCTCGCCGTCCGCCAGCACCACGCGCTGGCGCTCGTCGCCGGTCGCGACTTCGACGACCTTAGTATAGAGAATCTCCACGCCGGGCGGGATCAGCGCGCGTGTGGCATTGACGAGCGTGTCATACATCACGCCGTGCTGATCGCTTGGTTTCCTGGCGACCACGATACCGAACCGCGCTTCCCAGACCTCACCGTCGACGGTGGTCAATCGCAGGATTTCCTGGTCCAGGCCCGTTCTGCGCAATCGCGGCAGTTGCGTGCCGCCGATCTTTTCGCAGCGCAGGTCGGGCGGATATACGATGTGCGGATCGATCATGATCGCGGCAACGCCGGCACGGCCGAGCATCGCGGCGGTGATCGATCCGGCCAGGCCGCCGCCAACGATCACAATGTCGGTATAGCGCATACACAGGCCCTTGTTCCGCAGTGCTATCCTTGCACCCTAAAAGGCAAAGAAACCTTGAAGGGACATCGAGCGGTCGAGGCCGGATCGGGCCGTTGTGGCTTAACCGAAAAGCAATGCCGGACCAACATTATGCCACCCTGCGCAAGGATCGCCCAAGAGGACATCCCGAGGGGATCGACCAAGGCCTCTGATGATTTCGGTAAACATTTGTTCACCAACCCTGGACCTTGCGGCGCCGTGGGACGACCTCGTCCAGCGGGCCTCTCCCAATGTGTTCATGAATCCGGCCGCGCTGACTGTCGCCAACGAGATCGGCTTCGCGCGCATCCGGGTCCTGCTTGCATGGGATGACAGCGCCGAGCCGAGGAAGCTGGTCGGCATCTGGGCCTTTCAGGTCCGCAGGATCTCGCGGTTGTGGCCTGCGCTGCTTGAGGCATTGCCTTACAACTACGCCTTCCTCTCAAGTCCCGTCGTGGATCCCGCTTTCGTCGGCGTCGTCGTTCCGGCCTTCCTGTCGGCGATCCGCACCAGTCCCTTGCTGCCCAACGTGATCAATCTGAAGTCGCTTGATGCCGAAGCCACGAGCTTCGACATGCTGGTGAAAACGCTCACCGAGCAGGGCAGGGCGCAGCTCAGATTGTCCGAGAGTACGCGGCCTTTCGCGACCCCGGAGCTTGGCGTGAAACGGTCGGGCTCGACCCGGAAGAAGCTGCGGCAGGACTGGAACCGGCTCTCCGCCGCCGGCGCGGTCGATATCGTCAACAACGGTGCGCCGGATACGGCAGAGGCGTTCGAGACGTTCCTGAAGCTGGAAGCCTCTGGTTGGAAGGGCGCGCGCGGCACGGCTCTGCTGTGCGATGCCGCGGACGCGGCCTTCGTCCGGCGGATGGTCGCCGCGCTTGCCGAACGCGGCAGCGCCTCGGTGGCGCTGCTTCGCGTCGACGGGCGGCCTATCGCCGCGCAGGTGCTGATGTATTGCGGCGCCACGGCCTACACCTGGAAAACCGCATTCAGCCCGGACTACGCGAAATACTCGCCGGGCGCGCTGCTGATCGACAAGATCACGGACGAGCTGTTTTCCGTAGGCAGAATCACGGCGATCGATTCCTGTTCCTACGAAGGCAGCTTCATGACCCAGCTCTGGGCCGGGCACCGGAAAATGGCCGATCTGCTCGTCGACGTCGGACCGGGCAAATCGCTGGCGTTTTCGCTGGAGGCAGCCCGTCAGCGAGGCTACGGCTATCTTCGCTGGCTTCGCGACTGGATCCGGGCTTGGTCCATGCCGGCCGCACCCAAAAGCAAGAAGGTGAGTTTTGCCGCGCATCGCTAGCGTCACGCGCGATCCGGCTGCCGATGGGGCCGAGTTGACTTATGGGATTCGATATATCTTACTAAATATATCGATGGATGGCTTCTCGCGCCGCTTTCGTTCGGCATGTCGCCGCGCCTTGTCCGGCCTTGTCTGTCGGGGCAGGTGCGGTGCACTCCTGAACGGATGTCTGGAAGTGTTCAAATATGTTCAGCCAGGCAGGCGAGGCAATATCGGCTGGCTGAACCGGCAGCGCAGACGGGCGCGACGAGTCGGGGTGGCGACCCGGCGCAGCTTGCCTTTGCTCTTGCAAAGACCGAAGCTGCGGCCGATCCAATTTTTTCTGAAGAACCGGTGACCGGGGACAATGGCACAGAGACCAAAAAACGCCCTGTTGGCAAGCATACCGGACTCGGAATGGATCGAAATTCAGAGGGTGTGCGAGCCCGTGAAGCTGTCGCTTGGGCGCGTGCTGTACGAACCGCGTGGCGCGTTCGATTACGTCTACTTCCCCGAGACGGCGATCATCTCCAACATCGCTCCGCTCAAGACCGACAGGACGGCTGAAACGTCGACGACCGGCCGGGAGGGAGTGATCAATGTCGGAGCCATCATGGGCGACGATCAATCGATGCATCGCGCTGTCGTCCAGGTATCCGGTGATGTCATTCGCATTTCCTTTCGCGACTTTCAGGATATGCAAGCACGCCTGCCTGTCTTTCGGCGCAAGCTCAACGCCTACTCCCGAGCATTCCTTGCGCAGGTAATGCAGTCCGTTGCATGCAATGCCAGCCATTCGTTGCTCCAGCGCTGCGCGCGATGGCTGCTGAAGTCTCACGATCGCGTCGATGGCGACGAGCTTCGGCTCACCCAGCAATTCCTTGCCGAGATGCTGGTTGTCAGTCGCGTGGCGGTAAACGCCGAGCTTAAGCAATTCCAGAAACAGAAGGTTCTCACATACAGCCGCGGCATCATCACGATACTGGACCGGAGACTGCTGGAGCGAACAACCTGCGAATGCTATCGCGCGGTCCGGCGCGAATACGACAGACTGCTGCCCGGCTCCTTCACCAAATAAAAAGCCAGCTATGTAAACTAGTTGGCTATACGGTCGCGACTTCCATCGGTACACCAAGTACATCCAACAAATGGAGCGCACCGATGCCGAGACACGTCTCATTTTACGATGAATCTCTGGGAAAGCAGATCTCCGGTTCCTACACCTCTGACGGCAAGGTGATCCATGCCGGTTCGGGGACCCTGGGCGCCAAGAGTGCTCCCCTCGGCTATCTTGGAAACGCCAACACGTTTCCGGTCGATCAGGAAGGCCAGGACCTGCTGGCTCAGAAGCTGCTGAGCGAGCTGGCCCATCGTGAAGCGAAGAACGGCCACGCTCACGGCCACTAGGCTTTAGGTTTTCGCCGTTTGCTGCGGAGACCATTTAATTGGTCCCGCTGCGTGGGCGAGTGAAGTTATCGAAACTAATTCTTCCTCCCTGGTTTTGTGCGTTACAGCCGACATTTTCCGAATGCTGCACCTTTCGAAAAGTGTCGACCATCTCAAGCGGTAGGTAGCACCCGCTTGGCCACGATGCGCCTGTAACCGGCTTTACCTGACCCACGGCGCTGCTTGTCGTCACCGATAAGGTGACGACAAGTGGCGTTTTTGTGTGTGTGGGTATCTTCCGCAGCGATGCTCCCTTTGCGGTGCAGCGTCCGGTCGGGTCGGGCGCGTCGTTTCCCTGCGCATCATCTGTGCGCATCGTCCCCTGTGCGCGTCGTCGTCCCCGGCGAATTCCGGACCCAGGATTTCGACAGCGGCAATTTACCGGTGGTGTTCGCCTATGGCGTTTACAGGTGGAGCATCCTCGGGCTTGACCCGTGGGTGGATACCGCTTGCGTCAGGAAAACACGCCGAATCAAAATCATAGCCTCACTTCTGAGTCTTCCGTCGGAAGCGGAAGGGCCGGGTGCCCGAACGTGGCTCAGGCGGATATGATCCGACGGCGGCCGGCCGGGCGTATCGATCCGTTCGCAGGGACGACCGACGTTTGAAACCCGATTCGGGGGGAGGGCGGGTCACGGCTTCGCCTGACCCTGTGCCACGGGCCGGCCGCAGACATCAAAGCCGCAGATATCAAAGTTGTCGCCGCCTCCTGTCCGTCGGGACTGCCTGCCCCGGAGGCCCCATAGGGAGTTCCGGCTGTGCACCCTTCCTTGAACCGGGGCGCTGGTCGCTTACCGCGCCAAGGCCATCATTTCGGTGGCGGCTGCAGGTCAGCGTCGCAAATGTCAAATTCACCGGCAATCCGGCGGCAGAATCGTTCGGGGCACTTCTCGGGAATCAAAGCCGGATTCGCCGGAGGCGACGGTTCAAGACTGGTCCCGTCTCTTGGAGGTCTCCGAATTCCTTTCCGATCCCGGCAGAACGAAAGCGGCCCGGGGGAGGGCTGGCCGATGTCGCGGAAAGACCATTATTTCGAAAGACATCCATCCGGCTGGTAAGGCGTTTGGTCGCCGATTTCCCGCAGAAGGGAGGCGCGCCAAATGGCCGGTGGTCAACGGGTAGAAGCGCTTCTGCGGCGGCGGTTTAGCCTTGACTTGGCGACTCGCGGTGGATAAAACCCGCGCACTTAACGGCAGGCGGTGAGTTACGCCAACGTCGGAACGGACCACCCTTTCTATCTGATTTGATTGATAGAGACGGGCACCAACCTCGACGAATGCTGCTCAGACGCTGCCGATGATAGCTAGGCAATGCCAGGACGACAGTCGTTCTCTTGAGCGAGTTCTCTCGAGATTGATTTCGGATGCATGACCTCGGTGGAAGCCGGCCGGTTCCTTCCGGTTGGTGTTGATCGCGGTCCTCTGTGGCGTCGAAGCGCTTTCCGTTCAGCGATGGACGGTTGGCGCGATTTCGTTTTGCGTGAATCGTTTCACGTGTTGCGAGCGGTGGGCGGCAGCCCCGGACGAATCTGCGGAACCGATCGGGGTTTCGCGTAAAATTTAAGGGTGAAGGCGAACGATGCCGACGATCAACCAGCTGATCGCAAGTCCGCGCGTCATACAGAAGTCGCGCAAGAAGGTTCCTGCGTTGCAACAGTCGCCGCAAAAGCGTGGCGTGTGCACGCGTGTCTATACGACCACTCCGAAGAAGCCGAACTCGGCGCTTCGCAAGGTCGCCAAGGTGCGCCTGACCAATGGCTTCGAGGTCATCGGTTATATCCCGGGTGAGGGGCATAACCTTCAGGAGCATTCCGTGGTCATGATCCGCGGCGGCCGCGTCAAGGACTTGCCCGGCGTGCGCTACCACATCCTCCGCGGCGTCCTCGACACCCAGGGCGTCAAGAACCGCAAGCAGCGTCGTTCGAAGTACGGCGCGAAACGTCCGAAATAAGCGGGAACAAAAACGATGTCGCGTCGCCATTCTGCCGAAAAGCGTGAAGTGCTTCCCGATCCGAAGTTCGGAAACGTCGTCATTACGAAGTTCATGAACTCGGTGATGTATGCCGGGAAGAAGTCGGTCGCCGAAAGCATCGTCTATGGCGCGCTCGACCTGATCGAGGCCAAGACCAAGCAGGGGCCGCTCACGGTGTTCGAGCAGGCGCTCGAAAACGTCATGCCGACCATCGAAGTGCGGTCGCGCCGCGTCGGCGGCGCCACCTATCAGGTGCCGGTGGAAGTCCGCTCAACCCGCCGTCAGGCGCTCGGCATTCGCTGGTTGATCGCGGCCGCGCGGGGACGCAACGAAAAGACGATGACGGAGCGGCTCTCGGCCGAACTGCTCGACGCGTCGAACAACCGGGGCAGCGCAGTCAAGAAGCGGGAAGACGTGCACAAGATGGCGGAAGCCAACCGTGCGTTCTCGCACTATCGCTGGTAACGGCGACAACAGGAATTCAAGGACAGCTCCATGCCCCGCCAACATGCTATCGAGGATTACCGTAATTTCGGGATCATGGCGCATATCGACGCCGGCAAGACCACCACGACCGAGCGCATCCTCTATTACACCGGCAAGAGCCACAAGATCGGCGAAGTGCACGAAGGTGCCGCGACGATGGACTGGATGGCGCAGGAGCAGGAGCGCGGCATCACCATCACCTCGGCTGCGACCACCGCGTTCTGGGACGGCAAGCGCCTGAACATCATCGACACCCCCGGCCACGTCGACTTCACCATCGAAGTCGAGCGTTCGCTGCGCGTGCTCGATGGCGCCGTGTGCGTGCTCGACTCCAACCAGGGCGTCGAGCCGCAGACTGAAACCGTCTGGCGCCAGGGCGACAAGTACAAGGTGCCGCGCATCGTCTTCTGCAACAAGATGGATAAGACCGGCGCCGACTTCTACAAGTGCATGGCCGACATCGTCGATCGGCTGGGCGCGCGCCCGGTGGCGCTGCAACTCCCGATCGGCTCGGAAAGCAACTTCAAGGGCATGGTCGACCTCGTCCGCATGAAGGCGCTGGTCTACAATCAGGACTCGCTCGGTTCGATGTACGATGTCGAGGAGATTCCTGCTGATCTCGCCGACAAAGCGAAGGAATATCGCGAAAAGCTGGTGGAAGCCGCCGTCGAACTCGACGACGACGCCATGGCTGCCTATCTCGACGGCACCGAGCCGGATGAAGCGACCCTCAAGGGTCTCATCCGCAAGGCCGTCATCACCGGCGCATTCTATCCCGTGCTGTGCGGCACGGCGTTCAAGAACAAGGGCGTGCAGCCGCTGCTCGACGCCGTCGTGGCCTATCTGCCGTCGCCGCTCGACGTGCCCGCGATCAAGGGCGTCGACGACAGGGGCAACGAGGTCGTCCGCCATGCCGACGACAAGGAGCCGATGGCGCTCTTGGCATTCAAGATCATGGACGACCCGTTCGTCGGCACCATCACCTTCTGTCGCATCTATTCCGGTATTCTTCAGAGCGGCACCGGCGTGATCAATTCGACGCGCGAGAAGAAGGAGCGCATCGGCCGCATGCTGCTGATGCATGCGAACAATCGCGAGGACATCAAGGAGGCCTATGCCGGCGACATCGTCGCGCTGGCCGGCCTGAAGGAAGCGCGCACCGGCGATACGCTGTGCGATCCGGCCCATCCGGTGATTCTGGAAAAGATGGAATTCCCCGATCCGGTGATCGAGATCGCGATCGAGCCGAAATCCAAGGCCGACCAGGAAAAGCTCGGCGTCGCGCTGGCGAAGCTCGCGGCGGAGGATCCATCGTTCCGCGTCTCCACCGATCAGGAGTCCGGGCAGACCATCCTCAAGGGCATGGGCGAGCTCCATCTCGACATCAAGGTCGATATCCTCAAGCGCACCTACAAGGTGGACGCCAACATCGGCGCGCCGCAGGTGGCGTTCCGCGAGCGCGTCACCAAGCGCGTCGAGCATAGCTACACCCACAAGAAGCAGACCGGCGGTACCGGCCAGTTCGCCGCCGTCACGCTGATCGTCGAGCCGAGCGAGCCCGGCAAGGGCTACGAGTTCGAGTCGAAGATCGTCGGCGGCGCGGTGCCCAAGGAATACATTCCCGGCGTCGAGAAGGGCATCGAGAGCGTGCTCTCCTCGGGCGTGGTCGCGGGCTTCCCGGTGGTCGACGTCAAGGTGCAACTCATCGACGGCAAGTTCCACGACGTCGACTCCTCGGCGCTGGCGTTCGAAATCGCGACCCGCGCCTGCTTCCGCGAGGCTTTGCAGAGAGGCAAGTCGGTGCTGCTCGAGCCGATCATGAAGGTCGAGGTGGTGACGCCGGAAGACTACACCGGTTCGGTGATCGGCGATCTCAACTCCCGCCGTGGCCAGATCCAGGGTCAGGACATGCGCGGCAACGCCAACGTCATCAACGCGATGGTGCCGCTCATGAATATGTTCGGTTACGTGAACAACCTGCGCTCGATGAGCCAGGGTCGCGCGACCTTCACGATGCAGTTCGATCACTACGCTGAAGCGCCGGCCAACGTGTCGGCTGAAGTCCAGAAGAAATTCGCCTGATCGTCGTCGCGACGATTACCGCCTGAACGGAGAGTATCATGGCCAAAGAGAAGTTTGAACGCACGAAGCCGCATTGTAACATTGGCACGATCGGTCACGTTGACCACGGCAAGACGTCGCTGACGGCGGCGATCACCAAGGTTCTGGCGGAGACGGGCGGCGCGACGTTCACGGCGTACGACCAGATCGACAAGGCGCCTGAGGAGAAGGCGCGCGGCATCACGATTTCGACGGCTCACGTCGAATACGAGACGCAGAAGCGCCACTACGCGCACGTCGACTGCCCCGGCCACGCCGACTATGTGAAGAACATGATCACGGGCGCGGCGCAGATGGACGGCGCGATCCTGGTGGTGTCGGCGGCGGACGGTCCGATGCCGCAGACCCGCGAGCACATCCTTCTGGCGCGCCAGGTCGGCGTGCCGGCTCTCGTGGTGTTTTTGAACAAGTGCGACATGGTGGACGATCCGGAGCTGCTCGAACTCGTCGAGCTCGAGGTTCGCGAACTGCTGTCCAAGTACGAATTCCCCGGCGACAAGATTCCGATCGTGAAGGGTTCGGCGCTGGCGGCGCTGGAGAACTCGGACCCGAAGCTCGGCCATGACGCGATTCTCGAGCTGATGAGGAACGTCGACGAGTACATTCCGCAGCCGGAGCGCCCGATCGACCAGCCGTTCCTGATGCCGGTCGAGGACGTGTTCTCGATCTCGGGCCGCGGCACGGTTGTGACGGGCCGCGTGGAGCGCGGCGTGGTCAAGGTCGGCGAGGAAATCGAGATCGTCGGCATCCGCCCGACGCAGAAGACCACGGTGACCGGCGTCGA
>ERZ778020.1734-NODE-1734-length-17641-cov-4.117423_pt1 | contig 17641 bp, 17 predicted proteins | sample MGYA00375750_ERZ778020 | MGnify/ENA primary metagenome ERZ778020 (study PRJEB29350, sample SAMN05389818) | bioreactor metagenome | isolation source: Ammonium sulfate bioreactor | place: South Africa: University of Cape Town | collected 2014-03-17 ...
AAAATAAATCTCTTCAATGATTAATTTCAAAAGTCGTATTTTTCTTTTCTATTTTCAAATAACAAGATCATGACAAACATTTTCTAGTTTGAATTTAGTCACTTAGGATAAATCGAAGGATATTCGTTGCTTTTCTTTGTCTCTCAAACAACAGCAACATAAAACCTATTGACAATAATTACCAAATGTGTTTTTCAGCTCGTTCGATTTCCTGTGAGAGAAGATAAAATCGTTTAATATAGAAGTAAGTTGTTCGATGATAGTTTCTATGACACTATTTTATTATTAATTGCATCCACAGGTCAAAACACATTGACAGATAGAAATTTCGAATAGAAAATTGATCAAACATTTTCTCATGCAATCCCAAATGAATAGTAGCATGTCACGCTTGAAATTTCTGTTCAATTGAAGAGTTTAGATTCAGTCTCACGCACTATCTGTCTAGTTTCATGTGTGTGTGTGTCTTTTCAGTCATAATAGTTTTTGAGTCGACATTTTTCTGAACATCATCTTATATAACCATTAGGGATTGGTAAAGCATGTCATTTTCTTTCTTGCTCGTTTCTGTCCTTGTCTTTTATCTTATTTCATTTTTCATCATCTATAATTAAGCAAAGAAGACAATTTTGTGCGATGCACGCTTACATTGAATCTGTTCGGCATAGTCAGTCATCTTCTTTTGCTTCTCTACTAATCTAAGAACACATATTCGTTCTTATTTATTCTTTTCCTCTTCACTTCATTCTCGCTCCCGTGCATATTTCCTTCCTTAAGACTTCGTACTAAGAATTATCAAGAAGAGGAAAAAGAAAGGAAGGACGAGTAAAATTACGTTTCTTTTTATTCGACTCGTTCAGACCATGTTTAACATAAACAACAGATTTTTATTAAGAAAAGACAAAGAAGAATATGTTTGAGTTTGCTATACATGACTAATTCTATCGTTATTCTTTGATGCGTAAATAGAATTCTTTTTTTCCTCATTTTCTTTCGTTACTAATATTTCTCAACAAAAGAAATTGAGCAATTGAGAGCATTCAATAGCAACTTTTTTTTTCTTCTTTTATTAAAATAAAATGAAATGGAATATTACACGAAGATTATTAATTGCCAGATGCTTTCTTCTTTTTGACATTTGCAAAAAGTTAGATGAATATGTTAACATTAATGCTCAATTAGACATTTTTTTTCTTATTAAGTAAAATACAAGTTCAAGATTAGAGATTTATAGTAAGAAGCTCATTTTTCGCTGTTGTGAACACCTTTTTTTCTCCTCTCTTTATATTGTATGTCAGAGGCAATATTCTTTTCTTTTCTTCGTTCCTTCCTTTCATCGTTTCTAACCCATCTTTTATTTTTTTTCCTTTCCGCTATCCTTACATCCCTAATTGAAACTCACTAAAGCTCGATCGAGCTTTTCTCTATATAAGAGTAGAGAAAAAAAATCTCATCATGATTGTTCAACCATCATGGATGATGATGATGATGTGTGAGTGCGTGATATAGAAAAAGAACGCAAAAGAAGAAGAAAAAAAGGTCGGTCTCATTTTTTTTCTCTAGTCGTCAAATGAAAATACTTTCTTCCGGGCATCGGGACTCTTTTTCTTTTTTTCTTCTCTCGCTCTCTGTCTCTCGTTTTCTCTTATTATTATGTATTCTCTCTTTCTTTCTCGTTCGCGCATTCACTCACACGGTTTTTCTGCGCGTACGACAATTGAAGATGATGGAAACGTTCAGTTTTTTTTCCTTCGGTCTTCTTCTTTCTTTTGCCGTATGTCAACTAAAGATACTATCTTGCGCGAAACGGCTGATACACTTCGTGCATTGTTCGACGTTTTTCATAAATACAAGCACCAGGTGATATCAGCTTCTGTCGGCGGGGAAAACCAACAACAACAACGATTTCGAGTTCTTTTTTTTCCTTCATATTTCCAACTTTAGGTGGTGTTTACGGCGGTGCTTCGACAATCAGAGCACGTTTATTGCCGTTTATTAATCTCGAAGCCTCTTATCTCAATGGTTTATTGAGCAACACCGGTTCGGATTTGTATCCATTGGCTTGGTGGCGTTATCCGTACGCTCATCTTCGAACCGAAGTCGAATTTCAATCGTTAGCCGACGAATACGATCGAAATCTCGGCGAATTGGAATTGGATTTACGTTATGCGAATGTTGACAATGCTCGACTCGAAGCCGAGTAAATTTCGATTTGATTTTATTCGAAAACAACAAATGAATTTGATTTCTTTCGTATGTCTAGACTCGAACAAACACGAGCTGAATTAATCGATGAACGAAGTAAAGCAACCGATGAGAAAATTCATAACGATGCCGAATTATCGAATTTACGGTTACGGTAAATATTCAAACCGTGTGCACGAAGAAAACTAAATAATTTCTGTTCTTTTTTTCTTCTAATTCTAACAGTTTGAGTGATACGGAATTTCGGCTTTCGCTTGAACGTTATAAACCACGATCGGTTATCGTCGATGGATACGAACGAGAAATTCGTCGTATCCGCGATGATATCGAAACAGCTCAAAGACGTTCACGAGCACGATCGCTCTCACCAGTTCGTAGGTAAATCAAACGAACGCATAATTCGTCTTCAATTTGCTAAATCTCACAATTCAATGCTCTTCGTTTAGTTATGTTCGATGTCGTTCATTGTCGCCGGTTCGTTCTTGTGTAACAATCACAACTTCGAACGATTCGGTTCAACAAATTCGTGAAAATACGTTGATTCAACGTTTCAATGAGTTGTACACACGCGAACGACTCAATGCCATGGATTTACTTCGAGCAGTTTCGGATGATTACGATATGAATCAACGTGTTTGCTTTAATATCATTCAAGTAAATTGAAAATTCGAAGAAATCGAGCGTGTTTTTTGAGTTGTTCATTTTGCAGGAAGCATTTGCGGTGTCGAAACGACGTTTTGTCGAATGGAAATTACGTCTTCGTTCGCAATTGGCGATTACATTGACAGGCACCGATTCACTTGAAGATGTCGTTCAAGATTATATCAACCGAAATCTCGATTATTTCGAATTGCCAAGTGTTGTTTCGGAAGTTATTGATAATTTACATCGTAATCCACGTATAAGTTTGCCACTTGGTGTGACATATTCATTGGTAAATGCATATATTCGTGAAGCATGTCGTATCGCTTGGCATATGGCTTGTCTTCCATATCCACTTGACATTGCCTTTGCTAGTGACGCTGAAGTTTTCGATGATACAAAGTAAAGATTGATTCGTATGTGAAATTCATCTCAACTAAATCTCGTTTCTGTCAGATATCGTCGTAGCTACGATTCGGAATATTCAGCTCCGCTTGTTGATCATCATATTTGGCCTGCATTGATGCAAGGAGCTAAAGTTGTTGCTAAAGTAAACGAAAAACAAATCATTATTGATCAGTTTCGAAGAACTAATTTTATTTTTTTTTGATTCAGGGCGAAGCATGTACAAAACGAGGGGCCTCATTAGTATGTATATTTGATTGAATTAATAAAATTAAAAAAAAAACTGTACTCGTAGAGTCGTTCACGAGCATCAAGTCCTGTTCGTAGCCGATCGATTAGTCCATCACGTCGATCTCGTGCTGTCAGTCCAGTAACATTTTCGTCGACTTATCGTAAGAGATTCTTTCTTGTTTGGATTTCTGATTTTCTAATAAACCTATTTTCGTTTCTAGGTTATTATTATTGATTTCTTCGTTGTGAATAGAAAACATACAACACAAGACTTTATTTTTTTCACTTAGATAACTAAAATTTTGCACGCGTGTTTTCTTTCTGTATAACCACTAATCATAATCGATCGTGATGAGACCTGTGTTTGTTTGTTTCTTTTTTTTGCTGCATTCTCTTATATGCGTATATTTTTCAATTGTATTTTAACAAGAAAGAGAAAACAAATAACAATTGATTGCATGCATTTCTTGCTCGCTCTAGATTTTGTTTTGCTTCTTTTTTTTTCTTCGAAATTCTATATAAATAAAATAATCAAAATATATAACAATCTCGTCATTGTCGTTTTATTCTCAATAAGGACAGTATTCAAGCATAATTTCGTCTCGAGAGTGTCAAGTTTCTTAATTAAGTTCTAACTCGATATTTGAGTGTTTATGAAAAGAAAAAAGGAATCAAATATATTATAATTATAATTACTTTTGTGCTAAATTTTAACAATAATTTGAGACTAAAAAGAAGAAATACGAGAATAATTAAAATCAATTTTTTTTAGTTGATGAAAAATCTTATGAATGACTCATGAGAGAAGAAGACTTTCGATCAATTAATTTTTATCTTTGGTTTTTCGATTGATTGCGTAGCTCATGATTTTTCAACGACCTCTGTCTGATTTCTTAGATTCTGTTGAGTGACATCTACTTAACCGTTGCTTAGTAATCTTAGTCACTACAAATCCATCGATGGCGATTCTTTTTTTTTGTTTGATTCATTCTGATTCAACGAGACGATCACAGCAATTTGAAAATGTTCGCTGCAAAGTAAATGAAATTTGAATAAATTTACCATTTAAATTTCATTCGTTCTTTTGTTGTTATTTAGCGATGCTAATAATACAAAATTTGTATTAGATCGTATAAATCAAGCTGAAAAATATCTAGGCAGCATGTGCATGCAATTCGGCAAAGTTTGCCGAAAAGAAGCGCGTTTACGTGATTGTAATGATCAATTAGTTCAAAATATGTTTGAATTCGCTGATCGAGAACGTATAAATACATCATTAAGACAAAGTCTTCAACATTATGCCAGTTATTTATCAGCTGTCGAAGATTATCGTAATACACTTGTAAGTTTAACAACAAGTCAACAAATGAAAATTCTATTTTACTCATTGGATATAGATTGTAAGAATTGAAACGCAAATCTTAGAACCACTTGCTAAATATGGAGAAATTATGAAACTTAAACGAGTAAGATCAATGAATTTCGAAAGAGTATATGTTGAATTTGTTTGTCTCGTAGCAAGCCGTACAAAAAGCGATTTCAGCTCGAGATAAAGGCGTTCAACGACAACGTAAATTACAGCAAACAACAAATCGTAATCCGGGCAATCGCGATGCTATTGTTGCCATGCAAGTCAATGCTGAATATGCACAAACTGAAGCATCACGTGCGGATAATGTTGTTCAAGATGAAATCGATAAATTCGAACAAATGAAATTAACTGATATCAAACGATATCTACAAGATTTTACTTTAATCAATCTAGCTTTTCATGCTCGAGCTATGGAAATGTATACAAATGCACATCAGCAATTGTTAAACATTGACATCGCTCATGATTTAGAAGTATGAATATATATTCAATGTTTAGTAATTCACAACATATTCTCGTTTTTGTTTGTTTTGATTAAAAGGAATTTCGTACAGCTGCACCGTTTCATCGTCTTCATCCATCTCAAAGAAGTGTCAGTGAAACAGCATTGAACAATCCGAAACGAACGACAACAGCTGGTCTTAGTAATGAATATTCAGGTTCAATGAGTGCTTTGCCTGATCATCGTCGTGATACGGAATTCGGTTCTCGATATAGTTTACCAGCTGATGCTCATGGGTATGGTGATCAACGAAAATCACAAACAACACGTGCTGGTCTTCATAATTCAAGTCCGTTACATGAACGTTCATCGAAACACGGATCAGTACCGAATGTTAACAGTAAAGGCAAAGCTGTTAAACCAAATGTTGTCGATTCATTATCATCGGAAACAAGTGATTCAGATGAAGAATAAAATTAAAACAATGAGATATTTCTTTCTTTTTCTCTTATTTGTGTGTTTCTATTTGCTTCATATTAGAATATCCTTTGTGTGTTCATTTTGTTTTGTCTGTTGTTATATTAACATTGAAATTATCTTATCATACAGCAGTTTGGGCAATAAATTAATTAAGATTTCTACTTAGAAATAAAATAAAATAAAACTAGATCATTGATCTGCACATCCTTAGATGAATATCATTATTATGTCAATTTCTGACATAAAATGAATGTCGCGCTATACCTGTTCTTTTATCATGAAAGTATAAGTGGAAAATATATTTTTTAAAATTAAATACACCGTGATTTATTTTCAGTTCATTGTTTCAATACAGAAAATGCTATTATCTATCTCACGCATCGAATCAAAGTAAAAATCACAGCGACTGCACTCTAATTATTCTATATTTTCAAATTAGTTATTTCTATTTAATGAGTATTCGTAGAAGAAAATATCGTATTTCGTTGTTAACATTTAGATCTATGTCAAGAAAAAACATCATGAGTATTTTTAACTTCAGAAGACGCTGATATGTCTCGTCTGAATTCATTTTTTCCGTACTGGATCAATTTGGGTGCATAAGCCAAGTGTATCTCTTTTTTGGAGATTTCTTGATCTATGCTATGAAATCTATAAAATCCGTTCTCAAGCGTACTTTTTCTCGTGCTATATTATCTTTTTATTTCCGCTTGTTTGTTGCGTATCACTGCCTGAATTTGAGTACACACGTAAATTTATGTAAAGATTTCTCGACTGTTTGAGTATTTATGTCCGAACGCGGTTTCAGAAGAGGTCACTATTCAGCATTGTTGTCGAATGTCTAATATTAAGCGACACATATACCGATTTGTTTCTCTATTCAGATATGATGATGATATTTATATATTCTTATTGGTTTTCTATTTTTGACATCAAAAGAATAAACAATATTTTGTAATTAAATCGATGAAGTAGATATTTCCTAATGTCAACGAAAAGAATTTTATTATTTCGATCGAAAACCGATGATGCATCATCATCATCGAGCACTGAAGATGTCTATGAAAAAGTTTGTGTTCAATGTTAATATAAAGAAAATATTCTCAAATCTCTTTGTAGTTACTACATGAGAATGGTTATCATGTAAAAACCATATCTCCTATTCAATTTCATTTTATAAATCAAGAGTCACTTGTGACGAAACTTAAAGATGATTACTACGGTCTTGTTTTTACTAGTAAACGAGCTGTTGAAGCTGTTCAACGTGTTCTTTCAGGTAGATCGATCGACAAAAACTATGAAAAATATTTAAAAAAAAACAGCAATTTGATTAGACATCGATCGACAACGATGGAAGAGAATCTACGTCGAAGGACCAGCAACAGGTGCTCTAGGTAAATGTCGTTTAGGTTTTGAAATAGATTTAATTGTATCGATGAGTTTAGCGAAGGAAGTTTTCGGTTCAACAGTCGATATTCGTGGTGCTGATTGTGGTGGAGGTGAACCATTAGCTGATTTTATTCTTCAAGATACGTTTGATATACGACAAACTCAAAGCAAAATTCATCTTCTATTTCTCTGTGCTCAAGCTCGATTAGATCTATTACCAAAGAAACTTTCAAATGACTCAAGTTGTTGTCAAATTTTCATTTTAAGAAACGATATTTATTGTTATTGTTGAAATTTAGATATTCAACTAGATGAACTTATCGTTTACGAAACAATTTCATCGAGTACTCTTGATGAAGAATTGAATGATTATATTCAAAATAATGGCGTAAATCTTCAAAATTTCCATTTTCTATTTAAAAACACCCTCATTTTAGACACCCGATATTCTCGGTTTTTTCAGTCCGAGTGGTTTTGAAAATGTACTTAAATCGAGCGAACGAATCGGTTTCAATTTAGCCAATGAAAAAATTCTCGTAAATAAAATATTTCTTTTAGTCAATACACGAGTGTTTCCTCTAGTTAATTAGTTTGGGCAAAACAACAAGTGCTACAATTCGAAATAATCTCATCTCAAAGTCCTTCAACGAACGTACATGTTTAAAACCGACACCTGACGAATTTCTTCGCGTTGTTCAAAGTTTTGATTAGATCTTTTTGTTTTTGCTTGTAAATCATTTGTTTGCTAACCTGACAAATAAAAAGTCTTTCGTTTGTTTTTTTTTTAAATAAACTCAAACATGTTCTTCCTTTGATTATCTAAAATCATCGGTAAAAATAAGTAAATACACGTAAAATCACGCGGTAGTAAGCAAAAACGAAGAAAAAACCGAGTCAAAAATAGCTCTTCAACCAATTAAAATTCGAAATGAAACGCTAGGAATGTTTTGATCAACTGATTTTCATACATCGACAATCTACGTTTGTCTCGGACTATTTTATCATTTATTTTTCACATTGATTCAAACATCAATTACTGATTTTCATGACTTTTCAAAATTATGAGTCATTGCTTCTTCCTTCATATTTGTATATATCTATCTATATATATAAATACAGGTGGTGGTTGTGTAAAATAAAAAGATTCATTTATATTCGTCGGTCCACATAAGATAAAAACGTAGTTTTATGACTCGAGATTGCGAAATGGATACATACACCTCGATATCAATGCAAATTTGTTCTTGTTGTAATCAATCTGTTTGTCGAGAACATTCTAGCGAACATGGTTATTCGATAAAATTGAAATTAAATGATTTAAATGAACAAATCGATCGAGTTTATGGCGATTTTTTCTCATCGAAAAGTCAAGAGAATTTAAAAGAAAAACATCTTGTTGAACTTAAACGATGGCGTTCGGAATCTTATGAAATTATTGATGAATTTTACGAGAAAAAAAGTCGAGAAATTAAGAATTATATTGATAAATTTCTCAATGAATACGATGAAGCTATCCTTGATTTGAAACTTAAATTAGCCGATACGATGACTTTACAACAAATAACAGATGACAATTTAACTAATCTAACAAAACGATTTGATCATTTCAAACAACAAATCGAACAAATTCCAATTGAAATCACTACCAAACCACTTCAATTCAACGAAAATCTAATTCGTATTCATTCTTCTGAAACAAATCGTCCTCAAATTTCATCACGATTCGATACTCTCGCTCGAATACCCTTAAGTTCCGAAGCGATGACCAGTAACAACGATAGTCTTCTAATTCATCAAAATTCGAACTTATATTTATACGATGATAAATTCAAAATTTTCAAAACACATCCGTGGTCATATGATTACATCAAAGATATGTGTTGGTCATCGAATTTAAATTCGTTTCTTCTTCTCACATCCGAACAAATCTATTCAGTTAAACATGATCTCAGCGAAATCAAGCAATTATCTTCAATTGAAGGTCGATGTTGGCAATCGTGTACATGCTCGGAAACATCTTTGTTTTTAACAAAAGATCATTGGCAAACATCAATCGAAGAATATTCTTTACAATCATCGATTAAACATAAGAAAACACATCAACAATTGACTAATCAAACGAATAAACAACGAATTGATTATCTCGAATATCATGAAGAAACATTGGCGTTGATTTTAAATGATCAAACGAACAAGAAAATCGTTTTCGAATTAAGATCGATTCGAAATTTTGATTGTCTTTGGTCGTATGAATACGATAGTGGATATAGTGAGAGAAAATTAGTTTGTTGTTCGTTTCGTTTACATTCATGGATTGTTATTGATTGGCAAAATGCACTGATTATTCATCTCTCGAATAATGGACAATGTCAACAAATCATTCGATATCATTCTCATATGAATTTTATTCATTTTTTTGCTCAAAAATATTTAATTTTTTCAACGAATAGTAGTTTACATGTTCATCATCAACATTGAATTGTGTGATTCAATAGAATAGTTAGATGGAAAATAAAAGAAATATCCTCGATGAAGGATTGTTGTGTTTTCTGTTCGTAGCAGACGGATTATACGTCGAATATCGAAAGTGAATATTCTGGTTTGTTTGTTCATTTAACTATCAGTCAGTCCGAGTTCGAGTGACGACTAAACGATGACAACACCACGAAAAACACAAAATATTTTTGCTCATAGTCCTTCATTGCAAATTCTCTGGTAGAAAAACGAATAAATAATTCAATTTTTCAACGGATTTCTTTAGGAAATGTGCTGGTCAAAAGCGTTTAATTACGAAAGCTTTGATTAATTCACCGAATTTGAAAAATATCTAGTAAATAACTTAACGTGTTTTGAATTCAACAAAATAAAAAATATTTTCAGCAAAGATGTTCTCAATTATGTCAATTCGACAAATCGTCGTCGTTCACCATTAGCTCTTATTCTCGACAGTCATCTTATGCTCGGCATTGTTTATGTTTACTCGAAAACAGTTATTCTATGGCATCGTTCGTTTAGTTTTTTTTTTCTTTTTTTTATTCAATTTTCTGTTTTTATTGAATAGAAGACGTCGAAAAATTGTACAAAGACGCTGTTGTTCATCGGTAATCGGAGAGAAAATTTGATGAAATCGAGAGAAAATCTTATTATTTTTTTATTTGAAATAGTTTTTTCGAATTTGATGATTCGACAAAAGTGAAATTGACACGAAAAAAAGACACAGTTCTAGCTGATGCTCAATGGCAACTCGATATCGATGAAAATCTACTACCGGACGAACGAATTCTACTCGAACGAGATTTTTCTATTGAAATTCCACGTCAATTAACTCCGCCTGCACAAATTCAACCATTGGTTCGTTCATTTTCTCCTTTGAAATATCGAAACGAACGTTATTTTGTTCTAAAGGATAATCTACCACCACTTCCGTGGGAAGTTTCGAAGCCAACACATGGCAAACGAATAACTTTATTACCTGATATTGAAGTAAAACAAAATTTCGACATTTCAAAAACGATTCCTAAGAGATTGTTTTTTCAAGGAACCAGCACCGAAATTCGATTTAATCGATGATCGTTTCGGCGAACCATTGCCGCCTCCAACAACCACAATGCCAATGGACGTTGATGAACGGTACGATCGAACGTTCTTTCGTGCTGCGTCCGAAGAACGAAGCAATGAATTACTTCGCGGTTAGACTTCGAAAAAAAAAATAACTGACAAAAAAACAATTGATTTCGAGAAATTTTTAGCACCACGAGTTGATCGACATTTACCTACAACTGAACGATATGTTCATCCAAGTGAAGAACAAACTATTCACGAACAACGCACAACAACATCGGATTTACCACCATTACCAATGCCATTAATGGACATGACATCAATTGCATCAGATCCATTTACATCCGATGCATTAGCATTCATTACTAGTTCCATCGATACATATCCAATCTACAAGTACAACAAAAATCATTGATTTCCTTTTTGTTTATCATTGAACGTTGTTTTCTTTCTTAGCGTAAAACCATCAAAAACGATTCTACTTGGCGTTGACTGCATTGCAAGCAGTCATATTCCGTTGATATTCGTTCAAGAACCGACGGTTATCGGCGGTGATGAAGTGCCCATGAAAATGAATACACTACCGCCATTAGATCAAGTATTTTCATGTTTTTAATTAAATCAGAAAAAAAAACATTAATTTTATTTGAAGCAAATGCCATTAAGTACAATCGTTGATGAACAAGTACCGGGTGTGGCTCCGGTAACAGACAATGAAAAGGAGTACTTTCATATTTCGAAGAAGAAACGTCATGAGTCAAATCCCTTGAATAAAAAACGTAAAAATCCACGACTCTATCAAAATATCGTTCAATTTGATTATGATTCATTGAAAACAATTGAACAAGAGGACGAAGAGGAATATGAAAAGAATAAACGAGAACAAAAACCATGGAATGTTATTGTTGGTCGAGTTAGTTTCTGCTTTGCTTTTTTTTCATCATGCACACGAATCAGAAATTTAGAATGGAACTAAACGAATGAAGAAATTATTAGAAAAAGCTAAAATTGCAATGACAACAACGGATCTCAGTGCTATTCTTGATGATATTACAAATACAGCAAAAATTTTAATTAATCCAAGTAATCAATTTGTTTTGTCTGATTGAAAAACGAAAACGTAAAACAAATTCTTAGATGAAACAGATGATCTCATTCAAGTACGTCGTACAGGTGAAGAATTAGCTATTCGACGTGGTCAATCAAGTAAATCTCCATGTTTAATCAGCTATTTTCCAACAGAATAATTTCGTTCTCTAGGTGGTCTTTTGCCAAAAACTGGAGCACGATCACCATCATCTATCGTACCGACAATTCAAGATGTAATCAGATTTTTTTTCTTTATTAATAATTTCAAATAAATAATCTTTTAAAGCGTGTCTCGGAATTACCGGTTGGAATGGATCAAGGCGACATTCTTCCGCTATTGCCAAGTACTTTTGATGATCTTCCATTGGTTCCAACAACATTCGAACCGATGGCTGATGTTCGTCAAATTCTATCACCATTGCAATCGAAACGACGAGAACGAATTCTCTCGGCAATGTCGATTGAACCATCGCCAACTTTACAAGATAAATTAAAACAAAAAGCAACCGAAGATCTCATCAAGTTTGAGCTTGTTAATTGAAATGATCATATGTGACTTGAATTCGAGTTCTAGTGCTGCTGATGGTCGATCATTTAATCAATATGTCAAATAATCGAGTACAAATCGAGTACAGACTGCTCGTCTCTTTAGTATTTTAATTACTTGGTAAAGTCGAATTTCAAACAACAATAATAAAAAAGAAAAAACGTTGAACTATTCGAATGTTCTTTTTAGTACTTTGTGGCGAAGGACGATTAAAAGCCACGCAAACAGAAGCTTATGGTGAAATAAATATTTTTCGAAATGAAGGATATCTTACATCCAAACCAATTCTATCGGATACTCATTCAGAAACAATGGAAAGTGATGATAGTCGTTTTTAATTTTCTGTTTTATCCAAAATAATAATAGTGAATTGTATATAGAACAAAAATGAAAACATTCTAGATTTAATTGAACACATTGTATCGTATTGTTTCTTTTATGCTAAAATAAATTATGAAATTACCATTGAAAAACAAGGCAAAGAATTTATGATTTTTTTCAACTGTACTTTAAAGCGTGGGTATTCAAGTACTCTTCTCTTCAAAACTACTTCGAATACATGATAGATGAAAACTAGAGAGTAAAATCTATCATAAAAGCATCATTTTAATAAATAATTTTGTTTTTCTCTCCTTGTATGATGTTTTTCATTGATCCGTAGGTTTTCAATTCAAGCAGAAAAAGAGCATTTGAAGCTCATTAAATTTTAATTACGCATTTTCCATTTTTTCATCATGTTAAGCCTATTTGCGACAACTTTGTTGAAAGCCGAGACGTAGATAAATGTTTCCGAATTCGGACAATTAGAAAATTATCTTCAGAAATTCCTGTTAAGATGATTATGAATATCGTTTTCTCAAAAGTACGTTGAAAAGCAAATGCAAACGGTTACGCAATCGAGAACTTCGTAGAAAAAGAAAAAGAAAACCATTTGAAGAGACTTTTCTCTGGCATTGAAATCTGATTAAAAACAGACGTTTCCTATTTCTATCAGCTGAAAACCATCGAGAATGTTCAACGAAGAAGATTTCCCTTCTTTTGTCCCGGAATGAAGGATTAACGTCAAACAATGTCTTATGTAAAAATAGAACATATTACCTGAAGTTCTGATGTTTTCATTTTTTAATTCGAACTATTTTTAAACATAAAATTGTTATTTAAACCAAATTTAGAATCGATAAAATGTGTCCTGTAGACGACAGTTTAGTCTTGTCAATACAAAATGTGGCGAAAATTAAGAGAAACAGCATGTCACTTTTTTTTCATTTCCTTGATGACCATATTCTTAAACGATTGAGTTTTAATAAAGAAGTAATATGTTAAATTAGGATCGACTAGCCTTTTAACTTGTTGTTGTTGTTGTTGTTGTTTTTTTATCTTGCTAATGGATTTTAACTAACAAAAAGGAAAAGTACATTGAACTCAGACAGTTTGTTTGCGTTTGGAAATGATGATATTAAATAGAACTTAGTGCCACCCGCTGGGTTGTCAAAAATAAGAACATGCTTATATTCATTTATAAAATTAATTTTTCAAGGTATATGTTTTGTAACATACTTCCATTAACAGTTTCCTGATGAGTTATTTGCACATGACACATCTCTATTATTCTCTCTTTCTTCGTCTGTTTTTTTTCTCGTCAAAGAGAAAACTAAGACGTAGACAAAGTAGCTAAAATCAAGAGAATAAGAGAATTTCTTTTTTTTCTCTTCTCTTTTTTTTTCTATAGTTGAGAATATTCGCCCAGAAGAAAAAAAAACTTAGATTTTCCATCTTATCATTTCTTTTTTCTTTTAGTTTTTTTTATTCTCGTCTCATATAAAAAGTTATTTGAGTTTTGTTTTTTCTTTCACATTGCCTCGATTATCTTCATGTCTCAATCTTGTGGCATCATGGCATCTTATAAACATACTGGTAATCTTGATCTATCCGATGAACAATACGATCAATACGATCAATATGACAATTCATTGAACGATCTCGCTGATCGAATCAATTCGTTGAATGATCGTTTAACAACAACAAATCTCGAACAACTAATGAGTGAATCTCGACAAAAATTAGACAAATGGCGTTCAAATTGTTATGATCTTATCGATCGATATTACGAACAAAAATGTCGAGAATTCGATCGATATGTTGCCGAAATTGTTGATAAACAACGTAAAGAAATCAATCGTTTACGTTCGAATATTGCTACTCTCATACATAAACAAGATATTCTACATAAAGATTTTGAATACATTCAAACAATAACTTGTCAAGTTGAACAAGAAATCAATGAAATCAAAGAAAAATATCTTCAAATTCGAACGACTAATATCGATATTTCAGAAAAAGCAATTGAAATCTATCAAATCAATGATATTTACAATCTACCAATTGTTAAACCGCCATTTAAAACCATCGAATATCTCGATGATAGTTCGAAGATCTTATGTGCCAATGATTCCTATCTATTAGTTCATCACAATTCGAATCTATGTTTATTAGATAAACAATTAAATATAATTCGTGAGAAATCTTGGACAAACGGTTGGATTATGGACATATGTTGGTCATCGACATTGGCACGTTTTCTTGTTCTCACGAGAAATTATTTATTTCTTGTCGATGAAACAACAATGTCAATGATACGTGTACAAAAAATACCGAAACTATCTTGGTGGTCATGTACTTGTTCGGAAACAGCATTGTATTTAACAACAAAAGATTGGTCATCGAATATCTATCAATTCACTCTATGGCCATCGATTCAACTTTTGAAACGATTTCAATCACCACAAACATGTCATCAAGATGAAGCAATCAATGATATTATCTATAATAAAGATAGATTAGCATTGATGATCTACAATCGTTCAACAAAAAGTAAAACAATGGAATTACGTTTAGCAACAACATTAGAACGACTCTGGTCGATTGATCTCGATATTGATTATGATTCACGAGCTATACGTTGTTGTTTATTGAATCATGATGAATGGTTAGTTGTCGATTGGAATACATCAAATATGTTTCATATTTCAAATGATGGAAAATTGAAATTTACATGCGATTATAATCCGTCACCTTCGTGTGCAGCAATGCTTGGTGCAAATCTATTAGCTATTTCGACTTCGGATGGAATTAATTTACATAAACTCTAGATTAAATAAATTGACAAGACAAAAGAATTTGTTTTTTGATCCGATAATTAATTTTGCAATATATTGTCGTTCTCTTTTTTTCTCTTTGTGTTTCTTCGCAAATTGAACTTATTTAATTAATTAATACTGTTTTATCTAGTTGAATTCGTCTTTGAAGGAGAAAATCAAAGATTTTAATGAGCCCAATAGTAGTAGAGGCTTGCTCATGATAAATGTCGTCGATAAAATTACGAAATGTGTTTTACTCAATGTCTATTATTTAAATTAGAAATGACGGAGTAAAAAGAAAATGAAAAATTTACTTATTTCATCTCTTTAATTTGTTTCCGATGGAATGGAAAAATATTTTTTTAATGACTGAACCTGTTTACCTTTTAACATAAATAAATAATCGATAGTCATTCGGTTCCTAATTCAAAATCTTATCAAATTATATTTTCGTTCGACTTTTGTTTTCAGACGAGAATTTCAAAAGTTATTTTGCAGTGCATTGTAAATGTCAAAAGACTCCCGTTGACAGATAAATCAAGTTTAATTGATAGGTGACGAACCAAGCAGAAAATGAATGTGCTTTATTAATATTCATAACTAAAAATTTTTGTTTTTTTAACGAATCACAGGAGCAAAGGAACATTTAATTTGACATGCTGCGTAATTAATAACAATGAACATTACGATTTTTTTGTCAGTATACTCTTTTTCAAAAGAAGTCATTTAGTTCAAGAAAGCATGTATCAAACTAGAAGAGACAGAAAATATGTCATATTTTTTACTTATTAAATTAAGAGGAAAAATCTTCTATTCAACAGGGAATTTTGAAATCAATATGCGATAGAAAATTATCCGACGCGTGGAATGAAATGTCATTGAAAAGTTTTTTACTTAATTATTCAAAAATGTCGAATAATCTCTAAAGTCTTTAAAAAAAAAGTCCGGAAGTATTATGAGTGCATAACATGCAGATTGGCATCAAACAGTGTGTTACGTTCTTCATTTTTTTTCTATTTCGAACAAAAACGGAGCAAGAGTCACACATAAAAACAGTTCCATTCGTTCATGAACATGTTTTCAACAAAATAATTTATTAATAAATATTTTCATATGATAGACAAATTGTTTGTTTTATTCATTCAGTGAATACGATTGTTTTTGTTACATATTAAACGACATTGTTGAGTCATATTCAATAAAATCACTTTCATTTCTGTTCGATATAATTGTGAAACTAAAACGTATAAATAAAACGATGTAAATGGACAAACAAAACGTAACATATCGGTAATATAAGCAAGAAGCGTTGAATTTGTTTCATGTTCATAAAATGAACCTGTTGTCGCATGTTGATTAATGACAAGATACAAACGAACAATCGTATATGGTGTACTGGATATGACATAAGCAAAAACTTGTACAAATGATAAGCCTAAGATTTGTTCGTTTTTTCTTTCTGCACCTTCGTAATGTAACGGCAGATAATTAGGTTCAACAGTAAGACTACGTATTTGTCGACGACGTGTTCGTAGTTTCAAATTATGAAATATTAAAAAGCTAAAAATAATCATTAGAATAGGTGGTATAAGTCCTATCATGATGATACTATAGATTGTATTATAAATAGCAATTGCATCTCTATAAACACAATTGCCATGAAATTCGAAAATTGCAATTGGTATATGAAGAGGAATCAAAAACCAGAGGAGAATTACAATTGGAATGACATAATATCGAGCTATATGAACTTTACACAACTTTCGGAGATAAGCATTCGTAGAACAAAGTGCATATCGATCGATACATGCCATAAGAATTGAAAAACGAGAGATTTGTAAAAATACATTCATTAGATAAATCTGAATTTTACAATAGATTGTAACTGGTTTCCATAATTGTCTTTCCATATGTATAATAGGTATAATACCAATATTTAATGCTAATAGATTACTTACTGAAGAAACTAATAAATCTATAGAATGAATAAATATTTTAATATTTCTTTATTTTTTTTTGTTATCGAATTATATGAACTTACAATTATTACAAGATGTATTTCTTAGTTTTCGTCGAACGAAAAGTATTAAATTCAGAACATTTCCAATATTTCCACAGATTAACATAAATGTATAAACGTA
>ERZ778020.1739-NODE-1739-length-17622-cov-61.425457_pt1 | contig 17622 bp, 16 predicted proteins | sample MGYA00375750_ERZ778020 | MGnify/ENA primary metagenome ERZ778020 (study PRJEB29350, sample SAMN05389818) | bioreactor metagenome | isolation source: Ammonium sulfate bioreactor | place: South Africa: University of Cape Town | collected 2014-03-17 ...
GGAGAATTCATGTTGCTTACGACAACGCCGAGCGTGGAAGGAAAACGGATCACCAGGTATTGCGGCGTCATAGCTGGCGAGGCTATTCTGGGAGCCAACCTGTTCAAGGATATGTTCGCCGGAATACGGGATCTGGTGGGCGGACGTTCTGGAACCTACGAGAAAGAGCTTCAACGGGCGCGGAAGATTGCGCTTGAGGAACTGGAGGAGCAGGCTCGCGATATGGGCGCCAATGCCGTGATTGGCATCGATATCGACTATGAAATAATGGGTAAGGAAAACGGTATGCTGATGGTTTCTGCCAGCGGGACGGCGGTAATTATCGAGTAGGTCGTCCCCGGTCGATCGGGGCAAAACCGACCTGTATTGCAGTATCCTTTCCATCGGGGCGGCGAGCAACGTTCGTGCGGATGCATCTGGCCGGGGAAGGGGGAGAGGGAGAGTGCGCCGCCTTTCCCCAGGCTACCAGGGTACGATCCGGCCATCGTACGCGAGAAATTTTCCCGAATCGGCCGGAGTGAGTCCATTTATGACTTTCCGCATCCCTGCCACGCTTTCGGTCGGGGTGATCAGCGCCTTGGGTCCGCCCATGTCGGTTTTTACCCATCCAGGATGAAATATTACCGATGTGATACCCGCCGGCTGCAGGTCGATAGCGAGCGTTTTCGCGACCATGTTTACCGCCGCCTTGCTTGACCGGTAGACGATGCTGCCACCGCTGGTATTGTCGGCCAGACTGCCCATCATGCTGCTGATTGTCACCAGGGTTTTCTTTTTGCTTTTCGCTATTTGTGCTGCAAAAACTTGCGCCATCTTGAGGGGCGCCAGGGTATTGATACGGAAAGCCTGCATCCAGGCTTCATAATCGCTGCCCTGAAAGACAGCAGGAGACTTCGTATAAATACCTGCATTATTTATGAGCAGATCGATGGATTCGCCATGGAGTGACTGCGCCAATTGGTCAATTTGGGCGTGATTGCCTACGTCGAGCGCATGCACTCTGACCCGGCCGGGATGAGCGGCCGCCAGTTCGTTGAGCATGTCGGAGTGTGCGGGGAAACGGCTGCATGCAATGACCTGCCAGCCATCGGCGGCATACTGCTTACAGAATTCCAGGCCAACTCCACGGTTTGAGCCCGTGATCAATACGGTTTGCATTTGTCCTCCTGGCGAGTGCGATCGCTATCTGGATTCCGAATCCTGGATATTTATCCGAAGCCGACGTCACGGGAGTGCGCGGGAGAGCAGAGGATGGCTGGATGTGTGCTGACCGGCTGGCATCGCGTCGGGAATATCGCCAAAAATCGCATCTTCTCGCATTACGCCTGAAAAGTAAATTTAGTCGCGGTCAGAGAGACGAGGAAGGAGAAGATCATGATCCAGCAAATAGCCTTGGTTACCGGGGCGTCAAGCGGCATAGGAAGAGCCACGGCTGAGCTTCTTGCGCGGAATGGCTATTACGTATTTGCTATTGCACGGCGCCTGCATCGGCTGGAAGAGATACGCAGCGACCAGATCGAGCCGATTCAGCTGGATGTGACTGATGGGGAGGCGATCCGGATGGCAGTGGACCATGTTATATCCACAAAGGGGAAAATCGACATACTCGTGAATAACGCCGGCTTTGGCCAACTGGGAACAATAGAGTGCGTGCCCATGGAAGCGGCGCACCGTCAATTCGAAGTAAACGTTTTCGGCTATGCGCGCTTCATGCAAGCCGTATTGCCGCATATGCGGGCAAGAAAATCGGGATGCATCGTGAACATGACTTCTGCAATGGGAAAAATGACAACTCCCGGTTTTGGCTGGTACTCTGCTTCCAAGCATGCGATCGAGGCGCTGACCGATGCAGTGCGCGGAGAAGTGATGAACCAGGGCATCGATGTGGTGCTGATTGCGCCAGGCCTGATCAGGACGGAGTTTGTTCCCAGGCAACTGGAGCTGCTCGATACTATTGCGCATCCCACGGTTTATCATGAAATTCTCAATGGACTGCGCCACCTTCTGGCCAATGAACCCCAATCCCCTGGTCCTGCCATTATTGCGCAGGCGGTATTGCAAGCCGTGACGAGCTCGAACCCGCCAGTACGGCGGGCACTGCCGCTCGATTCCAAAATGGCGGTGGCGGCGCGGTGGCTTTTTGGCGCTCGCCTTTTTGCTTGGGCGGTCAGGCAGCAGATGAAACTTAAATTTTAAAGACCCGGGATCGAGGGAAAAGGTGCGTAAATACGGCGAGTCTTGTCATTGGCCCTTGTTCGTCTCCCTGGTGGCTGAAAAGAGATCCCAGGCAGCGATAAAAAGCGCTGCAATCACGGGACCGATAACGAAACCATTGAGACCGAAAAGAACCATCCCTCCCAGCGTCGAGATGAGCACAACATAGTCGGGCAACTGGGTATCCTTGCCGACAAGCAAGGGCCGCAAGAGGTTGTCGACCAATCCGATTACGAGCACGCCGAAGGCTGTCAGGGTCAGGCCCTGCCAGATCGCTCCCGTGAACAGGAAGTAAATAGCTACCGGAGCCCAGATGAGGCTCGCCCCCACTGCGGGGAGCAGGGAAAGAAAAGCCATCACGAATCCCCATAGCAGCGCTCCCTGTATGCCCAGAAACGAAAAGATCAATCCTCCCAGCGCGCCCTGCGTCGCAGCCACGGCGACATTGCCTTTAACCGTTGCACGCACCACAGTGGTGAATTTGCTGAGCAGAAGCCGCTTGTGTTCCAAGCTGAGCGGAATTGCGTGTTTGATGCGGACGGACAAAACGGCTCCATCCCGCAGCAGGAAAAATAACAGATAGAGCATGATGCCGAAACTAACAATGAACTCAAATGTGTTCTGCCCGATACTGAGCGCCTGGGTTGCAATCAGCTGGCTTCCCTGCAAGGCGCCGTTTGACAGCATGTCCTTTAACTCGGATGCATCCTTTAACCCGACATTTTCCAGGAAGCTGCTCATCCAGGGCGGCAAGGCCGTCACGATCTGTTGGAAATAGGCACCGAAGTTCAGTTCTCCTGAGCGGATGCGTTGATAAACCATCAACCCTTCCTGCAGTAGCGCTGCCGCCATGAAGGTAAACGGGAGTATGACGATGATCAGGCAGAGCAGCAGGGTGGTGAGCGCTGCAAGATTTTTACGCTGGTTCATCATCGCCAGCAGACGGCGATAAAAAGGGGTGAATATGATGGCGAGAACAGAGCCCCAGAATACGGCGCCATAAAATGGCAGCAATATCCAGATAAATGCCAGGGAGACAACCACTAGCAGCAGCACGAAAGCTTTTTGCTGAAACTCCGAAGAATTCATGTGAGTCCGGACATGTAAGGGAAGAATCCTGTTGAATCTGAATCCGGCAGTTGACCGCTCTTTTTTAGTTTGGAACCATGATCCACAAAGACTTTCCGTGGTACTCGACGTTCACTTGATATGGCGAGTTCGCTACAGCGCGGATTGCGCGATTTTTGCGGCACATGGCTGCGTTGCAACTCCCTGGAATGGAATGGTCATTGTGGCCATCGCGCCCACTGCGCGTTGCTGCGCCTTGCCCCGCACTCTAAAAACCGCACACTCCACCTTTGTCCAGCCGCCGGATTCAGGTTGAAAGGCTATCCTACCTTAATTGGGGCTCAAGTGAGTAGTGCATGAGGAAAAGAGAACAGTCGGATACGGCAGCAAACCTGGGAAAATTTGGCATCCCGAACCAGAGCGAGCGTCATCTCGCCCGTGCCGCTGTCAGATAATTTCTTTCCCCGGGAAGAGCACGAACGATTGATGCAGCATTTACAGTCCGTTCAATCCAGCCTGTGCAATTTGTGCGTCCTGGTGAGATCTTACGCCGCTCACTCCTACCGCGCCAACAAATTGGTCATCTACGATGACCGGTAATCCTCCTTCTATGGGGAGGGTTCCGGGCAAGCCGAGATAGCGTAGCTGGCCGGCTGCCACATGCTCTTCCCATACTTTGGTGGGGCGGCGAAATGCAATAGCGGCGCGGGCTTTTTGTATCGCTACCTCGATGCTGCCGTGCTGGGTGTTATCGAGGCGGGATAGATGAAGAAGATGGCCACCCTCATCCACGATTGCAATCACGACTGGCCAGCCATTGCGATTGGCCTCCGCTTCGGAAGCAGCTGCGATCTTCTTTGCATCGTCCAGGGTGAGCGTGATGCGGGTGTTCATAAGGATATAGGAGGTATCAATGGCTCGTCATAAAAAAGGCACGCCAGATATTTCCTGGCGTGCCTGGCCGGTTACCGGCTAGATCAGTGGAACAATCAACAAGGCCACGATGTTCATGATCTTGATCAAGGGGTTGATGGCTGGACCTGCGGTATCCTTGTAAGGATCGCCCACCGTGTCGCCAGTTACCGCCGCCTTGTGCGCTTCCGAGCCTTTGCCGCCAAAGTGGCCGTCTTCGATGTATTTCTTGGCGTTATCCCACGCGCCACCGCCGGCAGTCATCGAAATGGCAACAAAGATGCCGGTGATGATGGCGCCGATCAGCACCCCGCCCAAGGCTACCGGACCCAGCATGAGACCCACCAGGAGCGGGACCGCTACCGGCAGGAGCGAAGGAAGTATCATTTCCTTGATTGCGGCTTTGGTTACCATATCCACTGCTCTGGAATAATCCGGTTTGGCGGTGCCTTCCATAATGCCCGGAATCTCCTTGAACTGACGGCGCACTTCCACTACCACCGATCCCGCTGCCCGGCCGACCGCTTCCATGGCCATGGCGCCGAACAGGTAGGGAACCATCCCACCTAAAAACAACCCGATGATCACCATATGATCGGACAAATCGAAATTGACGGACTTGCCGCCGGTTGTGAGCGCATGAGTGTAATCGGCAAACAGCACCAGCGCGGCCAGGCCTGCCGAGCCGATGGCATAGCCCTTGGTCACTGCCTTGGTGGTATTGCCTACCGCGTCCAGCGGATCGGTAATGTCGCGTACTTCGGAAGGCAGGCCCGCCATCTCGGCAATACCGCCCGCATTATCGGTAATCGGGCCATAGGCATCCAGCGCCACGATGATTCCCGCCATGGACAGCATCGAGGTCGCTGCAACGGCAATACCGTAGAGTCCAGCCAGTTCGAATGTACACCAGATCGAGAGACAAACGACCAGTACCGGCGCAGCGGTGGATTTCATGGAAACCCCCAGTCCGGCAATAACGTTCGTGCCGTGGCCGGTGCTCGATGCCTGGGCGATATGCTGCACCGGCGCGTATTCCGTGCTGGTGTAGTATTCCGTGATCCATACCATCGCTGCGGTCAGCGCCAGACCAACCAGGCCAGAAAGATACAGATTCAGGGAAGTTACCAGCTTACCGTCGATCATCACGCCATCGCCCAGCATGATGGTGGTAATCGGATAATAGGCCACCGCGGCCAGCGCGCCCGCAACCGCCAGGCCGCGATAGAGTGCATTCATGATCTTGCCGCCTTCGCGCGCCTTAACGAAGTAGCAGCCGATAATGGAGGCGATGATGGAGACGCCGCCCAATACCAGCGGATACAGCGCCGCATTCGGTCCGGCATCGGTGATGAGTAATCCGCCCAGCAGCATGGTGGCAATAATCGTGACCGCGTAGGTTTCAAACAGGTCCGCTGCCATGCCCGCGCAGTCGCCGACATTGTCTCCGACGTTATCGGCAATGACCGCCGGATTGCGCGGATCATCTTCCGGGATACCGGCTTCCACCTTGCCGACCAGGTCAGCGCCGACATCCGCGCCCTTGGTAAATATGCCGCCTCCGAGACGCGCAAAAATGGAGATAAGGGAACTGCCGAATGCCACACCGACCAGAGCATGGATTGCCTCGGATTCGGAGGATCCCATGGCGATAAGCACGCCAAAATAACCGGCCACGCCTAAAAGACCCAGGCCCACCACCAGCATGCCGGTAATTGCACCGCCCTTGAAGGCGACGTCCAGCGCGGCGTTGAGGCCCTGTGTGGCGGCCTGCGCCGTGCGTACATTGGCGCGCACGGATACGTTCATGCCTATATAGCCCGTCAAGCCCGACAGGAACGCCCCAAGCGCGAAGCCGACGGCGGTTTTCCAGCCCAGCGCCACGAAAATGGCCACGAGCAGAATGACGCCTACGATGCTTATCGTGGTGTACTGGCGGTTCAGGTAGGCGGAGGCGCCTTGCTGAATCGCCATGGCGATGTCGCGCATGCGCTCGTTACCGGCGGGCAGACCGACGATCCATTTTATCGAAACCATTCCATACACCAGTGCCGCCATCGCGCAACCGATCGCGATGATTAAACCATTACCCATTAAAATCTCCAGTTAAGTCAGACCGGCCAAAAACGCATACGAAATTCCGATCCCATAATTTCGCATTAAGCGCCTGTTTCCGAGTCGAGGGCGGCCTGGCAGTACGTTGCTGCCCATGCTGCCCGAAGCACGACTCTTCAGAGGGTGAAATCATCCAGTTTTTTTTCCACTGCTTTATTTTTCAGGCGTACATAGCTGGGCAATCCGTCCTTGTACGGAGGATAATCTTCGCCTTTGATAAGGGGCGCAAGATACTCCCTGCATTTGTCCGTGATTCCAAAGCCATCCTTGCTGATAAAATTTTTGGGCATCAGCTTCTCGACGTTGGCGACCTTCGAGAGCTGAGCCATGCCGACCTTCCACTTGTAGGGCTTGCTGGATAGGCGTTCGATCGTCGGCATCACCGCGTTATGGCCTTCAATGGCAAATTTGACAGCTGCTTTTCCCATGGCATAGGCTTGCTCCACGTCTGTTTTCGACGCGATATGGCGGGCGGCGCGCTGCAAGTAATCGGCTACGCCCCAATGGTATTTGAGCCCGAGGCCTTCCTTGACGATGTTCGCCACCACCGGCGCAACGCCGCCCAGTTGGGCGTGGCCGAAAGCATCGCGGACGCCCTGGTCGGATAAAAACTTTCCATCCTCTCCTTTCACGCCTTCCGATACCACCACCGAACAGTAGCCGAATTTTTTGACGTAACTGTCCACCTTGGCCAGAAACTTGGCTTTGTCGAACTGTATCTCCGGGAACAGGATAACGACCGGAATCTCGCAATCCTTGCCTGATGCTAGACCGCCAGCCGCTGCGATCCATCCCGCGTGCCGCCCCATGACCTCCAGCACGAATACCTTGGTCGATGTCTTCGACATGCTGGCGACATCGAAGCTTGCCTCGAGCGTCGATACGGCGATGTACTTGGCTACGGAACCGAATCCCGGGCAGCAATCGGTAATGGGCAGATCATTGTCGACGGTCTTGGGAACATGAATGGCTTGAATGGGATAGCCAAGCGTGTCGGAAAGTTGTGAGACCTTGAGGCAGGTATCGGCGGAATCGCCGCCGCCGTTGTAGAAGAAATAGCCTATATTATGCGCCTTGAATACCTCGATCAGGCGTTCGTATTCACGGCGGTTCTGCTCCAGGCTTTTCAGCTTGTAGCGGCAGGAACCGAATGCGCCCGACGGCGTATGCCGCAAGGCCTTGATGGCCGCTAGGGAATCCTTGCCGGTATCGATCAGATCCTCGGTCAGCGCTCCTATGATGCCGTTACGGCCGGCATAAATTTTGCTTATTTTTCCACGTAGCTGGCGTGCGGTTTCAATAACCCCGGCTGCGGACGCGTTGATAACGGCGGTCACGCCACCGGACTGAGCATAAAAAGCGTTCTTTGCTGCCATATGACCCTCTCCAGATTGTTAAATCTCCCTCATTTTCCTGAAACGTGAGCAGCCTGCTGCCGCTGCGCCGCAGTCCGGGCAGGACAACGCGCCATCAGCGCGGGTATTGGCCCTTTGCCGATGCGAATGGCTCCGTTCGCGAAAAAAGGCGGTATCGCCAAGATCCACCAGATGCGCCGGGAAGCGTAACTGAAGCTATTTCAGTGACGCAAAAATGCTGTCACGGATTCCTTCAACCGATCCGATGCCCGCGATTCTGACATATTTGGGCGCGCCCTGGCCGCCGGCAGTCGACCATTTGGAATAGTATTCTACCAATGGTTTGGTTTGGGCGTGATAGATTTCCAGGCGCTTTCTGACGGTTTCTTCCTTGTCGTCGTCGCGCTGTATCAGCGGCTCTCCTGTTACATCATCCACATCAGCCACCTTGGGAGGGTTGAATATGACATGGTAGCTGCGGCCGGATGACGGATGCATGCGGCGGCCGGACAGGCGCTTGATGATCTCGTCGTCGGATACGTCGATTTCGATCACAAAATTGATCGGGACGCCGGCGGTCTTCATCGCATTCGCCTGAGGGATCGTGCGAGGAAAACCATCAAACAGGAACCCTTTCCTGCAATCCGGTTGCGCAATACGCGATTTGACCAAGCCGATGATGATATCGTCGGAAACCAGACCTCCTGCATCCATGATTTTCTTTGCCATCATGCCAAGCTCAGTCCCCGCCTTGACGGCGGCGCGCAACATGTCGCCAGTTGAAATCTGCGGAATACCGAAGCGTTCCTTGATGTAGTTTGCCTGCGTGCCTTTTCCCGCGCCAGGCCCGCCCAACAGGATGATTATGATTATTCCCCCTTATCCCATAAAACCCTCACCGGCTGCACGGAGAAGGTGAGAGATATCACCGTCTATTATAAATCACAGGATTATAGCGCAGCCAGCCTGAATACTTGAAGCTTTTCCTGCGCTCAGCGCAGCTTGCGCAATTGTTCCTGGAGCTTTTCCAGGGTCGCCTCGAAACTTGCGAGCCGTTCTTTCTCCTGCTGCACCACGGCTGCGGGGGCTCGTTGGACGAAACTTGCGTTGGCCAGCTTGTTTTGCGCCTTGCTGATTTCCCCTTCGACGCGAGTGATTTCCCTTGCCAGGCGGGCACATTCCTCACTGATGTTTATTTCAATTTTCAGCATCAGCCTCAGTTCACCCACAATTGCCACCGGGGCTTCCGCGCGGGGCAATTCACCGGGCATGATTTCAACGGTGGACAATCGCGCCAATGCCATCAGGTACGGAGTGAATTCGGCAAGTGTCTGCCTGTCTCCCGCTGCCAGGAGCGGGACCTTCAATGCGGGAGAAAGACCCATTTCTCCACGTAGCGTCCGGCAGGCATTGATTGCCTCTTTGAGTAAAACGATGCGCCGGGTTGCTTCATCATCCATTTTCGAAGAATCCGCTGCAGGATACGGCTGGATCATGATGCTTGCGCCTGTTTTCCCTGTCATGGGCGCAACCTTCTGCCACAACTCTTCGGTAATGAACGGGATGATCGGATGCGCAAGGCGCAGGGTTGCTTCCAGTACCCGCGTCAGCGTATCGCGGGTGGCAAGGCGTGCCTCAGGGTCTCCACCGTGGAGTTGTACCTTTGCAAACTCCACATACCAGTCACAATACCCATCCCATACAAATTCATAAATTTCACGTGCCGCCATATCAAAGCGGTAGTCGTGAAAAGCCTGTTCCACCGCTGCCTCCGCCGCTTGCAGACGGCTGACGATCCACTTGTCGGCGTTTGAACGCGCGAAGGATGGATCATGGTTCGGATCCGCCGTCACCCCTGCCTCTTCGCCCTGGCAATTCATCAGCACATAGCGGGTGGCATTCCATAACTTGTTGCAGAAATTCCGGTAGCCTTCGCAGCGCTGCATGTCGAATTTAATATCCCGCCCGTGAGACGCCAGGCTGGCAAAGGTAAAGCGCAGCGCATCGGCCCCGAACGCGGGAATGCCTTCGGGAAAGTGCTTGCGCGTGATCTTTTCGATGGATTCGGCCTGCCTCGGGTTCATCAGTCCGGTCGTGCGCTTGGAGATCAGCGCCGGCAGCGTGATGCCGTCGATGAGGTCGAGCGGGTCGAGCACGTTACCCTTGGATTTGCTCATCTTTTGGCCTTCCGAGTCGCGGATCAGTCCCGTCACGTAGACTTCCCGGAATGGTACCTTGCCGGTGAAATGCGTCGACATCATGACCATGCGGGCGACCCAGAAGAAAATGATGTCGAATCCTGTAATCAGGACCGAAGTCGGCAGAAAGGTTTCGAGCTCCCGCGTTTGTTCAGGCCAGCCCAGCGTGGAGAACGGCCAGAGCGCGGATGAGAACCAGGTATCCAGGACATCCTCGTCCTGAAGCAAAGGGGGGATGCCGCTGTTGTCAGCGGCGCGCTTTATTTGTTCGATATTATTTCCGAACCTTATCTGCGCCAGAAGATGTTCGATTTGCTCATGCTTGGGCTGCCACTTTGCATCGTTCTTGAGGTGCTCGAGGTACTTCTCGTATGCGTTGTGCTCAAGTCTGGCAACATAAATGTTCCCATTCATGTCGTACCACGCTGGAATCCGGTGTCCCCACCACAACTGGCGGGAAATGCACCAGTCCTGGATGTTTTCCAGCCACTGGTCATATACATGCCGCCAGTTTTCGGGAACGAAGGCGATTTCTCCGTTCGCCACCACATCGAGCCCTCGCTTGGCCAGCCCTTCCATCGCCACGTACCACTGGTCGGTCAGCATCGGCTCGATTACCGCATGAGTCCGGTCTCCGCGCGGCACCATGAGCTTGTGAGGCTTGGTCTCGGCCAGCAAGCCTTGCGCTTCGAGGTCCAGGATTATTTTCCGGCGTGCGTCGAAACGATCCAGGCCCCGATATGCTTGGGGAACGCCGTTCGTCGATGCGGGGTTATCGATTATTCTTGCATCCAGGGTGAAAATGGAAAATATGTCCGGCAGTTCGGCCCGGTGCCTTTCCCAAACCTTGTAATCATTGAAATCATGCGCGGGCGTCACTTTTACGCAACCCGTACCAAATTCCCGATCCACATACTCGTCCGCAAGAATGGGGATCGGCCGTTCGCATATCGGCAATCTCACCTTTCTTCCCACGAGATGCCGGTATCTTTCGTCATCCGGATGCACCATGACCGCCACGTCGCCGAGCATGGTCTCGGGACGGGTGGTCGCCACCACGACATGGGTCATACCATGTTTTTCATCGGGCTCCGCCAGCGGATACCGGATATGCCAGAGAGAACCTTCCTCCTCCACCGATATCACTTCCAGGTCGGATACCGCGGTCTGCAGCACCGGGTCCCAATTTACCAGCCGCTTGCCCCGATAGATGAGGTCTTCCTCGTAAAGACGAACGAAAACCTCCGTTACGGCACGGGATAAGCCTGCATCCATGGTAAACCGTTCGCGCGACCAATCGCAGGATGCGCCCAGTCTTCTCATTTGCCGGCTGATGACGGAGCCGGATTCTTCCTTCCATTTCCATACGCGCTCGAGAAATGCTTCCCGTCCCAGGTCGCGCCGGCGGATATGCTGCTGGTCCAGCTGGCGTTCCACCACGATCTGCGTCGCAATGCCGGCATGATCGGTGCCCGGCTGCCATAAAGTGTTGTCGCCGCGCATGCGGTGATAGCGGGTCAGTGCATCCATCAGGGTATGCTGGAACGCATGCCCCATATGCAACGTGCCGGTTACATTGGGCGGCGGCAACATGATGCAATAAGCAGGAGCTTTGCCGCTGGCTTCGTCATGGGGTTGGGGTTTGAAGTAGGAAGCGGATTCCCAACGCGGATACCAGTAACTTTCGATAGCGCCGGGATTAAAGCTTTTTTCGAGTTCCATGATGGGAGTGGACGGGATCGGAAGAAAGGCACGAATTATAGCGGAAGACCGGAATGCCGATGCAGGCCCGGAAGCAGCCTGCGGCATGGGAGCCGGGGAGAAAGTGGGATACGGAGATACCGAGCTGCCTAGTTACCGGGATTCCAGCGGGCCAGGCGGCTAAAGACCGAATAAACGGGACTCCAGTGCCTGGACCAAGGCTTTGCGCGCTTCGGCGTCGAGCGCGGTTCCCGCATCCTTGAGCGCGGAATCGACGATTTGCGCGAGTATCGCCGTAATGCCGGACTGCGATGACAGCATCCCCGAGGTCAGCATTACCGCTTCGGTAAGGGTAGGGATATTGCCGGCCGCGCCTAATGTGTCCGCTGTCGGGATTCCGCCGGGAATGATGTTGTGAAGGGACTCGGCTTCTCTTCCAGCCGGAGATTGGGGCTTGCCCTGGTGCTTGTGCAATAGCGCGTCAAGCTTGTTCAGGATGCTGTCATACTCGGTTTCTGAGGAGGGACCGTCATCGGTTGTCATCGGATATCCATGCGAAATTTGAATGGTGGGCTGCCTGCTCCAGGCATGTGAGTATGGACATTGCAGATTTGAAAGGCTCGAACTCAATCATGCACGTCGACTCTATGGTGGCGGATCTGGTAGCCCCGGTCCTGGTAAAACCGGTAGCGTTTCCGTGCCGCCTGGGTATCTTCCGGTGTCGAACCGGTAACTTCGATCAAGCGCTGGAACCGGCTGAAGAAAGGTGGATTTTCCATATCGAGATTGATCAGTACATCATTGTGCAACCCATCCGGCGGCTCGTTGCCGACTATGACAGCCGTCACTTCGGAAAGCTTGTTCCCGGATCGGCAGTGAGGAACGAAGTCGGTCGGCGCAAACGTCCAGAGAAGCTCGTCGAAGCGCTGCGCGAGCCTCTCGTCAGAGGTGTAGACCATGACTCTGCGACCCTTCCGGTATGCTTTCGCAACCAGGCGGCAGGCAATGTTGAGCTTGTCTCCCGTACCGGAGTAGAAATCGATCTCAGTCATGTCACGGGTGGCGATTTCCTTCCTTAGTTCGGGTGATCAGAAATTGCGTGAGCAGCGGTACCGGACGGCCCGTCGCGCCTTTTTCCTTGCCTGATTTCCAGGCTGTTCCCGCTATGTCCAGATGGGCCCATCGATATTTGCCGGTAAAACGCGATAGAAAGCAGGCAGCGGTTATGGTGCCAGCGGCGCGTCCACCGATGTTCGCCATGTCGGCGAAGTTGCTTTTCAATTGTTCCTGATAGTCGTCCCATAGAGGCAGCCGCCATGCCGGATCAGATGCCTGCCTGGATGCCAGCAGCAATTCCTCCGCCAGTTCATCATCATTGCTCAGCAGTCCGGATGCGACGTGGCCAAGTGCGATGACACAGGCGCCGGTAAGGGTGGCGATATCGATCACCACCTGGGGTTCATAGCGCTGCGCATAGGCGAGCGCGTCGCACAGGATCAGGCGGCCTTCTGCATCGGTATTGAGTATTTCTATGGTTTGCCCCGACATGCTGGTGACCACGTCGCCGGGCTTGGTGGCGTTTCCGCCGGGCATGTTCTCGGTAGTGGGAATGATGCCCACGACATTGATTGCCAGACGCATCTGCGCGATTGCGGCAATTGTGCCGAGCACGCTTGCGGCGCCGCACATGTCGTATTTCATTTCATCCATTTCCGCAGCTGGTTTCAGCGAAATACCGCCCGTGTCAAAAGTAATTCCTTTTCCCACCAGCACGACCGGTTTTTCTTTCTTTGCGCCTCCCCAATATTCCAGCGAGATCAGTTTGGCCGGCTGGCGGCTTCCCTGCGCCACCGCAAGCAGCGCACCCATGCCGAGCTTTTCCATATCCCTTTGCTCCAGAACAGTGACCTTGAGCTTGTGATTTTTTGCAATGGTCACGGCCTGCTTGGCCAGATAGGCTGGAGTGCAAATGTTTGGCGCGAGATTGCCGAGATCTTTCGCCAGATCGATTCCTTCGGAGATGGCGAAAGCCTGCTGCAGGGCGCTCTCCTGTGCGGCAACGCTTTCATGGTCGAGACTGGAGGCTGCCAACACGAGCTTGCGCAGCCTCGATCCGGTTTCATCGATCTTGGTTTTAAGGCGGTTGAAGCGGTAACCGTTTTCCTGCGCCAGTATTACCGTCTGGGAAATCTTCCAGGCGGCATTGCGATTTTCCACGGGTATGTCCGTCAGGAACAGCATGGCGTCTTCCGCGCCCGTCTTGCTCAGGCCCTGGAACGCACCGCGGATGACGTCGCGATAGATTTTGTCATCGAGTTTCGTTTCCTTGCCGAGCCCGACCAGCAGCAGCCGCTCGCACTGCGTACCGGGTACGTTGTGCAGCACCAGCGTTGACCCGGCCTTCCCATCAAAATCGCCTCGGCCGAGAATGTTGTCTATGTATCCTTTTGCAGCTTTGTTCATCGCTCCCGCTGGTGGCGTCAGTTCGCCTGGTTCAAACACGCCCACGACAATGCAGGAGCTGCGTTGTTTTTCCGGGTTTCCTTTTTTTATGCTAAATTTCACTGTCCGCTCCTTGATTCCTGGTGGCCGATAATGGAAATGGATCAACTGGCTCAAGCTTGGGGAAGTCCTGAACAAGTCCTCACCGGCGCGATGGCGGAGGCTTGGACGGTAGAGACTTGTTCAGGGCTTCCCCAGGAGGATTATCGCTGTTCTGTTTGCATAAAGTCAAAGTGCCAGGCATTGAGAAATCTCCAATAAATCCTCGCCATGTTGCCGTCGCACTACCAGAGGCTTGAACAAGGATGTGATGAGCAGAAAGGAGTCCCATTGAAAGTAAAGTCGGAGGATGATCATCAGGCCAGGCTTCCTACGCCATTTGCGGTACTCGGTATTCGCATCGATGAAGATTGGGTAACGGATATCGAGTACCTGCCGCTGGATACGTCGCCGATGGGGCCGCGAGGAGCGCTCGCGAAGGAGGTGTGCGCTCAGTTGTCGGCCTACGTGCGCGACCCGCGTTTCGTATTCGACTTATCGCTTCATATTGGAGGCACCCTTCATCAGCGCCGGGTATGGCGCACCATTGAAGCCATACCCAGCGGTACAACGCGAAGTTATGCGGATATTGCTGCGGAGCTGAAATCGGCTCCGCGTGCAGTGGGGCAAGCGTGTGGTGCAAACCGGCTGCCCATCGTCATTCCTTGCCACCGCGTCATTGCGAAGAATGGCGGACTCGGGGGTTTTATGAATGCGAGCGATGGGATGCCTCTTTCCATCAAGCAGTGGCTTCTGAATCATGAGCTTGGCTGAGTCTGATTCGCGCCTGCTGGATACTTTTTTCGACGCGCTATGGCTGGAGGATGGTCTTTCCCCGAATACGCTGGAGAGCTATCGCAGCGACCTGACCCAGTTCGGGGCATGGCTTGTGAAACGGAATCCGGCCGATGGCTCCCTGGCAGCAGTGACGCGCGCCGATCTGCTCGAGTTTCTTGCCCACAGGGTTTCGGACAGGATCAAGGCCAGCACTACCAGCCGGGAACTTTCGAGCCTGAGGCGGTTTTACGGTTTCCTGTTGCGCCAGGGGCGGATTCAGACCGATCCCAGCCTTAATATCGACATGCCAAGACTTTCCCGTCATCTGCCAGTCAGTCTGACGGAGACGGAGGTTGAAGCATTGCTCAATGCGCCGGATATAACACAACCCCTGGGTTTGCGCGACCGGACGATGCTGGAGATGCTTTATGCCAGCGGGCTGCGGGTGTCCGAATTGGTCAATCTGGAGGTCGGGCAAGTAAATCTTAACGCTGGGGTGGTACGGGTCCTGGGCAAGGGAGGTAAAGAGCGACTGGCGCCATTGGGCGAGGAAGCGATGGAATGGATCGCCGCCTATGCCGGGGATATCCGGTCTGGTCTGTTGGGAGGAAAAACCAGCAATGCCTTGTTCGTGACTTCTCGCGGCTGCTCCATGACACGCCAGGCCTTCTGGCATCTGATCAAGCGGCATGCCGCCTCCGCGGGCATCAGCCGAGACATGTCCCCTCATACGCTTCGCCATGCCTTTGCTACCCATTTGCTCAACCACGGCGCGGATCTGCGGGTGGTGCAAATGCTGCTCGGGCATGCGGATATTTCCACTACTCAGATATATACGCACGTGGCGCGCGAGCGGCTCAAACAGATTCATGCTATGCATCATCCACGGGGATGATGGAAACGGGGTGGGATGGATGAGCTGTTGTCGATCCTGCAAATGGGGATAACTGGAAAGTGCAAAGTAGAAAGTGGAAAGTATATAGGAGAGGGTTTTGGTGTCGTGCGATCATTGCCCGGGATGACTGATAGTAAGCCTTACAACAGGGGAGGACCCATGCGTAGACAATCTTCAGTAGTTGTTTATACAGTAGCCGCAGCGCTGGTGCTGGGCGGGTGTGCCGCGACACCTGAAATGCAGAGCAGCAGGACGAGAGATACCGCCATTGGCGCAGGGATCGGTGCGGGCACGGGCGCAATAATTGGCGCTATCGCAGGGAAGGGAACAGGCGCGGCCATCGGCGCGGCCGCGGGTGCCGGATTGGGCGCCATTGCAGGAAACGTCTGGTCCCGGCGAATGGAGCAGCAGAAACAGGAAATGGAGCAGGCGACCGCGGGAACAGGCGTGAAGGTGGCCAAGACTTCGGATAACCGCCTGAAGCTGGACGTCCCGAGCGATATTTCTTTTGATAAGGGGAGCGCTGAAATCAGGCCGGATTTCCGGTCGATACTGGATAATTTTGCGCAAAGCCTCACGGCCAATCCGGGCACCCAGGTATCCATCATCGGCCATACCGACAGTTCCGGCACCGATGCGATAAATTTGCCGCTTTCCCTCAGCCGGGCGTCGAAAACACGCGATTACCTGGTGAGCCGGGGTGTGTCGACCTATCGCATCAACATCGATGGGCGCGGCTCCGCCGAACCGATTGTTGCAAACGATACGCCGGCGCACATGGCCCAAAACCGGCGCGTTGAAATTTTCGTTGCGGAGCAGGCAGCACCCCAGCAGGCAGCGCCCCAATAAGGCTAGTCCTCTGCCGATGTCACGAATCGGAAATCGAGTCCCGCACCGGTATGCGCCATATGAAGAACGTCAAAACGATGCCCAGCACGGCGAGCGTCACCTGAAGCCATAGGGTGGGCATGACCAGAATGGATGAGCCGAATGACAGCGCCATTAGCACGTACACCCAGCGTTTGACCTCCCGCCGGATGCTGCGATGGGCTGTCCATTCGCGTATGATCGGGCCGGCGATGCGATTGGCCAGCAGCTTGTCGTGGAATCGTTTCGAGCTTTTCGCAAAGCAGGCGGCAGCGAGCAGCAAAAAGGGAGTGGTCGGCAATACCGGCAGCAACGCCCCAGCCACCGCCAGAGCGAGCGCTGCGAAGCCGGCCGCGAGGTAGAAGGAGCGCATGAGGCGGGAATCGTGCACGCGAACGGATGCCGGCTCCTGCGCTTCTTCATTTATTTCTTTATTCACCTGCTCCGGCATGGGTTTGATTCCGGTTGAAATCGGCGTTGTCGTTATCGGGTTGCTGCCGCCGGCGTGGGAGTACCGTTGGGGTAGCCCTGCCGCTTCGGGCTGTAATGGGTATAATACCGGGATACGGGGAACGGATGATACCGAATGGGCCGGGTGAGCCGGAGACCATGGCGGTAAAGCAGGATGTGAAACGGCTGCGAGGCCGGTTTCAGAACCACCGGACTTAGGGAAGCGCTGAATAAATCTCCGCTGGCGCGGCGGTGGCTTTGCGGGATGGGATGCGCGAAAGGCGGCGACGCGAATGGTGCGGCCGCGCAGGGCGGAGCAGTTTCTTCCAGAGGAAGATGCGACCCCGTAGCGGGTTGTTGGCACCCCAACAGTACTTTGGCGCGGTCTGGCATCATAGTTCAACTACGACCTGCGTCGCGCGCCTTATGATCATCCCGATTTTACCGGCAACGCGCTCAACGAGGATTTGTTCGGCGCTTCCTTAATTTAACCGGGCTTGTCCGGCGCAAATCGCAGTCGCTGCGGCCG
>ERZ778020.1743-NODE-1743-length-17559-cov-4.395795_pt1 | contig 17559 bp, 20 predicted proteins | sample MGYA00375750_ERZ778020 | MGnify/ENA primary metagenome ERZ778020 (study PRJEB29350, sample SAMN05389818) | bioreactor metagenome | isolation source: Ammonium sulfate bioreactor | place: South Africa: University of Cape Town | collected 2014-03-17 ...
TGAATAAACTAAATGATGAGTCATCACATACGAAGAAAAATTTCAAATTGATATTGTCTAAAATTTTGTTCTTCTAAAACTGTAAGTAGTTTATTGATTAATTCATCACACTAGAAAAAAGAAAAGAAAATATTTTTCAAATATGAATCGAATTGACAAACTTTGACAGCATTTAATTTAAGTCGATCATTTTCAATAACTAATCGTTGATTTTTTAGAAATAAATGTTGATTTTTTTCGTGATATTTTTCTTCTGAAGATTTTCGTCGAACATTTGTTATAACTGCACGTTGTGGTTTAGCTATTGAACGTGGATCTTTAGCTACTTCTCGTACTTTCGGTACGAATACTAAACAAAGTGTTATTGTTACACAAAGTAAAATAAATATCGATGTAAGAATATATGAACGTTCATGTTGATCTTGAAGAAAAAATCCAACAACAGCAGTTGTTATACTCAATAAAACAACATTGTATAAACTCATTCCAACATATTTCGAATCGTTTAATGCAATTATATGAACATTTCGTGTTGCCCAAGCAAAATGAGAGCCTAACACCTGATAAAAAACGAACATAACAATCGATATGTTTATGATTTCGAAATATTTATATTTACCATAAGTATGCCTTTATAAATCGACTGCATAGTTATCCAAATCGATCGACGATTTGATCGACATTCTTCATAAATCCAAAGAATAACTACATCTTCATCTTTGGTCTGAATCATAGACAAAAAGATTCATTTTGCTTCTTTTTTTTTTTCAAAATCAATTACTTCTCGTTGACTGATATTTTTAATCATTTTTAATGGATCAACAATTTGCCATGCTGCTAAAAGAACTGTATCAATTGCAAGAAGTACTCCAACGAATATAAACAATCGATAATCTTTAACTGCCTTTGTTTTTTGAAATATAAAGAAAACAAAAAAATAAATCTCTTTCAGTAAATTCGTCTTCTTCTTCTTTCTCTACTCGTTTCGATGCATTCACATTGGTAAATATTGTATGTACACGCCATGTTTTGCTAAATATAGCTCCGAATGAAATCGTAAAACCAATTGATAGAGTCCAAATACGACACTTCAACAAAAAAAAACAGTTTCATTTCGAATTTCATTTTTCTTCTTCTTCTTCTTACAGCACAAATAAAATTCATCATGGTTCTTGAACTTCGTTTGCCAAGAAATGTCGAATCCATACCATTTAAAAGTACGCTCGTATACGAAAGAATACAACCAGCTATGATCAAATTATTTATCTGTGGACTTGACATACGAATAAAACTTAATTAAAAAGAAAGAAAAGAAAAGTGAAATTTTGGTTTTTGATTTTCACAAACCGATGTCGACGAAAAATGATATTGAAAATAAAAAATCCTATTGCTAAAAGTATTCCAATACCACTCGCACTTGCCATGATTATATAAGTTAGAATTGATATCCGTTGATCACGTTCGATACGTTTTATACGATCATTCGGCGGGCCCGAACCTATTCGTCTAAAAACTTGACCAAATCAAAAAACGAAAGTATTCTCACCATGCCAAGTCATATTTCGTCCATTTCTAGCTGGCAAGAGAACATATTTCGAATGATCTGTTGGTACAGCAACAAACAATTTAACAATTTCAACAGATCTCAATTTCGGACTAGGAGATACTAGAATTTGTTCGATAACAATTTCACCAAGACGATCACCATTCTGAAAACGTATTCGACCGGTAACACCTTCGATATCAAGATTTTGTATGATATTGAATAATTCAATTCTCCAACAAAGATCTCGCCATGTTGAATCCAATGAAAAATCTTTCGAACAATTTCTTTTCGCAAGAACTTCATCTAATCGTTCGAATGCAGATGTTAAAACTAACAGTGCATCGAATTCATAACCAATAAAATACGGTTTCGAATGATAACCATTCTGTCGAATAGATAAATCGAATTTAAATTGTGCTGGAGTCTGAAATAGAATTCATTTTTAATACAAAAGAGAAAAAACAAACAAACTACGAACAAGTTCAGCCATTGTTTGAGCATTTAAATTATAACCTAATTCAGCCACACGGGTTTGTAATGTTCCATTGAGAGCCGTTAGAATTTCTGATGTATTACAAGGTCCTAGATTATTCAACCACCAATTTGATTCATAATAACCAACAATAATCCATTGAAAACGTGAACCGTACAAATCATAACGAAATGCCTTGTCAAAAATAAGCAGAATCGTATGCATATTCAATTAGGACGTTTGTTTATCTATGATTTACTTCACAAAATATTCGAATAGCCATTGTCGAATTGAAATTGCCGACAATAATGCGAATATTATTTTTCTAAAGATTTATCAACACATATTAGCCTTGAACAATCGTGTCTATGAAATGTTAATCAAAACGGAAATCTTTTGACGTCTATCGAACTCGAATGCAATCTTTCTTTCTTTGTTAGCAAAATAAAGACGAAAATCTAATTGATAGGTTCATCGAAAGAAATAGAAAAATATTCAGAGATAATTTCCGGAGTAATCTTAGTTACTCTTGTTCGTATTCGTAGGAGGATTTGTGCATTCTGCATACCTTCAATTCATCGAATGCATCTTTCAATGAATTTCCCGATCGATTACCATGTATTTCATCCAAATCATTGAAAGAAATACCTTTGGAAAGCGTATGTTCACATTCAATACCATGTTCTCGTAAGAGATCATTGAACCTTGTCACAGGCTATGTAAGATTAATGTTTTCTTTTTGTTATTGTATCTTATGAAATTCTTTTCTTTACCATTGTATACTGTCGTTCATATTGATATAGAATGCCAACACATTTCCAATTGTATTTTTTTAATAGAAGTTTTCTTGCTAAATAAAACAAAATGAAAAATAGAAATCAAAGACATCTTAGGATGTACCGATATTGTGCTGAGAATCGCCGGGTACAGTTCGAATAAGAGTTGGATATTTTTCTCGAGCTGTAAAAAGTGAACTTGTTTCCGAATAAATAATCTAATTAGTAAGAATATAGACTCAATTGAATCTTGAAAAAAAATCAATGAATGATTGATTTACATACGGTTGTCATATGATAAATGCCTGCTGTTTCAGCTATGGCCGATGCGACTGTTTGACAAGCACCACTAAATATCGCCAACGGTCGCGGTTGTTGACTGATCATATCAAAAACAAGTTTCGTTCCTTCGGCCATATCACATGAAATATCTTGTTCTCGATGTTGTATCGAAAGTTCAGTTGTTAGATTTGGAATTGTTCGAAAATGTTCGAATGCATAATCGGTAACTAATGATGATGTATGATTTCGGACATTAGCCGATGTAAATAGGCCAATTAATGGTATTTTTTTAGTTGTTATTTGTTGAAAAAAAGATAACAAAACGAAAAATGAACAATACCACATTTATTTCTATCGAGCATTGAGAAATGTCTCAAAGAAGAGGAGAAGAAAAGAAGAAAAACGATTAATATGCTCTTCCTGTTGTTATCTCTTTTTCTAAAAAAGAAGAAAAAAGAGAGAGAAAGAGAATTCCTATTTAATATGTACATATGATTATTTTTTTTTAATAAAAACGAAATCAATTAGATGTTTTCACGATCTATGCGTCTATTTTTATCATAACTTACTTGTTTGGTTGTACGTTAAGAAAAATAAATTTTCTTGTTCTTCAACTCAACGGAAAATGTCTTGTCTTGATCACCTAAATGAACTCTATTGATTTTTAGGGTTGCGTGAGTAGTTTGCAAGTAGATTTACATCTGTCATATGAACATTCTGTAGCTATTAATGCACTCGAGACTCTAATGATCGACGTTTATCCTATTTGAACCGCAGATCGACACATACAACAATAGAAAAAATCTCTCACATACCATTCATTTGATAAATAGATGATGAAGTAGATGAAAAAATATAATAGAGAATATATTAACGGGTGCATCGTTGTTCGCTAACATGTACTATCGCTTTAGATTTCTTCTTTTTTTTTCATTATTATTGTTGTTGTCGTCTCTTAAAACAACTATCGAATCAAAGAAGAACAAACGAGAAAGAAAAACGCCCCAAATAGAAATCTATTAACTACGATTTCTTCTGTTTATTAATGTTCATATGAAATTCAATGGTCAGAAGAAATCAAACGACATTTTCGAAGATTATCTATCGAATCTTCATAAAAAAATCGATAATTCAATTAGTAGATCTGTTTTCTTCCGAGGGGAAATATACAATAACAAAATCGAAAAATAAAAAAAAAAAGTTTAATCATTCAGCTCATTATTTGCTCGTTTTTCTTTTCGACTATGATTGATCTAATTTTAAAAAAAGAAAGAAAGAAAATCTTAACGAGTATTGAAAAGAGAAATAAGAAAGTACTAATCTTCTTCTTCTTCTTTTTGCCTTTCTCAAGAGAAATGGCACACATTTTAGTCAAAATTCAATTAGACATTTTGGTGATCAGAACGACTGGCGAGAACTCGAATCTGAACATAGATAAAAGATTGAAGAAAGAAAAAATCGCGACATTATCATGGCTTGTCGTTCGAGATTAGGGAAACTAGAAACAATTCCCAAATGATTTAGAGACGAGAAAGTTTTGTTGGCATTTTCTATTCTTTTTCTTCTTCATCTTTTACAGATGAAAAATTATCATGATCTAACTAAAAACATCAAATCAGTTACATAGAATAAAGATGAAATATATTATCTATGCTTTTTCTCTATTGTAAACATGAAATGCCATGCGTCTGATAAATCATGTACGTCATTATATTCAAATATCAACGAGACCAAAGTAAAAAATAGATCTAAGACGTTTCCTCTCATGTTGCTGTCCGTCTGTTTTTTTTTTGTTAAATAGTGATTCATTCGTGCATGAGAATAATTTTCACTTTAATTAGTAAACATCATGCCATAGGAATTACGAATTTCTATTGATTTTTCTACAGGAACGAACAAAAAAATATATATAAGGAGATTATTAATAAATGAACGAAAATTCAATTCTGTCATTGATGTGTCTTTAGTAAGAATTCGTTAGAAACAAAAGTGCACCACTAAAATGTGTGTAAGTATAGCCATAGATATTATTTCGTGGTGCTGATTGACCAGGATCATTGGCATCACCAAGTGCTTCAACCATGACTTGGTCATTACGTTCTAATTCAGCGTAGACATTGCCACGAACATGAGAAAAACGACGTCGACAATCGCAACGTATCATGCCGAGAACTTGCTGTTGATTATGAACAATACGAACAGTTGCCTTAACAAAAAAAAACGAGATTCTATATTTTTATTTTCGAAAAAAAACAACAACATACAATCGAATCCATTTGGGCCATGATTGTCATACTAAATTTGTATATGCCTCGATATGGTGCTGTAAATATGCCCGTACTAGGATTGTAACTATTGCCCTCGTTGATATTTGCTATTTCGAAAACGATTGGAGCCGATCGATTTGATTCGACGGACAGCATCTTTTGTAGATGAGCAACGAAAGCAATGACAGGCACTGGATCTTTCGATCGACCGACGGGACCTGGAAAGAAATCCCATTAGAATAAATACAATAATAAAAATAGATATGTTTACCCTGTGGTCCAACTGCACCTCGTAATCCAGCACTGCCAGCAGGGCCTGGTAGGCCAGGTGGGCCTGGAGGACCGTGCATTGCCAAGAATGTATCAACAGTAAAACGACGATTACGATTATCTCGTTCATATGAAGATATTTTCGGTACAGCAGGACATCGTACCGATAAATGACACATGTTACTATCGTCATTTGTACTAATTGACGTTTGATTATCATAGATTTTTTCATTGGTATTCACTTGTCTTGAATAATGTCGATATGGATGATTTTGTGCTAATATAATTTGATATTTATCAAAATAATAAAATAAAATTACGACTAGAAACGAAAATTTCATCATGCTTGTTTTAGTTATTGTTCTAGAAAAGAATAAAAAAAGCAAACGACAAACTTCAATCAATCTTATTATATAAATATGTTTATAATGAGACTAAGCGACTGATTTCTTCGTTCGTCTCTCGTTCTAACATACGACGCATCGACACTTTCCTCTTTTTCTTCTTCTCTTCAATGCCATCGTCATTGGCTTTGCTAGTTTGAATGAACACTGTTGAATCAATAGTATTTCCTGAGGTCTTTTTTTGTCTACCCTTAATGCTTACATTTTTATATTAAGCAGTCAAAATCGTTGCTAGAGTGTATTGAACGGAATTTGATAGAAGAGAGGAAAAAAGAAGAAGACGAAGAAAAAGAAGAAGAAGAAGAATTATTAACGACTACCGATTTGATGATTTTTTGCGTTCATATTCACTGAGATCGATTGTTTTTTGTTGTTCCTATTCGATGTTATTAACTTGAATCTTTGACGTTCAGATGTGTTGAACTGAGAACGTGCACCTGTCAACATAGTTCTTTATTAATTGTCTTTCTCTCTCTTTCTCTCTGTTTCGTGCTTTGGATCGAAGCAATCTAGAAAACGTTGGAAAGTCATGTACGGTGCCATTGCGAAATATGATTACTTTTTTTTCTCTCTCTCTTTCACTACCAGCGATAATTTGATATGACGCTCAAGAATTGAAGACAAAGTGTTTTACACTTGAAACCGGAAATTTGATTTGTTAATAAATACGAATAACTTGCGGGAAAAGTAGAAGAAGAAGAAGAAGAAGAAGAAGAAGAAGAAAAAAGTCAGGTTTTAAATAAATATCAAGCGAATTGAGTAAAAAAAACGATGCCGAGAAGAATAAAACAAAATTGACGTCAATGAAATGGTTTCTATGTACTAGAAAATAATCAGAACAACTAGTTAAAAACTATTATTCTAATAGCACTTAACAATAGGATTAGTTTCACTTAATAAACATCAAGTCTTTCATTATCTAATCAATTTTATAATACAACTTAAAGAAGACATACTCTCATCTCTTTCTATTGTTTACTACAAATGACAACATGTTTTTGTTGTAAAACAAAATACAAGAATTTGTTGTGATACAATTATCAGTTGAGGAAATCTCTTGTGCCATAAGAAAATGATATATCAGCGCATAGAAAACAACAACAAAAAAAAAAGAAAACCCCTCAGTGCTTCTTTCTTAATGAAAATTCCCTTGTATTATAGTTTCTTTGATTTTATGCAAAGAGACAATGTCTATTCAGTTATTCTTGTCTCTTGACAGATTTTCTATAATTTTCCGAATTGAAAATATATTATTTAATATATTACATAAAAGAACATGTTTATATAAAGCAAGGAAAACTGTAGCTAAATAATAATAATAATATGTAGAAATTCGATTGACTGATTAGCAAAGAAGATCATCGATCAGTTGTTGTATTATCGAGTACTTTTTCGATTGTAAACTTCTTTGGATGAGAGACAGCGCGTTTTGGTGAATTTGTATTCGATGATGCATCATCAGGCGCGAGAATTCGAATGAGAGGTGTTGTTCCTGTTGCATTTCCAGCTGGACGACGTAACGAAGGAAATCGTTTCGTGAAAAATCTTGACGAATCAACTGCTGCAACAGAAGACAGTGAACGATTATCTACGTTCAATGATCCTGCTGTTTCAATAGCAGGAGTTTGATCATTGATTGTATCCATTCGATGTATATCAGCTAGTTTTCGTTTAATTCGATCGATAGTTGCTCCATCGGATGTTATCGTTTGATAATATTGCGGATAGGGTTCATCTTGTTTCTCTGTTGATGAATAATAAATTTTCCATAGACGTTGTCGTCGATCTGGATCTTTTAATTCATTGAGAATTTGTTTTGTTGTATTATCAGCTTGAATATTTCGATAGTTTATAAATGGATTTTTTGCTAACGATTGTAAACGAGTTTTTCGTGATGGACTCGATGAATCGAAAAGAAACTGTTGTTGTAACGAACGTGGTCGTACTTGAAGAAAAAGCATCATGGCAAGACCCGTCGAATACCAAACAAGTATAACAGCAATATAAAGTGCGGCACCTTGATGATCATAGGCATTCACTAGCTCACTAGGTGTACTTGTTGTTGAGCTTAATAAAACCTGATCAATTGTTGAATTGAAAGACATTGCTTAGAATCTGAAGAAGAAGAAGACGAAAAAACTCGTGTAACGTACTCGGTGTTAATATCATAAAATCAAAATGATTTATGACGATGCGTGATAAGAACGTGGTTACGAATTGGCTCATTATTGTATTCACATTGACTAAATGTCAATATACTGTCAATCCAGATATTCAAAACAAATTTTTATTCCGCCGGTTGTTATGTTTATATCGTTGTTTTCATTGACTCTATGCGCCCTACGCCATTTCACAAGAAGAAGAAAAAAAGCGTAAAAATTCGTTTTTGTTTTTTGCTTTTGTTCTCATTTTACAATGCATCGATCACTATCAATGTCGATTCAATTGATTTCTTTCTTTTTTTTTTGTTGAAAGAAGAATAAAAAATAGGATGTCAATGACTTTTACCTTCGAAGATCATTCATTTTCGTCTATAGCAGCACGTGTACGCATCTAGTTTATGTTATCTTCGATCATTTTTCTTCTTCTTATCCTTCTCACGCAATACATTTTTCTTTCTTGCCGGATTCGTTCGTTGTTGTTTGACTATTAACTAAATATTCCTACATAACGATTCGGCATTTTTTTCTTTTTCGTTTTTTGCACTTTCTGTGCAAATGAATGAATGTATGTATGTACTTGAAAAAGACAAGAGAAAACTCCATTCCGATAAGTAATATCATGTTTTTTTTCCTGTAAAAAAAAAGATTTATTATTATTATTCATAAATTTGACTACATGCGCGCAAACACAGAAATTATCTAACAAAGTCGAAAAACAAAAAAAAACGAGAGAGAGAGATCGATCGTAATCATATGGCGTAGAACGGATGCACAATAATAATAAATAACGAACTTCGAATGTGTTTCTTTCTATCTCATTCGACAAATACCATTCAATGTCGAATCTGTATTTCGTATACATTTCGCTTTAGCAAAAATCGACCAAAATCTAAGTGTTTCATCACCAGCTCCTGTTACAATCGATTCACCATCGGGACTCATGGCCAGATAGAGAACCCGTTGAGTATGTCCTACTAATCTCGCCAATGGTTGCATATTCGGATATTTCCAAACGATGATTTGATTATGTGCAACACCGTGCGTTGAAACTAATTCATCGGTTGAATTTTTCGACCAAACTAATTGACAAACTTGCGAACCGGTATCGAATGAACTTGACGTTTGACAGGTCAATGACAAGTGACAACGAATATGTCGATCGGCTGCACCGCCACCCGATGCCAGTAGACCGTGTTTATGTGGCGACCAAGCAATAGCTTTGACAGCAGCTAACTGATCTTTGAATTCATGTAACGGTTGATTCGAATGATTTCTCGAATTAACCGATTAACATTGCCACCGCTAGCAAGTAGAGTTTTATCGGGCGACCATTTCAATCCGCATATTTCCTGTGTATGACTATGAAATTGATGAACAACGGTCTGCTGTCGAAGATCATGTTCGAGAATATAACGATCTCGTGAGCCCGAACACAATGACCAATCATTCCACGCTAAAACACCGACCCGATGCGTATGTTTACATATGGATTGCATACGTTTTTGTGTTGTCACATCATAAATATGCACATGTCCACGTTGTGTACCTTAAATATTCGAAGAAAATCGATCGAAATCAATTTCATTTGAAGTTCGTTTTTACCAATGGCAATCACATTGGTCCAATCAGACCATTGTACGGATGTGATTATGTCAGATCCGATGATATTCACTTGTCGATTGACAACCGTCGGTAACATTGAGCTCGAGAGATCACATAATAATTGTACTTGATTGGTTTGTGCATTGTGTAGATAAACACACGAGCCTAGTGCAACACAGAGCATGTTCGATGATGACCAATCGAGAAGATTTAAATAGAAATCATCTTGAAGATCGGGCGCATCGAGAACTTTATAGGGTAGATCGGGAATATGTCGAAGAGTTTTCTTCGGTGAATAGAGGAGATTTATGGATGCGTTGGATATTGGCGAACGATTGAAATGTTGTGGTGATGATGTTGATGATGATTGTTGAAAATCTTCTCGTCGTTCTGAATAACGGAATATCGATGAATTATTTTCTTTACTGAATAGTGTTTTTGTTGGTGTTGTTTGTACTGTTTGTTTATGATCATAATTTGTATTTTGTACATCGGAGATTTTCAATATCGAATCGACATTTGTGTTTAAAAGTGTATTTTGTAATAGTTGATTGTAGACATTGAAATCAGACTCGTTTGCTGTTATGCCCGAACTAAGACCGATTTCTAATTGTTCAATACGAGCTCGTTTATTCGGTGATGGTGTTGTTGTTGTTGTTTTCGATGGTGATGATGGCGAAGTTGACAATTCATAATGAAGATTCGATGCAGACAGTGATGAACGAAGAGGAATGTATCGATCACTAGTTTTAACTGGCGATTGAATTGGACTTGTATAGGATGAAAGAGAATTTTGTCCGTTGATTGAAAGTAAAAGACGACGTTCGAAATCTGTATCCATTGACGAAAAGAATTATCTGATGAGAGTTATCAGAACCGGTAATGAACGGTGTTGTAGCTCGAAACAAGATTTATCAAAAACATTGAGAATATGATGCTTTTCAAGTGTTTAAATGGATATTTTTGAGCCTCAGTTTCGATACCTTCTCAACATGATTTCATTCATGACTGTTGAGCTTGATTGGTATTTCGAATCATCATCGGCGAGATAAATTCAACGAGTCGATTGTGTTCAATTAACATGTTTGTTTTTTTAAATTTAATTAAAAAAAAGAACAGCAGCAACAAACACACACAGCAGCAGCAAAAAAAATGCGCATCTACCTGTGATAAACAGGATGAACAATTGAATAGAAAGAGAAGAACGAAAAAAGAAAAAAAAAAACTGAAAGAAACGTTTTCTATGTTGTTTCATGTGCATGAGTAAATGTTTTCTCTAGTTAGTGGCAAGACGAAAGAAAAAACGTATCAAAAAAACAAACAAACCAACAAACAAACGAAAAAGAGACAAGGAAAGAACTGAAACAGAAGTTAACTATGGTAGAATAACGACAGCGTATAGATTTCTCGTCGCAACAGTAAAAGAGAAAAAGAAAACAACAACAACATCAACAAACAGAGAGAGAGAGAAGAAAAAAAAATGAAGATGAAGTCGCATTGACACGAATGTAATACAACCGTAATAATAATAATAATAATAATAATAACAATAGCAAAAGAAGAGGAGAGTGAAATGCCGATGAAAACTGTTGATTGAATATCTTAACAAAAAAAAAGAAGAAGAAGAAGAAACGAAAACGAAAAAGGCGAATTTTGTGATTTGTTTTCTATATATACGAATCGATCGATTCACCAGGCTCTTCCAAGATCACACCACGCAGGAGCAAGAGTGGGAGGACAAAAAAAAAGACAGAAGAAAAGATCAGATAAACCAAACTGTTCTAGATTATGTGCGGCACGCGTTGTTTGTTTTGTTGGTTAATAGCAAAGACGAAGAAGAAGAAGAAGGAGAAAAAATGAAGCGAAATTTATTTCGCAAGTGTTGGAAAATCAACTGCATTGCCAAAATCCGGTGTATACGAATTGGCATTCGAACGGTTATAACCTCCGCGTGAACCACGATTTGAATTGCCGTACGATCGACGGTATTCGCCACGACCTGAGCCTCCTCTTGAGCCGCCACGGTAGGGTCTCGATTGTTGTGATTGTTGTTCATTGGCTTGCGAGTCACCGGTCTGTTGATTTGGTGATTTCGAACGTGTTTGATCGTCACGATTGGGTCGGAAACGTCCTGAGCCACGACGTGGACCACCGCGTGGAGCATCGATCGGCTTGAAAAACAACGGAATATTGATGATTTTCTTCTTTCCGCCGGCGTGTTGATCGTCGTCTTCTTCGTCTACGTTTTCTTCATCATCGTCTTCGACTTCTTCCTCGTCGTCTTCGTTCTTTCGATAGGTTTGTTCGAAAGCCTTGAATTGTTTGGGATCGACACCTTCGTTGGCCGTACGTGGATTGAGTTGCGGTACTTTTTCTTGATTCGCTCGTTTTTTAGCTTCGACTTGCTTCTTGTATTCGTCGAGTGTCATTTGTTTTTCGGCTTCGTCGACTTGCTGCGACCAGTCTTTGGGCGCCGAAGTTGCTTGTTCGCCTGTTGTTTCGGTTTGTTCGTCGGTGGCAACGGCTTCTTCAAGATTTTCGGTTGGTTTGCCCCAGTTGTGCGCCCCTTCACCGCCTCGTTTCTCGACCGGTTTCACGCCCGAGACGTACGAACGCGGCTGTCGGTCGTGTTGTCGACGAGCTTGTCGAGATTCATCGTGTTCGCCGCCTTCGTGTTGATTCGAACGGCTGTTCGTATAATTACGATTGCTGTGGAACGTTCGGGTTCGAAATTGGCCACGGCCACCTCGTTGATTGCCGGATTCGAACGGACGTTCTTGATTGGCGGCATCGCCTTCGAATTCTTGGCCGGTTGTTTGTGCGGCATTGGGTTCGTTTGTTTGCCAATCACCAGTTTGTTGTTGGGAGCCTTCTTCGAAGTTTCGATTGCCGAAATTGCCTCGACCTCGGCCACGACCGCCGCCACGACCTCCTTCGAAGTTTCCTCGGCCTCGACCTCGACCACCACCACGGCCGCCACGGCCTCGGAAACCGCCGCCCGATTGATTATCATTGCCGGCTTCGTTGTTCCAAGTGTTACCGCCTTGTTCGATCCAACCTGAATCGTTCGAGCCTTGTTGTCCGTCGAATTTATTGAAACGTTGTGAACGGGGTTGGCCGCCGCCTCGACCACCTTCTTGTCCTCGTCGTCCTGAGCCACGGCCGCCTACAAAGAAAGAAATCGACTCAGAAAATCGATTCAGTCGTCGATTTAGTTTTACCTCGCGCACTATCACCTCGTGCTTGTTGATTGTTATCACCTAGAGCAGTTGTTTGTTTTCGTTGTTCATTGAAAGTTGATTTTCCGGCGACATTTTCTTTATTCGTTTTTGTTGTTGTTGCTGTTGTTGTCGGTTTCTTAGTTGTTGTTGTTGGCACTGTTTTCGAATCTTTCGCTGATTTTTTTTGTTTTTCAGCTGTTTCGGTTTGATTAGCAATGAAATCGTCTGGATCTTCGTCATGATCGACAAAATTAAGAAATCGATTGCCCGTATTTACTCCGTATTCATAATCGAGTGACATGATTTCTTCTTGCTGATGTCTTTTTTTTCTTATATCTATGAATTAATATGTGTGGATTTTTTTTTATCTTTAAAAGTAATTTCTTGTTGGAAATTTCTCGTCACAAATTGAAAAATTGCATCTAACGAAAAGAAAAAACAAACAAAATAAAGGAACTGATCAGTATCCGGTAAAATAATCATTTCTATCATTTAGAAAAGCGAATAAAAGTTAAATTGTTTTCATCAGTTCAGTTGCCTTTATTTTTTGTTTGACTTACTATGAGTGTGTGTTGTGTATAGGGTTTAGTTTCTTTGTATTTCTTTTTTGTTCGAATAAATAGCAAACGTACACACGTACGATAGAATAGAATAGGAGAAGAAAAAAAAAATAATAATAATAACTATTTTTCTCTGGTATATCAATGACCTATTTGCAAGGCAAAATGCTGTATATACTACGTATCAGAAGAACGAATAGGAAGAGAAGAAGAAGAAGAAGAAACTGAGGATGATGAATATCGGAAAGAATTTCGGTGCTTAGCAAAAGCCAAACGTGCATCGTCGAAGAGGCCATTTACAGTGAAACTTAGTTCGAGAAAAAAAACGTAAATTTGTCCAGAAAATTTTCTTTAAAAAAAATTTTTTTGTTTTTATTTAAATAAATGAATAAGAAAAACTGAATATTTTTTTATTTCTTTCTTCGAATGCATTCTTTCGATTGTTCTATGCATTTCTATTGAATTGGCAAAGAACGATCATGGCTGATTGTCTATCCAATCTATACCAGTTCTCAGTTCTTTTTTTCCTCCAAAGCAAATTATCATCTTGTTTGAATGATTAGAGAAAAATATGTTTTCATGATGTTTGTCCTATCAAAGTTAATTATTGAAATTTAAACTCAAAAGAAAAACAACCGTAACAAAACGTCATGTTTTATCGTTGAACAAACATCAAGATCAATTCTTTTCTCATTTCTATTCAATCACTAACACTAGGTACGCTCTGTTGTTTATTTGCTTGTTGTTTCTCGTTAATCGATATTCAGTTGTTTTTTGCTTCTTTTCCAGTCATGTCATTCAATGCAAAAACATCCACCACGGCTGTACCGCCGCGTTCTTCACAATATATCGGCCCATATCTACTCCAAAAAACGCTGGGCAAAGGTCAAACAGGTATGTGTCAACGTCCATCTGCGAACATTTCGTTGAATTGTTTGATTTGTTCAATTTAGGTTTGGTTAAATTAGGTGTTCATTATGTCACCGGAGATAAAGTAGCAATTAAAATTGTCAATCGAGAAGCACTATCTGAATCAGTTTTATTAAAAGTAAATTCAAAATTGAACTGTTTGAAATGAAGATAAGAAAACGTATTTGTTTAGGTCGAACGAGAAATTGCTATTATGAAATTAATTGAACATCCACATGTTCTACGTTTATTCGATGTTTATGAGAGTCGAAAATATTTATATTTGATTCTTGAACATGTTGCCGGCGGTGAATTATTCGATTATTTAGTTAAAAAAGGTCGTTTAACACCGAAAGAAGCACGAAAATTCTTTCGACAGATTATTTCCGCATTAGATTTCTGTCATAGTCACATGATTTGGTATGTTTATTTGCAAGATTAGTTTTGTAATTATCATTTGTTTTTGTTTGTCTTTCAGTCATCGCGATTTAAAGTAAACAAATCAATTAGCAAAAAAACAAATCCATTCATTTTTTTCTATCGATTTAGACCGGAAAATTTACTACTTGATGATAAAATGAACATACGTGTCGCCGACTTCGGCATGGCGTCATTGCAAGTTGACGGTGGTTTTCTCGAAACAAGTTGTGGTTCGCCACATTATGGTAACGGAAAAACAAATAAAAATTGTTGTTGTTTTTTTTCTCATATTTGTATTTTTGTTTCATTTGTCTAGCTTGTCCCGAGGTCATTAAGGTATAACATTTATTATGCATATGCAAATCTGTTAATTTGCAATCTAGGGAGAGAAATACGATGGACGTAAAGCCGATGTTTGGTCGTGCGGTGTCATTCTTTATGCATTACTTGTGGTACGTAGACTGATCTCGAGGTTAAAAGCATTTTTGTTTACGATGAGATTGTCAAGAGATTTGTTGAATATTCAAAAACAAAACATGTTGTTTCTACTTTTTTTTTTGCAGGGTGCATTACCATTTGATGATGATAATCTTCGGCAATTATTAGAGAAAGTTAAAAAAGGTGTTTTTCATATTCCACATTTTGTTTCGGCTGATTGTCAACAATTATTACGTGGCATGATCGAAGTCGATCCGAGTAAACGTTTAACGGTAATTTTTAAAAAAATGCATTTATATTCTCGCTTCTGTCTGTATATGTTACTCTTTTGTCAAAATAAAACAAAACAAAATTTTAATCATAAAAATCATTCTGTTCTCATTATTTACAGTTGGAAGATGTCAGTCGACATCCATGGGTAACACAGTACGTAAACGGCGTTCGATCGCCTTTGTTATTGTCTATTTATCGTCGTCAAAAATTGTTGTCATCAGATCGTTTGCGTCGTCGAATAAATGACGACAAAACGCATTCAGCTAGATCAATGTTCGTTGTTGTTATTGTTGTTCGTGTCTATTTCTATGTGCTTGCTTAATTAAGAAGAGAAAAGAAAACTTCTATTTGCGCATGTTAATCTTGATATGTTTCAATATTTCGCATGGATGAACAAATAATAATCATAATCGTTTCATATTTGTTCAGAGGATCAAAAGCTGATCTTGAACTTGAATTACCCATGGTTCAAGTTATTCAAACAACAATCATTCCAAAAGAAGAAGATATCGATGGCGATGTATTTGCAGCTATGACATCGTTAGGTTGTTTCAAAGATCGACAACGATTAATTGAAGCGTTATTAAATTCGAAGTAGAAAAAACTTTTCCAAATGAGATTAATTAGGAAAAATATATTTGCATTTCTTATGTTTTCACAGACATAATACAGAAAAAGTGATTTATTTTCTTTTACTTGATCGAAAATTACGACAACCGACATTAGATGATAGTGACGATGCTAAACAACGAAGCCGATCTGGTTCACGTAAGAAGAAGAAAAAGAAAATTCGTTCGAAAAGAAAAAAGAGAACTCGTTATATTTTAGCGGATTTTCCACAAAAACGTATCGATCGTCAGCGTTCGAATGGCTCAATCGGAGGAGCTTCGAATCGATCTGGCATCGTCGCACAATTAACTGAAGGTTCGCCGTTAGTACCTCGACGACAGCTCTATACAAGCATAGCGTAAATAGAATTCAATGAGTTTCTTATCTTTTCTCATTGACCTTTGTTTCTTTCGTAGTAATAGAACAATTTCAGCTAATAATACGCCATCAGTTAGTCCTTGTTCATCGCCAACATTGGCTAAGAAAGATGTCTTTTCGAAAATTGCCGCACTTACAAGTGGAAAAACATCAATTGATAATAGTTCAACAACATCCGTTCACACGCCGCCAACAACACAACATCCACATATTCATCGACATCATCGTAATACATCAACTGTCTCACAAAACGATACCGTTCTAACGACACAACCGTCAACACAATCGATTGCTTGCAATAGTATTAGTGATCAATCGTATGCGTATGTTAAACCAGATGCATCGACATCAACTGCAAATCTAGTCAATAATGGTACGAATTCATCACGAAAATATGTTCCATCAACTTCACAAACACCATCGACATCGACAACATCGGAATCAGTTAAAATCGAATCATCACCATCGACCCTATCGAGCAATAGTTCGATGACAGCACCATCGCCGAACACCAATCAATGGCGACATAAATTAACCAATTTAAAACAAAGCTTTCAAAATGTTGGCACACCGAGATTTCATCGACGACCAAAAGTTCTACGTAAAAATACTTCGTCTTTTTTTTCTTTTTTTTCTTTATTTGTTTGTTTGTTGATTAGTTGCTGAAAGTGATAGTACAACAACATCACATTCGCCATCACAATACGGTACAACACCTGAAGCAACAAAGAAATCTCTCTTCCATCATATTATCGATGCAATGCAAGAAGATCATCATATGATTGTCGTTAAAGATCGACCATTATCAGCAATTAAAACTGCTCTTATTCACGCATTTCTTTCGACTCCCGATCTTGTTCATAATGTTCTTTCGGGTACGCAATATCGATGTGAACCTTCGAGAATATTTTTAAATAACGAGTAGAAAAAGAAAATAAATGTCAAGTAGGAAATTGAAATTGAAGATGAA
>ERZ778020.1757-NODE-1757-length-17481-cov-3.956617_pt1 | contig 17481 bp, 14 predicted proteins | sample MGYA00375750_ERZ778020 | MGnify/ENA primary metagenome ERZ778020 (study PRJEB29350, sample SAMN05389818) | bioreactor metagenome | isolation source: Ammonium sulfate bioreactor | place: South Africa: University of Cape Town | collected 2014-03-17 ...
GTACAAACATTCTACATAACAATGCCATCGGATGCGGCTGCAGCCATGTTCTTCGATCCAAATCTCGCTGCTGTTCGACAACAACATCAAACACTCATGATGCAACATGCTGCCCATCAAAATTCCATGTCACCCTATCGTCATATTCAACAACATCATCAAATGATCGTTGGCAATAGTTCAACGGACTCATCGATGGCACATCATCCATATCAAACGGGTCCGTCCGCATTTTTCATGGCTGCTGCAACAGGACCACAAGCATCGACGGGCGGTGCGTTTTTTCAACAACAAATGCCTTCGTCATTGCCGTTCTACATGCGGCCAACAGGTCAAACAATCAATCAAACACAAATCGTGCCCGGCAAAATCTCGTCAACAAACAATACAACCAACGTACCGGTCTCAGCTCCATCACCATTAACAGTCATTACAACAAGCACGACAACAGCTTCGAATGCCAGTTCATCACCACCGCCATCATCGACAACAAACGCAACAACAACAGCGAGTTCGGGCAGTCATGATGCACAACATAGTTCGGACAATTCGAATACCAAACGTCTATCGCCAATTCCATGTCCGCTACTCGAAGACGAAGCTATGATTAAACCTGTACGATCAGTAACTAGTAAAGCAATTGCAACTCTAACGAGTAAACTAACTGATTTGCTTCGTGCTTGTACATGGTCATTGCCAATTCAAGAAGAATTAATGGACTTAATTTCTGTTGACGATGTCGCTCATGACATTCTTGTTAATGCAACGAATTATTTAACTGATATTGCAATTTTTCTTGGTCTACGTTTGATTAAATTAATGTTGCCGATTGAAGCTGTTGCTGATGAATTATGGAACGTTCTTTGGAAGAATCGTGTTTGCTATCTTGGAGCTGAAATTCATCAAACATTAATCGCACATACGTACGAATGTTTTGCTATAAAACCAGCGTATGGTTACAGTGAACTACTTGATGTTCTCATCGATCGTCTCGGCGATCCGACATTCGATCGTAAACTCATGAATCGAATCGTTCGATTATTTCTCAAAGCATCATGTTTGAAAAAATTTCGTGAAACACCCGATGATGTTCTCGTTTCGTTGAGTGAAAACATCAATTCAGTTCATGAATTTGAAATGAGACATAACACGACTATTGTTCGATTGTTATTAATCGAAGGTTTTCATTTCGAAGCCGAAGAATATTCCGAATTAATCATTGGCAATGATTCATTAGTTGAATATATTCGAAATTTTACGGAAATTTGGTATTCGAATTATAGTTTAACCATGTGCATGGACGATCTTACGGCTGCAAGAGAACGAGCACATGATCCATTTAAACTTGGACGTTTTTGCGATGAATTAGAAGCATTTCGATTGTATACAGGTAGAATTAATTCGTCGAATGAATGTCAAGATTTCAAGTTTTTCTTTCTTTTTCTTCTTCAGAAGTCGAAGCAATGACATCGATTTCAATACTTAATGCTCTTCAATCGATTGTTAACATGTTAAGGTGAGAAAAGAGAAATTCATCTTCGAAATAACAAATATTTCGTGTTTGTTTTGTTTTTAGTATTGTACATAATGAACATGAATGGCACAATCGTCCTTCGACATACAATTCACGTTTAACTGTTCGAGCTAAACGAACAATTAAAAAACCATATGGACATACGAATTTACTCTTACCTCAATATAATCATCATCATAATCATCGACAACATCAAGACTTCGAAGGCGATTTCTATGGCGAATATTAATGAAAAACAAAAAAATTCGAATAATTTTCTCTCTTCTTCTTCTTTCGTAACCAAAAAATTATTTATTTATTTATTTGCTTTTTTTCTGTTTGTATCAATCTGTGTGTGTGTGAGTGCATTCGAATGTTAGAAAGTTAGATTAGTAAGAAATTGAATAAGTTCAATTAGCTGTTGTTTTCTTTTTTTTGAAACGAATATTTTTCTTCCTATGAATTGATTAATGTAGTGTTTTTTTTTGTACGATAATGTCTGTACATCTGTGCTGTATTGATAGGGAATTTTCTTCTTGTTCTTTTTTCTGTCTTTTGTCTTTCTTCATTTACTTTATGGTCTTGTCTTCTTCATTTTTTTGTCTTCTTCTTCTTTTTTTGTTACTGTTAAATAAAAGACTTGACTCTACTGGCTTGATTTCAATGTAGAAATATACATCTTGATTGTATCGTTTAAAGAGAAATAAATGAGTATTTGATTGGACTAAATGTTCGAGAGAGAAATCATTTGATAGCCTATCATAAACGAGACCGAATGAGAGAACAAGAGAGAAAAAGAAAAGAAAAAGACAAGAAATATTGAAAGTCATTTATATACGCTTCTAAACGGCTATTATCGCAAGTTGATTGCACCATTTACTCATCGAACATATAGAATTGACTGATTTTCTAATTCTCCTTTTTTCTTTCCTTTTCTTTGACTACGACAGTTATTTCCATTAAAAGTAACAAAACGATGTTCGTCAAGACCGATTATCGTTCCTATTAACGTCGTTAAAGCTTGCCGTGTGTACTTAATTACCGGACAAATGGCTACCTTCTCGTCGACTCCTCCTGCTGCCGCATCTAATACATTGTCAACAACGTCATCATTGAGCTATCATCATTTACTTTCAACATCAAATGGCAGCAATAATAATAATCATAATAGCACTAATAGTACATCATCAGAAGAAAATTTAACGCAAACAAATCCTATTCATGATATTAATATAAATCATACATTCGATGGTAATACATCGTATTTGAATAATCCAGATTTTTCATTATGTTTAACGGGTAATCAACAAACGAATCCATTTGATGTTGTTGTTTCAACAGGAGCAGCGACATCACCATCATCATCACATTTTAATAGTGATCCACTTGTACGACATTTTTTTAATTATCGACAAAATGATGGTAATCTTTCAGGAAATTACTATTCGAATATGTCAACAGGCGCATTTGTCAATGCTTTCGATTATTCGTATACAAATTTGACGCCAACAGGTCTCACATCTGATGCTGCCGTGCCATCTCATCCATTTTCTACAAGCAACTCAGTTCATTCACATCCACAATTCGTCAATAGTTATCCAACTTATTCACATCCTCAACAACAATTATTAAAACCAGTTGAAACATTCGCTCTACCTCCTCCACCACACACTCAACAACAAGCTCACCCTCAACAACAACAACAACAACATCCTCAACAACAAATGACACATTCGAATCAACAGCAAAATATCTATCCATGGATGAGACGAATTCATAATACATGTGGTGAGTTCTTTTGCAGTTTGTTTATATTCTCGCATCAATATTTTTTACCATACATACACAATCTTTTTTATGGGCTATTTATGTCGTTCTCTTGCTCATGAGAGGAGATTTATGGGCTCGTTCTGTTCGGGACGAATGAATAAATGAGTTTGTATATATAAATGACGTGCGCCTTGCAATCTGATTGGGACAAAAGATATGCGCGTAGGAAAGAGAAAAAAACAACAAGATGATGCCGACAGAGTATTGTTTAAAGTTTTGAACAGATGTTTCTAATGGTCATGTAATCAATAGCAAAATGAAATCGAACAATAGCAAGAAAAGAAAAGAAAGAGACAGCATCAAATATGTGTCGAATTGTCGACATATTCCGGAAGTCGAACTATGGCCATGTCAAGTGCGTGCGAGATTAATGTCTTTTGATTTCGAAATTATATTTTTTTTCTTTGCTTGTTTTTGTTATCTGATCGACTGAATTTATTTCAATGATGTATGAATAAAATCACGCGAGATTGTATTTTCTTTATTTAGATGCGCATATCGGCGAAACGAAACGAACACGAACATCCTATTCGAGATATCAAACACTTGAGTTAGAAAAAGAATTTCATTTCAATCGGTAGGAAACTTTGATCTGGTTTTATGAAAATAAAATACCGTTGAATTTTTAAAAATATTTAGTTATTTATCACGAAGAAGACGAATCGAAATTGCTCATAGTCTAGCTTTGACTGAACGGCAAATAAAGGTAAGATTTAGCTTTTCTCAATCAATCGTCAGTATCTTTGAATTCTTTAGATATGGTTTCAAAATCGGTAAGCACATCAGAAAATCGTTTTGTAGTTTTTGTTATTTTAAAAATTTTAGCCGAATGAAATGGAAAAAAGACAATAAACTGCAAAGTTTAAATGACATCAGTAAAAACGAAGATAAAGTGACATCGATGAATATCAAACGTGAAAAAACCGATGGTTCATCGTCATTGAATCGTCGTCCGTCAACATCATCATCATCAAGTCCAAGTAGTTTCAATTGAACACATCAATTCTATTCCATGTCTACTAACATATTACTCATTTGACACAAAATACTCATGTACTCCGACACTTTCTCTTTTTTTTTCTTTAAATATATAACGTATAGGAAGATATGCATTGATTTATTCAGAAATAAATAATGACTTTATTTTCAAGCACGACTATCATCTCAAAAACAAAATAATAATAATAATAACAACTTTCGAATAATAAAAAACGGATTTCGACGAAATATTTGTCTTTAGAAAAAAAAATGTATTTAGTTTTTTTTTATATTCAAAGAGATTCGATAGATAGACATGTCCATGAGAATGAGCAAATTGCAGCGTTTGAAGAAGATTGGATTGGTTATCGTGAGGAATTTAGCCAACGCTAAACGAAAGAAAAATTGTTCGAAAGTAATTTGGAAAAGATTTTCATACGTTTTGACGAAGTTTTTCTTGTTCGATGATCAAGGCTTTTTCATCGTCAGTGTAACGCAAGAGTGCGCAAATGACTTTCGCCATGGTCTAAAATGCAAGATGATTTGTGCGATAGATGTTTTTTTTTTAATGTTAAACGTACAATTCGATCGGTTCCAGTCATGTAAGCGAGCACGATTTGTTTTAGATAATCGATTTCTGTAGGATCGATTGTAATCGAATGAAAACTATCGTTGGAACTGGCATGCGAGTGATTGAGTACTGGTTCTAGTCAAACAAAATCAGAGATTGAAGTGAAATGAAAATGACGAATTTACCTTCGACGATCGTTTGAGAAGAATGATCGGATTTTCTGATGAAAAAAGAAAATAGTCAGTTGATGATGGATCGTTGAAGAGAAATTCTTACGGAATGTTTAAATTCTCGATTTGTGATTGAAGATTCGAGATTTGATTTTCATATTCTTGAATTAATTCATTTTGATCGGGTTGTGTCTACAAACAACGAAATTTATTCTCGGTTCAACATAGAATTTCGTTAACAGACTCTTAGTTGTTCTTCAGCGTGTACAGCTCGTTGTTCAGCTTCGGACATTCGTTGTTTGATTTCATTTTCAATTCCATAGCTTTTGTCTATTCGTACGAGAGAAAATAAAAGAGTCTCAAATCAAAAGATTTTTAGTTTCGATGAGTTTACTGATTAATTCTTGGAGTTGTTGATTGAATTGTTGTTCTTTCTCTTCGATTTGTGTTGACATTTCTTTCGTGACTGATTTGAGATTTGCACTGTAGAGTTCGTCTTTTTCTTTGAGTTTTTCTTCGTATTCATCGGTGAGCATTCGAATTCGAACTTCTAGACAAATCGAAATGTGTTTTAGAACGAAAAACGGAGAAATCAAACCGGATTCTTGTTCATTATTAGCAATTGTTTCTTTCATTTTATGTAGAGCTTTACGTAATTTAGTTGCACTTTCTTGAGTTTTATCGAAATTGGCTTGAAGTTCGTGAATTCTCTCATCACGTTCGGCAAGTAAACGATCTTTTTCGGTTGTTTCTTGTTCGTTGAGAGAATTGAGTTGTTGACGTAGACTTTCGAGTTCGGATCGTAAAGAATCACGTTCGGTCTGAAAAATCAAGAATTTCATTCAAAACAAAAACGAAAGAAGAAACAAGACAAACTTCGATTTGTTTGAGTTGGAGACTTTGATCTTGTTTTTTCTTGGTGAAATTCGATTCTGATGTTTGTGATTGCACACGAATTTGATCGAGTTGATTTTCTAGTCCGGCTTTTTCCGAGAGAATCTCATTGAATTTACTTTCTAAAGCTGAATGAGCATCGACGTTTGATTGAAAATTTCTCTGCAAGACAACGAGTTCTTGACGAAGATTTTCAGTTTGATTTTCTTGTTGAGTTAAATTCGTTTTATATTGAAGAATTTCTTCATCTTTTTGCTGAGATAATTGATGACCTTCTTCGAATTGAAGAAGATCTCGTTTAAGACTTTCAATTTGTTGATTCTGTTGAGTTAATAAATCTTGATCAGTAGATCGTGATTCATTGAGTGCATCAATTGTTTGTCTCAATTGTCCATGTTCGTTTGTTAAAGTTGAATAGTCAGTTTTGATTTGAATGATTTCATTCTGTTTTTCTTCGAGTTCCTTTTCTAATTGTTTACGTTTTTCATTGAGTTTTCCATTGGCAACTTTAGCTTTGTCGATAATACCTTTGAATTTCTCATTTTCATTTTGTTTTTCTTCAAATTGACTTTTTGTTTGTTGATTTTCTTCAATTATTGCAGTATAATTCGTCTTCAATTGATCGAGTTCACTTTGTAACTCTTGCTTAAGTGTTTGATATTCTTCATTAATACCTTTCGATTGAGTTAGATTTTCAGTTAATGATTGCTCCTCACTATTTTTATTTTCAATTTCCTCATTAAGAGAATTAATTTTATTTTGTTTCTCTTCAAGTTCAGTCTGAAGCTGTTGAATCGTATTCTTGGTTTGATCAAATTGTTCTTTGAGTGTTTGATATTCTTTATTAACACCTTTCGACTGAGTTAAATTTTCAGTTAATGATTGCAATTCATTATCTTTATTCTGAATTTGTTGATTAAGAGCATCGATCTGATTTTGTTTTTCTTCGAGTTCATTTTCAAGTTGTTGAGTTTTAGCTTTGGTTTGATCAAGTTCTTGTTTAAGTATTTGATATTCTTCACTAATACCTTTCAATCCATCTACATTTTCAGTTAATGATTGCACTTCACTGTCTTTATTCTGAATTTGTTGATTAAGAGCATCGATCTGATTTTGTTTTTCTTCGAGTTCATTTTCAAGTTGTTGAGTTTTAGCTTTGGTTTGATCAAGTTCTTGTTTAAGCGTTTGATATGCTTCATTGATGCCGTTTGATTCATTGATGTTGGCTGTTAATAGTTGTATTTCATTTTCTTTTTCATTGTTCAAACTTTGAATTTGTTGATTGAGAGAATTAATTTCGTTGTATTTTTCGTCAAGTTCATTTTGTATTTGTTGGATTTGTTTAGTGATTTCATCGAATTCTTGTTTGAGCTTTTGATGTTCTTCATTGATCACTTTCGATTCATTAACTTTATCTTGAATTTGTTGATTAAGAGAATTGATTTCTTTTTGTTGTTCGTCAAGTAGAATTTGTTTCTGTTGACTCTCTTCGGTTAACTTTCTACTATTGGTTTCGAGTTCATTTTTCAATTGTTTGCTTTTGCCTTTGACTTGTTCGAACTTTTGTTTAAAATTTTCATTTTGTTCCTGAATATCTTTTAATTCCTTGTCTTTCTTCTGAATTTGTTCATTGAGAGATTCGATGGCATTAATATTATTTGTCTTCAATTGAACAATTTCATTTTGTTTACTTTCTAAATCGTGTTTGAGTTTTTGATATTCTTCATTAACTGTTTCAGTATTTTGTTTTGATTGATTCATATTCTCAGTTAATATTTGTATTTCATCGGCTTTCGTTTGAAGTAATTGATTGAGAGAATTGATTTCTTTTTGTTTTTCTTGAATGTCACTTTCTAATTGTTGGACTTTCGCATGAACTTGATCAAAATCTAGTGAAAGTTTTTGATATTGCTCATTAATTGTCGCGTTGTTTTCCTTTGATTGATTTATATTAGCAGTTAGCAATTGTATTTCATTGTCTTTGTCGTTGATTTGACTTTGAATTTGTTGGTGACGTAAATCGAAATCTTGTTTGAGTTTCTCATATTCTTCACTTGATCCATTCAAATTCGTCGTTAGAACAGATAGTTCATTATCTTTCTTTTGTAGTAGCTCGTTAAGAGATTTGATATCGTTTTCTTTTTCATCAATTAATTTTGTATGGTTTGATTTCAATTGTTCGATTTCGGTTTGTTTAATTTCAAGATCGTTTTCTAATTGTTGAAGTTTATTAAATTCATGTTTTAATTGTTGGTATTTGTCTTCGAGATTGGAATTATTCGTTTTCAATTGATCGAATTCGATTTGTTTTTGTTGAAGTTCTTCGATTTTCTCTGTCAATTGTGTCACTTCATTTTGTTTATCATCTAATTCTTTTTTTAATTGTTGTTGTTCATTCATGATTGATGTATTGAATTCATCTTTTGTCATATTTAGTTGAGCAAGTTCAGTTTGTTTATCTTGAAGTTCTTTTTCTAATTGTTTACATTTTTTATTCATTTCTTTGTATCGACTTGTCATTTCATTGATAAGATCCGAGCGTTTATCAACTTCGACTTGTTTTTGTTCGAGTTGCGTTTTAGTTTGTTGATTTTCTTCTAATACTTTTGCATTATTCATCTTCAATTGATCAACTTCAGAATTTAATTGTGAAATTGTACTTTGCAATTGTTCCGATTTCGTCTGGATTTCATCGAAATCTTGTTTGACTTTGTCATATTCGACACTAATACCTTTCAATTGAGCTAAATGTTCAGCTAATGATTGCACTTCACTATTCTTATTTTCAATTTGTTCAGTAAGAGAATTGATTTTATTTTGTTTTTCTTCGAGTTCACTTTGTAAATTTTCAGTTAATGATTGCACTTCATTGTTCTTATTCTGAATTTGTTGGCTAAGAGCGTCGATCTGATTTTGTTTTTCTTCGAGTTTACTTTGTAACTCCTGTTTAAGTGTTTGATATTCTTCACTGATACCTTTCGATTGAGTTAGATTTTCAGTTAATGATTGCACCTCACTATTCTTATTTTCAATTTGTTCAGTAAGAGAATTGATTTTATTTTGTTTCTCTTCAAGTTCAGCCTGGAGCTGTTGAATCGTATTCTTGGTTTGATCAAATTGTTCTTTGAGCGTTTGATATTCTTCGTTAGTACCTTTCAGTTCACGTACATTTTCAGCTAACGATTGCGCTTCATTATCTTTATTCTGAATTTGTTGGTTAAGAACATCGATTTGGTTTTGTTTTTCTTCAACTTCTGCACGTAGCTGTTGAATCTTAGTGTTAGTTTGCTCGAGCTCTTGCTTTAGATTCTTATGTTGTTCACTGAGAGAATCAATTTCGTTCTGTTTTTCTTCGTTAATCGATGTAGAGTTGGATTTAACTTGATTAATTTCTGTATTTAATTGAGTGATTGTGTTTAGTTTTTCTTTAAGTTCATTTTCTAATTGTTGAATATCTTCTTCATTTTTATTGATTTTCGATTGTAAATCTTGCTGAAGTTGAATACTTTCTGTGGAATGATTATTCTGTTGTTGAATTAATTGTTGAACACGTTCGATAAGATTTGTCGATGAATTTTCTGGTAGAATCGCTTCAAGTTGTTGAAGAATGACTTTAGCTTGACTTAGTTCTTCATTTAAATGCGAAATATTCATCTGTTGATTGGAAAGAATTAATTCTACATCAGAATTTTCGATTTTATCTTTATAATTTTGATTGATTAATTCTAATTGTTGTTTATCATTTTTCGCTGATTCAAGTTCCGTTTCCATTTGTTTTAAATTATGTTTTAAAAATTCGATTTCTTCTTGTAAACGTTGTTTATCTTGTAATAAAACACTTATATCCGAATCAAAATGTTCTTGAACTTCAATCGATGCTGAAGATATATTATCATCGGAATGACGTTCCTAAATATCAAACGAAAAACAAAATCTTCATGAAATATTCGTTTATAATCTAAATATGGTTTGGTTTGATTTTTTTTCTAATAGATAATCATATATCCCAAAAGATGTTAAATACAAATAGCTATATACACAAGACATACAAGACAAAATACCATGCGTTTAGGCATAAACTAATTATGGTTTTATCGAGCTTTTCGTTTTAAGGATTCGATTCTTAAACGACTCACCAAAATATTTTTTACAAAATGCTTCAAACTGAAATGTTCGTCTCCTTTTGAATTCACCTATAAATAATACACATACGTGCGTAGATACAACGTATAAGAGAAAAGAGTTTATCCTTGAATATCTCTATCTATAGCTTTGTTTGTTTTTTTTTGTTGTATCTTATCATTTTCGTTTTTTATCTTCGACTGATAGTTACTTTCATGAGAGATTCAATGACACTTTGTTTTTCGTTTAATTGCTGAACGAGATCATCACATTGTTTGGTTAGTAGAGTTTGTTTTTCTTTGTAAGTTTCAATGGAATCTTTACAACGATTGAGTAATGTTTCGAATCGTGCATTCTGAAAAAAAAAGAAGAGTTAAGGTGACTGTTGGCGAACGAAAGAAAGACCTTTTCACGGAGTGATTGCATTTCGTCGAAATCGGCTTGAGTTGGCAGTTGAATCAGATCTTTTTGCGCGTTAATCTAATGAAAAAACGTTCGATAGTTTTCGTTGAAAAATCGATGTTCGAACTTGTAAAGTTAGTTCTTCGATTCGATTGTTTTTATTTCGCATTTCTTTTTGATGTAGCACTTCGAGTTGTTCCTTCGCTTGTCGATCGAGTTTAATCTGATCTCGTAATTCACCGAGACGTCGAATCGAAGTGTCTTGTTGTTGTTGAAGAATACTCTGAAAATGAAACCGATTAACATCGAAAATCAATCGAGAATCAGACGTTGTACTTTGATATTATCTTTCTCTCGTTCGACTTCATCGTAAGCTTGTTTCAATTGATCGAATTTATTCTTTTGTATTCGAAGAATTTTCTGAAGTTGAGCCAATTTCTTTGAAAAAATAGAAAAACAATGTTGAAGTTTTCTCTTTCTTTGAGCAAAAAGTTTTACAGAGTTGATTTCATAATCACTCTCATCGCCGCCATATTCCGACTCGAGATCTGATGGTGGCATGAAGTTTCTCGGCGGTGAAACGTACGCCGATTGATTGATACTAAATTGACTGGCATCACTCGATGCTGAATCAACTCGCGAACGATTATTTTCCTTGAAAAACAAATAAAATTAAACAGATTTTGTCGATTCAATCGAATCAATTTACGAGAACATCATCTCGACTTGCGATCGAATTCGTTGGGGTATCAGAATTCTTTCTTGGTGAAGTCTAAACAACAAAAACTCGTCCTTGTCAAAAACAGACAACAATCAATTCCTACTAAATCCGCCGCTGCAAGCAACGTTTGATGAGTTTTCGTAGCTTGAGTGGCGATTTTGTCTTTTAAATTCTTGAACATTTTTATCAACGTGCTCAATCGATGAGATCAAAAATGAGTGACAATCGTTGACGATGCAGAACAAAAATATTGTTTAGCGATTCAGTCTTATTCACAGTAGATTTCTCATTGGTTTACCGATGAACCAATCAGATGTTTTCAAACGCTAGTCGCGCACATGTTTATTATCATATAGTGAAAATATTCGAATGCATGGAGAAAAAAAACAAAACGAATTTATCTTTCAGTTTAGTTTAAAATCATGATCGTATGTTTAGTTGCACATCGAATTCGTTCGTTAGCAAATCAATACGAATGTCAATGAGTCAGACAGACAGTATTGCCTTCTGCCTGACTCTCTGTAAAAGGAACTATCGTTCTTATGACTTTGTTTACATCAATTGATCTTTCGCTAGTTCTTAGAGGTCGTTATTAGTTTTTTGACAAATCGTTTTCTAGATAATGTTACCTCAGTTGAAAGAGTTCAATTGGTTTATTGACATGAAATTAATTCCCGGAGCGAATGGCCAACGCATGCAACAACCATCATGCATACTGTCATTAGATGTATGTGTAATTCAATTACGAAAATGATCGATTGATGTTCTTGTTGTTGTTGTTTTTCTGTTAGATTGATGATTCAACCAAAACGCCGACAGAAAGTTCGGTCCAAATCGAATTATCGAAAGAAACATTGAACTTAGTCTTGGACAATTTCACTCGTATTCGAGAACAATTAAATACTTTAGCTAAACGAGATTGATTTTGATTTCTTATGAAAACAACAAATGTGATTTGCTTTTCTTTTTTTTATTTATTTAATGATTCAACTTTTCTTTTGATTAAAACGATAGAATTCCAGAGTTTTGCATTTTTCAGATAAAACCAAAACAAGAAAAATCATGAGTCGACACTCGAAAACTCGTCGTCAGGGTGATCCCGTTCAATTGCCTGGAAGTTTAGCTGATCAGATCAATCAAGATCGAAGTGTCTCAACAAAGAAATCTCGAGAAAAACAAAAACGAAAGTTCGACAACGAAGACGAAGACAACGAACAAGTTTGTTGACAGAAAAAATGTTCGTCTTGTTTTGTTGTGAGTTTGTTGATTTAAGATTATCGATGAACGTCTGTCGAGAAAAATCATTCAACAAGCTCGAGATCAACAACGTGAATTGGACACCGACGAACTTCTTGCGATCAGTCAAGAAGATGTGTAAGTTCAAAAGCTTTTTATTTTGCATTCGAAGTCAAATTTTCTAGCGACCAAGCGTCAATCGATCGAATAAATCAAATAAAAAAAACTCGAGTCGAAGTTAGCGACGACGAAGATTTTCCAGAAGGCGATGACGATGATGAATACGAAGACATCGAGATCAATGAAGACGAGGAAAAGGCCTTAGAAGCTTTCATGAGTGGACAGCAGAAACGAACACTCGGTGATATTATCGCTGAAAAACAAAAATCAGGTAAAAGAATCGAAATGAATGAAGTTTCGTCCTCGAGCTTTTTGTTTCAGCTGAAAGTGATCTCGATCCACGTATCGTTAATATGTACGAACAAGTCGGTCAGATTCTCGCGAGTTACCGAAGTGGAAAAATTCCGAAAGCTTTCAAAATTCTCCCGAATTTAGCCAATTGGGAGCAAGTAAAATGAAATTGAATTCAACGAGAAAATGAAAATCATTGAACATGTCTTTCAGCTTCTGTTAATCACACAACCTGATCGATGGTCGGCTGCATCGATGTATCAAGCGACTCGATTATTCGCTTCGAATATGGACGCTAAAATGGCCCAACGGTTCTACAATATGATTCTCTTGCCACGTATTCGTGACGATATCGATGAATACAAAAAACTCAACTTTCATCTCTACATGGTAACGAAAAAAAAAACACGGCAAAACTTCGATTTCCACTGTGAGCTTTTAGGCATTAAGAAAAGCTTTGTTCAAGCCAAGTGCATTCTTCAAAGGCATTATCCTTCCATTGTGCGAAGTAAATCGATTCGATAGGAACGAATTTTCCTCTAAATTTTTCTTTTCAAATTCAGTCAGGAACGTGTACACTCCGTGAAGCAGTCATCATCGGAAGTGTTCTCGCCAAGAACTCCGTGCCGATGTTACATTCAGCTGCAGCATTGTTGAAAATAGCTGAAATGAACTACGCCGGAGCGAATTCCATTTTCATTCGTGTTCTCATCGAAAAACGTTACGCACTACCGTTTCGAGTTGTTGACGCTCTTGTTCATCATTTCATTCGGTAGAATTTCAGGTTTTTGTTTTGTCTCAGTGAAAATATTCATTTGTCAATCATAGATTTCGTAATGATACTCGAGAGTTACCCGTTCTCTGGCATCAAGCTCTCGTTGGTTTTGTTCAAAACTATCGACAAGATATTTCAACAGGTAACAAGAAAAAAATCTAATTCAACAATAAAAATCACTCGTGTCTCGTTGTTTTCATAGAACAAAAACAAGCATTACTGGAATTACTACATCATCAATTTCATCATACCATGGGACCAGAAATTCGTAAATTACTTTCCGAATATAAATGTCGTGACGAAGAAGATGAACAATATGCCGTAATGGATGAAACCGACTAGCAAAAAAGAAATAATCTTGTTGTTTTTTTGTTATGATTAAATAATAAAAGATTCCAGACGGTTTCGATGACATCCGTTCGAGAAAAAAACGATCAAACATTCTTTTGCTTCACATAAATGAGCTCTCAAAAGATTTATTGAACTCTTTATTATTATTATTATTTCAGATTTAATATATATAAAAATATCAACAAAAAAAACACGCCGAGTGCAAGCAAAACTTCTATTTTTATTTTACGGTCATGTGATGTCATAATATAAGATATTCAGGTAAATATATGTCATAAAAAAGACTGATAGTCGAACTGTTTTATTTTCTATTGGAAGAGAAGGAAAAAAGTATGATTTCACAAGGGATTTTGTTTGTTCACATGATCGTTTCTTTGAGAAAGATCATAAATGTAGACGAATTCGAAAGGTGAGACATTTATGCTCTCTAACAAAAGCTTTTATTACTAATAGAAAAAGAAAGGAAAATCCTTTTTTTTTTATCTCAGATAGAAAACATGAGAATATCGAATCGAGTTTGTCTTCTTTTACATACAAAAACAGAAAAAGACGTGTCTTATATCATTAATATAAAACGAAGTAATTCGATAATCGAAAAAAAAACTGATGACAATAGCTCAAGTAATGTTATTTTCTCTCTCTCTCTCGCTCTCTTTTTGCTTCGATGTAAATGTCGAACTTTGTGAGAAGGTCAATCGTGCGTGTACACTAACTCATATCGAAGAGAGAAACAAGTTTCATTGAATATCAGATACAAGTCTAGGTATATCTGTCAAAGCAATGTACATTCTTTTTTCTTTTTACTGCTCGATGTTCTTTCTTTTTTTTTTCTTTTCTTTTCTTCGCGTGTCGTAACCCAAGCGGATAATCATCGAGCAACCGTGACGAAAAATATGGTCGAATGAAGAAAAGGAAAAAGAAAGAAGAAAACGAGAGAGAAAAAAAGACGACTCGTCAATGTTTTATGATTGAGCTTAAGAAAACAAAAAAAACACATTTGGATTTCGGACTTAGTCATCAGTCAATCGATTCGATTCGCTATGCTATCGATACAGTGTGATTCGATGATGGACTTGAAACACACAAGAATGAAATGCAAGAAAAATGTCGTTTTATTTTGGTGCTGTATTAAACGTCAAATTAGTACTAATGACAAGAGAATAGACTCGAGTAATCAAGCAACAAATATGCCACTTATGAACAAATCATTAAAAGACGAAGAAGAAGAAGAAGAAGAAGATTCTCTTCTACCCGTTGAAAAAGTAAAAAGAAAACGAAGGAAGAAAAGAGGAGAAGAAAAAGAGACAGAATAGAAAGAAAAAACATCAAAACATCTCTGCTTAGTTTCCTTCTTTTGCTTCTTCTTCTTGTTTTTTCTTCTCTACGCTATTTGATTATGACGACTCATCATCATCATCATCCGCGAATGTCTATTTATCCATCGCATACAAATTCGAATCGAAAGGTTTGAATTTCGATTTTCTTTAATTAACAAGATCAATAGACAAATAAACTAAACAAATTTATTCAATATATTTTTGTTTTCTTTTTCTGTTTAGCCGAGAATCCCGACAGTTATTATGGAAAATTCACCGTTAAATCGTCAAGATTCGATAAACAATGGCCTTCGTCAACAAACGAACTCACGTTTAGATCGTTCGTTGTCGAGACCTAAAGACGATAATGATGCGTATATCAATCGATCGAGTACGGCGACAAGTTTATCTGAACAAGCCAAGCCCGATGAGTTAGCTTCGGGTAAAATGATTACAAAAGAAACAAAGGAAAAACGAAGTCTAACGATTGATTTAGGATTAGCTACAATGGGTTTGTTAAATGATGATGATATGAACAAGGTAACGAACGTTTTTTTTATCGAAAATTGAAAAGAAATTGTGTTTAGTTGAACACAACATTTGAATCATTGGGTTCGTCAAGTGAATCTGTTGAACGAAATAGTACAAAACAAGGCTCATACAAAGTAGAATCTTTCTTTTTCTCGTCGTATTTCGAAAGTAATTAAATTGATTTGTTGCTGACAGATGCAAAAGCAGTCATATCAAAGTGCAAAAAAGCGTATTACATCTGAATTAGCTAGTGTTCTCAAAGATTCATCTGTTGTTATCGTCAGCGATTGGCTTAAAGTTCGAGGAACACTTCGAGATTGGACGAAACTATGGGCTGTACTCAAACCAGGCCTCATGCTACTCTATCGAAATCCACCGTCGAAAGTTCGTTTGTTTAAAAAAAAACTAATTTTTTTTCTTCTAATTTTATTCAACAGAATGGCGTGTGGGTTGGAACAATAATTCTGTCATCATGTGAAGGTTTGTACCATGAGAAATCAAAGAAATTCCTCTCCCGGAAGCGATAGTTTTTGACATAATTAAATCAAGAATATAAGTATGATAATTATATTCGTTCGTTTTTATTTTCTAAGTTATTCAACGTCCATCGAAAAAGCCTGGATTTTGTTTTAAAATTTGGCATCCACTCGAGAAATCGATTTGGGCACAAAAAGGACCGAATAATGAGCAATTCGGTGCCATAACATTTCCTCTTCCAATGAATTATCTCATTTGCCGTGCATCAGACGAAACAGCTGGTAAATAAAACTTCCAAAACAAGAAAAAAAAACACGCACCCTGGTATTTTTTCCTTCTGCGTGTAGGTCGCTGTTGGATGGATGCCCTTGAATTAACAATGAAATGTTCTAAATTATTAAAAAAACCCTACTCAACAACAGTCAACGAAGATCTTCCATTAAATTCTCAAGCATTTTCGACTCCACCCACTGTACTAACAATAAATCATGCAGATAGTTCTCTTTTGAGTACAAGTTTTTCGGACACAGACTTCGATCTCAGTCGATTATCGGCCAAAGAAGAAGATGATCGAATGAGTGAAGCAAGTGTGGACATAAGTAAAGCATCGAGAAGTGCATCGAGTCATTCGGAAAGTTCACAAGACAATCTGAACAATGACGATGATGATGAAACTCCGTACATTGCCGCAGCACCTGAAGAATTAGGCGAAGTAAAATGAACGAAAAATCGAAATGAACATTTTGTTATTTTCTTGTCATTTCAAGCTCGGCAATGCTGCTCAAACTGAAGATGTTCCCGAAGAAAATAAATCGCTTATCATGCATCTATTGAAACAAGTTCGACCAGGCATGGACCTGTCGAAAGTCGTCCTACCGACATTTATCTTAGAACCACGATCATTTCTCGAGAAACTCTCGGATTATTATCATCATTGTGATATACTCGAAGAGTAAACTTTCGTTATTTGCACATCAAAATTGAAATTAAGATGTTCATTTATTTCTAGAGCGGTTAATTCGCCCGATCCATTAGTACGAATGAAGACAATTGTGAAATTTTATCTATCAGGATTTTACAAGAAACCAAAAGTTCGTAATTAACGAAACAAAGGAGAATTTGTTGTTTTTTATGAGTTTCGTTTTTCTTTTCAGGAGATCGGAAGAGCGTCGTGTAGGGAAAG
>ERZ778020.1767-NODE-1767-length-17441-cov-3.836305_pt1 | contig 17441 bp, 19 predicted proteins | sample MGYA00375750_ERZ778020 | MGnify/ENA primary metagenome ERZ778020 (study PRJEB29350, sample SAMN05389818) | bioreactor metagenome | isolation source: Ammonium sulfate bioreactor | place: South Africa: University of Cape Town | collected 2014-03-17 ...
TAAATGTTATCAATATCGTTCTACTCTTATTTTCTAGTGACTATGATATGAATCATGCAAGTATGGAACCGTTAAATAGCGTTACGGATGATTCAGCAATCGCAACGGATGTGACTGTCGATTCGATTACTCATGATGTTAGTACGATCAAACAGAAAGTTCATAATTTTGTTCACGAACAAACAATTCATCAAGAATGGATTTTTCTTGCTCATATTTTAAATCGTTTATGTTTTCTAATCTATCTGTTCTGTTTTTCATTTTCTATTGGTCATCATTTATTTTCATAGACGAAACCAAGGATTTGTTTCTTCTCAGTTTTCAATCAAATTCTAATAAAAGAAAATATACAACTAAACCGTACACAAAATTAACTTTCCACGATTCGTAACGCTTGATTTATTCATTGAGTATCATTTTTCTTTTCTCTCTTTCATTAACTCAATTGATTAAAGTAAATGATAGAAAAATAAGCAAAGGAAAAAAAGAGACAGCTCCCCTATATCGACGGATCAAGAAAACATAATCAAAACGAAAAATCAGCGACGATCAAGGTATATTTATTCGCCGAATAATTCATTGGTGTCTACCTATCAAGACTAAAAATGGGATGTTGTTCAGGATCAATAAAAAAGAAACCAAAATATGGTCGAAGCACTCATCCAGAATTGTCCGACGAAATTATTAGTAATCTATTGAGAAAAACGAAATTTTCTCGACAGGAAATTTTGGATTGGTGGCATGGATTTCTCGATGATTGTCCAACGGGTTTATTAGATCGAAAGAAATTCTATGAAGTCTATCAATATCGTTACCCTCAAGGTAAAGCTAATGAATTTTGCAAACATGTCTTTCGCACCTTCAATCCCGATCCCGAAACGCGTGCAATCGATTTCGAACGTTTCATGTGCGCAATTGATATAACACTAAATGGTAGTTCCGATGAGAAACTCGAATGGGCATTTAATATGTATGATATTAATGGTGATGCACGTATATCAAAATATGAAATGTCGAAAGTTGTGGAATCGATGTTTGATCTATTGGGTAAAAGTAAAAAAGGAGCAAATAATCCACGTAAACATGTCGATCAAATCTTTGCTCGAATTGATGTGAATCAAGATGATTATGTTTCCAAAGATGAATTTTTAACAGGCTGTAAAAGCGACGAAGAAATTCGAACAATTCTGGCACCACACTATTAACAATACGGTGAAGTTTTATTTATTCGGTACACAGTATAGCTTAGTCACTTCGGATTGTGTGTGTGTCTTCTCCTTTATTTTAATAAATATGGTCAAAAACAAAATGCACTTTTACGGTTCTTTACGTGGATGAATCATTGTTAGTCACCTATTTTTTTTTCGCTTGCACTATAATGATAGAAAATGCAGTTAGATTGCATTTAGAAATATGAAAAACTTAGATATTAACAAATAAAGCCTAATATCAGCATTAATTGACACGAAAGCATTCAAGTTCATTTTAGTATCTTATCTTTAGATATAAAAGAGCGTTTATTCATAACTAAGAGCAAGAAAAAGTCACATTAATCTTTTGTATTATCATGATCAATGATACTAACTCAACCACAAATATTCTACTAGAAAAAACGAAATTTCGAATACATTTTCTTTTCATTATTATTTATTTAATTATTATTTTATTGATTCTTATTTCGATTATTTTTTTTCGACCAACATCAATCGACGCCTACATTCGATTGAGATTGTATCATGTTCAGTCACTGTTAATTTTATCGTTTCTTGTTTTACATAAACTATATTTTTGATCTTGCGAATTTGAGAATAAAACAAAAATATCTCGTGTTTGGTTGTATTAACGATTGTGCTTTAGTTGTTATAAATAACATGCATTTTCATACAAACCCAAAGAAAAAAAAAAGAGAGAGAACCTCAAAGAATAATAAAAAAAACGTCTAAAAAAACTTTGAAAGTAATTCAATTTGGATAAATGACTCCATAAATAGAGACAATCGTTCTTCGATGAAACAACGGAAACAAAGAAGAGAGAGAGAGAGAGAAAAAAACGAAGAAGAAGAGAAAGAGAATTATTGCCAGCTATATAATTTACGCATATATGTATATGAATATATATAAGAAATAAAAGAGAATATACATTTTGAAGAAAAAAAAAAGAATTTCTAAACATTGCCTTCTAAAGTCATAATTAAAGGATTAACATATTCGAAACCTTCGAATTCAGATTGTTGTATACGAGCTATAACTTCATCATCTTCAGGCGTTAAAACCACCGGTTCATTTGTAAATTGTGGATCGAAATGTGACAGATCTTTATCTTCGGCGAGCATGGGTTTATACGGTGGTATGATTTGTCTTGATTCTAAACGTTGCCAATCAATAGCCGGATAGAAATATGGATGTAAACATATATCTTGAAATCCTGCTTGACAACCCGCAGTCTGATCATATCGACAACCGAGACGATTCTTCGGATCTTTAGTTAAAAAGCCTTCTAAAACATTTTTTGCTTTGACAGTTAATGAACGTGGTATACGAATTGGTTGTTCTAATATCACTTGAAAAAGTCGATCTTCTGTATTTAAATCCGGATTTTCTGCTGAACCAACGATTTCAAATGGCGAACGACCAGCCATCATTTCGAACATTAGTACGCCGAGTGCCCACCAATCGACACTGAAATTATAATCTTGATTTCTCAACATTTCCGGCGCGAGATAGTTCGGCGTGCCACAAAATGTACTTGTTCGTTCATCACGTTTGAAATCTAAACCTTCTTTACACATTCCATAATCAGTTAGTTTTATATGTCCATCAGCATCGAGTAGAACATTATCTAATTTTAAATCTCGATAGATTACGCCATGTTCATGTAGAAAATGAAGAGCAACGGTTATTTCCGCGGCGTAAAACCTACGCACAACAAAAGTCAACATGCATTTTGAATGAGAAAATCAAGATTTTCGTTTTACCGAGCATTTGATTCGGGTAGTTTCTTTTGTCGTTGCATGTGATACATTAAATCTCCTCCAGTAACAAATTCGATAACAAAAAATAATCTCGATGGTGTTTGAAAACACGAATGAAGACCAACGAGAAACGGATGATTGGTAGCTTTTTCGAACACATTCTTTTCACATTGTATCCAATCGATGTCTTCGTCATCGTTGACGATCGATTTTTTTATCACTTTCATTGCATATAAACGTGGTGCTTGACGAATTCCGTTTGATCGATTTCGTAAATGTCGAGGACGATATTCGGCAAGGAAAACTTTTGCATACGAACCACGACCAATGACTTTTAGTAGTTCGAAATCTTGTAAAGTAACTGTTGGTAGACCGGTTGTTGAATGAGGAATTTCGCCATCGACATTGATTTGATTATCTATTGAATCATCGAATGGCGAATGACCGAGATCATTCAAACCTTGTGCACGTTTCAATGGTCCTGGCTCGCAGATACTCGACATTTTTTGTTTAGCCATTGGATCTCGATTGCTGACAACACTAGCACCAGACGGTCTTTGTCGATTTAGATTGTCGTTGACACCATTTTCTTGATATTTTCGATGATCTATGACGTGTTGATCAGTCGATGTTTGTCGACCATTGGTACTACTGATTTTCGAATGATTAATCGTTGAAGTTCCGCAAACAATACGCAATAATTTAACACAACGTTTATGAACAAGAACACGACAATCGAGACATTTATAACCTTGCCGACCAAGGCCCCATAAACGATCATTGCAAACCGTACAAACTGCTGATGTACTGAATCGTTTCGCTTGATATCGATGTCCATTGATCAAATAGAGTTTCTTCCAACGTCTTGCACCACGTCGATAGATCAACGGATCTTCACCTGGACATAAGAGACCTGGCTTTTCAGGTCGATTCGGAAACACATGAATATGAAGTTCTTTATCAGCATTCTTTTTATATAAACGTATAGCGGTATTCAATTCACGTTGTGTTGACATACTTATAGCATCTAAAGCTTCATCAAGCCATTTCACAGTAAATGTCGGTGGATTCGTTAATGTTAAATGACAAATCGATGAGAGATTTTGATAGAATGTTTCCAAAGTTAGATTAACTGGAAGGTAGATCACCGTAGCTTGATTTTGAAAATGAATTAGAAATTTAACTGTTGCTGCTGGATTATCATCATCGATCATATGCGATGATGACGATGTGATCGCTGACATTGTAATTGAATTGAATTATTTTTTTTTCTGTTTGCTTTCAAATAAAAAACATGCTTCAAAAACGAATTTTCGTTTCAAATATACTAAAATCACAATGATCTAGAACAAAAAATATATCTGCATTTTAATTATCAATTTGTTTTCTATTTCTAAAATAACATCAAATCTATAACAACACATCTATGACAAGTTTTGCTTTTCATTTAAAAAAAAACATCGAGACGGATCATTTGACTTTGTTGAAACTATTATTCATGAAGACCACGTTGATTGAGATTGGGATGAAGTGGTTTGATTGCGCCTGATCGTCGTGATAAGCCGACACGTGATGGTTGAAACGAAGGAATATTGATTTTACTCGTTGGAAAGCCGACTGGTACGTTCGATTTTTTCTTTGTTTGATCATTTGTTGAAATCAGATTATTCGTTGGCGATGGTTTTTGTTGATTACGTGTAACTAATCGATTGTTATTTTCTTGAAAATAAAAAGAGAAACAAGATTGTTGAGTAATCAGTATTATTTTTTTTCAAATACTAAGCTGGTTTACCTGTTGGCTTGTGTGATTCATCGGATTTACGAGTTGTTTTTTTTCGAGGTGGAGGTTGCTGTTCTTCTTCTTCTTCATCATCATTATCATTTTTTTCCTCCTCGTTCTCTTCGTCGATTTCTTCATCTTCATCACTAGTCGATTCATCAGCGTTTTTTACTTCTACAATTTCACTTTTTGGTACAATTTACAAATAAAAAAAAGAACAAACTCGATATCGTACCTTCGATTACTACTTCCTCCTCTTTCACCACTTCTTCTTCTTCTCGTTTCATTCGTTTGCTTTTCGGTAATAAAATTTCTTCATCGGTTGTTTTACTTTCTAAATCAGTTTATGATGGGCTCGTTCTTTTTTCTGTTCAGGTGATTTATTCGTACCTGTACTCGATACATTTTTCTCTTGTTTGTCATTCGATAGATTCGGTAATTCAATTGAAATTTCAGTTAATTGAACAGTTTCTTCTTCTTTCGAAAGTTTAATTGCTAAATCAAGTTCAGCCTGTTCAGACACCGTTAATCTAAACAAAAACAACAATTTAATTGATTTTTATTTCTAAATTACGAACTTTTCATTTCGTTTTCGAGGAGGTGGTCGAACTGTTTTTGACTTTGACTCGACTGGTCGTTCGTTTTCTTTTGTATTTCGAGCTTTTTTCGTATCCTTTTTCGATACAAAATCTAAAAATAAATAATTTTGTTTTTCTCAAAATAAACACGAAAAAAAAACTCACCGTCATCGTCATCATCGTGTTCGGCATAAGATACTGATTTCGTTATTCTAAAAAAAAAGAGAAAATTCAATGAAAATCATTTTGTTCGGCGTACCGTTTCGCACCAGGCATTATTTATCAATTTAATATCCAAAACAGAAAAAGAAAGAAAGTAGAGATTGAATTTTTATTGCGATGAAGCAGAAAAGAAAATAATTGTTTATTGAAGTCGAAAAGAAAAAGACGAGCAGAAGCTTTTTATTTTTATTTGTAAACATTTGAACCTAAATACGAAGTCGAATGTGCCAAATGAAGTAGTTCATTGAATTTTTCGGCCTTGATTTTTAATTCATGTACATGTTTTCGATCTTCAATAAATTCTCGTTCGAATTCAGTGACTTGTTCTTCATTCTTTTCACCGTAGAAAAAATCCTCAGCTTTTTGCTTAACACAATGAACATAAACGCACAATTCATGATATTATTTTTCTCTTTCAAAAACGCTTACTTCAGTTTTTCGTTCGAGATCTGACGCTTCTGTTTGTAACAGAATATAAATCATTTCAGGGTTAGTTTCACCGGCTTGATCATCTAATTGAACACAAAGAAAAAATAGCAATCAATCTGTTGTTTTTTTGTTTCAATATTCTACCGTAACGTTGTCGTAATGCTTTGTATTCATCTGTCACTTTATTAACTTCTTCGAATAATTCAGCAAGTTTGATTTTTTCTTGATGAAATCCTGGTTCTTTATCGAGATTACGCAAGGCAATACGTTTGTTATTTTCTTTTAAACTTTCTCTAACAATTTCCATTTGTTGAACCTGATGAAATGGCGAAACAAAAAAAGTATCATGATTATTCTTGTTTGTTTTCGTTTGCAAATAATGAAACCTACTTCACTTAAACTTGAAATGAATTTTGCTATTTCTTCTTCACTATTCAATAATTTATTTAGTTCATCGACGGATTTTTGTTGAAGAAGATTCCGTGCTTCGTTTAGAGCACTTTCAGAATTAGCAGCCATGACGAAAAATAAAAATGAGGAAACAATAACAAAATATTTTGAGAAAAAGAAAGTTTTTTTTTCGCGTTCTTCTTTTCTCTTTGTTTAAAATAAATAAAATAGGTCATGATTCATTGACTACCTGCTTTTTGTCATTGCTTTTTAAAAGACCAATCAGATTCGAGAGCGAACGTTTGACGCGTTAAATCAATCAATTTAAAAAAAAAACAACAACAGTTTATTGAAAATCGAAGCGATAGAATTATTAGAAAAAAAATTATATATTTTCTTTGAATTTAATATTTTCTGATTTGTTTAATCGATTTTTTAAGATGTTTGGTGTTTTTTTTTATTTTAAATTTATGATGAATGAATATTTAGATGTAAATAATTACAGAAAAAAGTGCTGGACTAATTTTTATCTGTCATATTTGCTTTTTGATGTTGGCTGTGTTGTTTTCGTACAGTTGAACTAATTAATGCTTCTTTAATATATAATTTTTGATCACGATTTAACTTTTGTGGATATTCAACATCGAATTCAATGATCAAATCGCCGTATTTCTCTGGATCTTTCATCAATGGCATGCCTTGATTAGGTATGCATTTTCTATATCCAGGTCTAACAAAATCAACAATGAAATGAAATGAAAAAGACTTTCGACGGAATTTTTTTCCTACTTGACAATTTCATTAATTGGTACATCGAGTTTTCTTCCATCGAGATGTTCAATATGTACGGTTGTACCAATGAGAGCTTGTCCAAGATTTATTTTAGCTGTATAAATAAGATTGGAATTTTCACGACGAAAATAAGCATGTGGCTTATCTTTGATAATGAAAATCAAATCTGCTGGAATGTTATTTGGACCTTGATCACCTTCGTCTTCGAAGATAATTTTTGTACCTGGTAACCAACCGCGTTTGATTGTAATCGAGAGAATTTTTTCTCGAATACTCGACGTAACACCGTCGTCATTTATAACCTGAATAATAAGATTCAATTTACGAAAAAAGAATGATTTTCAAAAATCAATTTTGCTCTCTACTCGTCGATTGATTTTGACTTTTTTTATTGCACCATGATAGCAATCATCGATTGAAAGTACAAGATCTCGAATTATGGGCGGATCTTTTTTCTTTCGACTTCGACCATCGATTCCACCGAAGCCTAATCTTTGATTTTCTTCTGCTGTCGTAAAAAATTCTTAGTAAAAAAAAAACAAAAAGTTAAGAAATCATTCACGATCAAGATAGTTTCGGGGTTTCTACCAGCAAATGGATTATCTCCACCGAAAAAATCTCGAAAGGTTCGTTCAGCATCACCATGAAACACATAACCATCGCTCCATTCGCCATCTTTACCTTGAAATGAGAAGAAAAAAAAAATGTATTTATTTGATTAAAGATATAATAGACTATTAAATTTCAACCTAGTGGCACGCCTTTTGTCAGACCTTCATAACCATACTGATCGTAAATAGCCCGATTTATTGCTAGAATCAATGAGAATGAAAACGTAAAAGCAAACTAAATCAATAGACACCTACGATCGGTTAAGACATCATAAGCTTCTGCGAGATTATCGAATTTTTCAGTAGTATTTTGGTCATTGTCAGCTTTTAATGGATGATATCTAAGCGCTAAACGTCGATAACTATTACAAAAACAGATTGTCAAACGAATGTACGTAGTTTTAATGAATTTTTACGCTGATTTTATTTCGTTGTCTCTTGCGCTTGAAGTTAACTGAAGAGTTTTATAATAATCTTTACCCATATTTCTTCATAAATCGTTTTTGCAAATGATCGTCTATTCATTAAAAAAAAGAAAAACAAAGTAAACAATCAACTTTTCAGCAGACTTATATGTAAAAAATTCGAAAGAATAGAAGTATCGATTTCATCATTACAATTAAACTCATGCAAGTAACTGAAGTTTTATATTTCTCATCGGTCTACATATATATAATACAATCAAAATGCGATTACATGTCATGTGCTCGGTTTTTTTTTCATAATTATTTCTGTTCGAATGTTATCTAATTCCATTTGACGATGGAAACCATTGTCGGTTAGTATACAAACACATTGCGTGTCGTTAATCCCGAGCCATGATTGTGTGCGTTTTCCTAGCAACGACTTGAGGTCTTAGAAAAGAATATAGGCGACATCCATATAGGATTTATTTTCCTTTTGAGAACATCTGTCAAGTATGTTCTTGAAACGAAAAAACAAATTATATTGTTAAACCTGTTAGAACGAAAAGGTTGACTAAAAATAGATCTCTTTCGCTTTTTTGTTTTGCTTTATGATTGTTGTCTTATTAAAAGACGCAGGAAAAATCAGCAGTTAATCAGAAATCATCGATGAGTCTTCCGATTCTTTGTCCTTTTCCTTTCTTTATTTTTCTGTCTTGTTTTTATGTTTGTTAAGGTCAAATAATATGAAGGAGTTCTATGTACATACGCAGTACAAATAGAACATTTGTACGGATCAAAGCAACCCTTTAAGAGCTGTCAATTGATTAATCGTAAGTATTTGATAGGTAGAATAATCGAATCAGTCATTCAATATATATATATATATATATATAAAGAGAGAGAGGAAAGAAAAATGAGAAAATGATATTTAAATTCAATTGTGAATCTAATTAGACTTCTTTTCTCCCTCCTGTTAGTGACATTTATTTAATAATAAAAGAATATATACGACTCAAGTATTATTCTTTGAAGCAATGATTTTTTATTGATTACTATATAATTTGTTGAAAAAAAAAAGAATAACCGAATTCATCAACGCTCTTTTTCTCTTTCCATGGTCCATCCGGTTATTAATCATATAAAATACTAAAGAAAAATCATTAATAACGGAAACCAGATTTTGACTTTAGGGAAAAGAGAAAATCATCTAGTGACATCTTAGTCAAAATGTTCTTGTTGTTTCCATAGAATTTTTCGTCAGATGAGAGCTACAATTCGAATGATGCAGTTCATACTGAGTATTAAACTAAAACTCAAAAAAGAAAATCATTTTTTATTTATTTTTGACATATTATGTGTCTAATCAAAAAAACATAATAGAGACTATTCACATAGTTAATGGCGCTTAACAACGGCTGCTGATTCGTTCATTTTTCTGTTCCTATTCCTCTCGTTTTCCTATACAACAGAACTATAGAAATCTTGATTAAAATCAACCGTTTATTTCATTTTAGGTAGATAATTAACCAAAAGAATTTCTACGATTTTCCTTTTTTTTCTTTCCGCTTCGTTTAGTCTTTCGTTTGTCTATGAATAGTTTAATAAGTCGACTTCTGATTAAATAATAAAAAACAAAATAAAATCAAAAACCAATGTTCGATGGCGGCGTCGGAGGTAATGGTAGCGAAACCGATATTATCGGTAGCGCATCCGAAATACTCAAAGATCGTCTTTATTTTGCCACATTACGAATCAAACCTAAATCGACGATAAATACGCACTTCTTTTCAATTGATGATGAATTCATTTATGAAAAGTAAGATTTTCAAAAAGAAAATTGAAGGTTGTATTTTGTTATTGTTTTTTCTCATAAGTTTTTATGCTGATTTTGGTCCATTGAATTTGGGCGTTGTGCATCGATATTGTACAAAATTAAATCGAAAATTAAATGTAAATTGAATAAGAAAGTTCACATATCTTTTTTTCATTATCAAATCGTTTCTAGAATTCCACATGTTCTCATAAACGAATTATTCATTATACAACATTCGATCCGAAAAAACGTGCTAATGCTGCCTTTCTCATTGCTACTTATTCAGTAATTCTATTTCAATCTGAATATAGCTATCATTTATTCGTCTGTCTAGATTATTTATTTAAAACGAACTCCAGAAGAAGCCTACAAGCCATTAGTGAGTGGTATCAATGCTATTCATCCATTTTTACCATTTCGAGATGCTTCACTCGGATCATCTTCCTATAATTTGACATTACTTGACACATTACAAGGCCTTTATAAGGTATAGAATATTTTCTTTTGTGTGTGTGTGTGTGTGTTCGTTTGTATTTGTAAAAATCGAATTTCTTAGGCTATGCTTCACGACTTTTTTGATTTCGAAAATTTCGATTTGGATGAATATGAACACTATGAAGTGAGATATTTTTTACATTCCGAAAAAAAAAGAAAAAAACATTCCTGTTTATCGTTGATAGAAAGTTGAGAATGGAGATTTGAATTGGATCATTCCTGGAAAGATTCTCGCATTTTCAGGTCCACATGCTAAAAGTAAAATCGAAAATGTAGGTCATTTCGAAAACAAACAAGAAACCAATCTCAATGAGTTTATTTTTCTCATCTCCAGGGCTATCCATTGCATGCGCCTGAAGCTTATTTTACATACTTTCGTAGTCGTCATGTGACAGCAATCGTACGCTTGAATAAGAAACTCTATGATGCAAGACGGTTCACTGATGCGGGTTTTGAACATTTCGAATTGTTTTTTAATGATGGAAGCACGCCGAGTGATGCGATCACATTGAAATTTTTGAATATTGTCGAACAAGCGAAAGGCGCCGTTGCCGTTCATTGCAAAGGTAAGAAAAAGAAAGTTCGAATTGATTTATTTGAGCAAAATTTTCAGCCGGTCTTGGTCGAACGGGAACTTTAATTGGTGCATATATTATGAAACATTATAAGTTCTCAGCAGCTGAGATCATCGCTTGGCTTCGAATTTGTCGTCCAGGATCAGTTATTGGCCCACAGCAGAATTATCTCGAAGAGTAATTATCTGAATTTCAAAAACGAACAAACATTTTTGTCCGTTTAATTAGAAAACAATCGTGGCTTTGGTCGTTAGGTGATGCCTATCGAATTCATGATCGTCCTCGTTTTTCAGCCTCATTCGGTATGAAATCATCTATGAATACAATCGGTCAAAATCCACTTCGTTATTCGCTCAACACCGATAATATCATTATGAATGACGTTGGTCTTCGATCTATTTCAAAATCATTGTAAAAAAATCTTCATTCTTTTTTCAGGAAGAAAACGAAGGTGAACTGACACAAGGCGATCGTTTAAACGAAATCAAAGCACGTCGTATGCAACATCATCATACTCATACAGTATCGCCAACACACAGTTGGATTCCACCGAATACGAATGTTACGTCGAGTTTAACGTAAGATTACGAATGAAATTTTTCTTTTTGTTTTTGTTCTTTTTTCCCAACAACAACAAAAAATCCAATCGCTTATTCTGCATGTATTCGCCGAATTTAGGTGTAAACATAATCAAACTAGAAAGACTAAACAAAGGTATTTGCAGATAATTCAATAGATTTATCTTGCATGAATAATTATTTTCATTTTTTTGATTGATCATAGACATAAAAAAAACACACACACACAGAAATCAATTAATATTTGCTCGTTCTCTATCGTTTTTTGTTTGCTGAATGACATTGAATATCTATCTATAAGGCATACTTTGTTTTCTAGTCTTTTTCCTCGGCCATTAACAAGTGTTTCAATAAGTGATGATGAACAAATGATTCCATTTCGTATTTATAACAGTCGAATGCATTCGACATCGCTAAATGAATGTGACTTCATACATCAATCGACACTATTGACAACTCTACAGACAGATGAAAGGTGTTCGAAAATCGGTGAACCCATTTGTCAGAAAATGATTTATTTCGTTGTTCCATTTGCTTTCATATTTTCCATTATTGTTCTTAGTTGTTCCGAAACAGATTTTTCCTTATATATTTGCATGTTTAAGAAAATGTTTTACTTAGATTGATTATCGAACAACCTTTGTATTTCTATTTTGAATAGATTCAATCCATCAGCAAATTATAAACGTGCTCAAACAACAGTAGTTCCACAAAGTACAGTGCCTATCTCATCGGCAACTGTTCGACGTAGTTATGCACCGATGCCAAATAATTCTTCGTCGAATGTTTTATTAAATTCAAATATGCGTAAGCCACGTTCATACATTTCCTCGGCAACATCAATCATGAAAACGTAAGTTTACTCGAGGAAAGAAAATCTTAATTGACATTTATAAACGAAACAAACAACGAGATTTGCCTCGAGAGAAACAACGTGTCATACTTTATTTGCATGAAATCATTTTCATACACTCGTTGCTGTCAGTCCTAACGGAATAAATTAAATCTAATATTTATTCAGGTAGAAATGCATACCTTCGAATAATCAAATAAAAACATTGGTTAGAGAATCTGTCAATTAAATTACTAACGAAGGACACGCAGAAGAAAAATAAGAAATTACTTTTGATTTAATTTCAGGCCCATGTATTCCAGCGGACAATACATAAATAACAATAATCTCGGAACAACATTGACTCTATCTGATAGTGATAATCGTGATCCAATCTCATCGAGTATGTTGAAGAGTTCGTCACATCATCATCATCATCAACAATATCGTGGCAAATCTCCAGTAACTAATCCAACTCCATTACCAACGCATTCTTATTATACACGATCAAAATCGGTAGAATTCTTTTTTTCAATTATTATTAAAATTGATTTGCTCTTCGTTTTTCTTTAGTCTTATTCCAAATATTGAAATCAATGAGAATTTCTTCTTGCTCTCCAATGCAATTCTCGTTCTCTTATCCACACTTATTTTATGTGCCAAATCGTGTGTTTTTCTTTTCTTAATGAGAATTGCTTCATTCTTTCTTTCTTCTTCTTCTTCTTTTTTCAATTCGTTGTGTTTTTCTTTTCTTTTGTAGTTGCGAGATTCTTTGCTTTAATAATGATGGAAGATTTTTTTTCAAAAAGAAAGAACAAGTATTCCTTTGTCTTTTGTGCGTATGCATTTTTTTTTGTTAAAGCTTATTTACTGATGCTGCCGCTATTATCGATGCTTTTTTTCTACTATTTCTATATTCTTTTCTTGTATATGTATTCTCATGTAATTTAAAACAAAAAAAATCGTATATATATATATATATATATGTGACGAAAAAAAGGCGAGAAAAAGAAATCCACCGAAGCGAAGAATATATTATTGATAATTAGATTGAGATTCTTTCATTTCTCTTCTTCTTTTTTGTGTCATGTCTCATTTCGACATTGATGTGCTGACAATTAGATATGATTAATAAAAACAGATTGTAATTTATACAAGAACAGCAACAAAAACTCAAAAGAGAAAAATATATATATATCATGTTTCCTTACGTATGATAATTAAATTCGATAGGAGAGAAGAGAAAAATGATATATTTGACTCTTTATTCAAATATTGAATAATAATGGTTACTATTCAAATATATCGGATATTTTATAAAGTCATGTAATAATTTTCTTCGTCTTTTTTTTTCATTCTACTTCTCCCAACAAGAGAAAAGAAAAAGAACTCTTCAATTGTGTTTTCCGGAGTAGGATCATTATCCACGTAGACCCATTGACGATGATGATGATGACTGCGTTTTTTTTTCTTTTTTTTTAATACTCTTTTAATAACTTTTCTTCTTCTTTTTTCGGTCTATTGACAAGCTGATGACTTAAGCATTAAGTTAAGTAGTTCATCATCATCGTCATTCGCTTTTATTGTGATTGCTAACTTACAGGAAGTTCTTATTGAATAACGAAAAAAAGAAAGAAAGAAAGAAAAAAAAGAAGAAGACGAAGACACACAAATAGATAGAGAGATGAATGGATGGATAGATAGATAGATGCAAAGAAGAAATAGAGTGTGAGAGAATTCTATAGAGACCATCTCGTTTTGACGAACATTCATCATTATTTTCTTCCCCCCTTTGCTCTGTTCCAAATATCTGTTTTGTTCTTCGTTTTTCTTCTAAAATGTTAGCGTTCAATGTTGTGCATGAAAAACGAGATGGTGAAAAAAAGAGAGGAAAAAACGAGAAACAGAGAGAAAAAAATTCTATGATTATTAGAAACGAGAGAAATGTGATGTGGTTTGATAGAAGACGTATTGCACACGAGCGGAAAACAGAGAGAACGAAGAGAGAACCCGAGACGAGAAGCATACTGGACGGAAAAGTGAGGAAAGCACGTCGAGCAACTAGAGCAAATGAATGATAGCATACAAAGACACATGCACACATGATTCTGCTAGTTGAACTTGTGAGTATTAGAGAGAGAGAGAGAGAGAGGGAGAGGGAACGAGAAAGAAAAAAACGAAGAAGAATGAAAAGAGAAGAACAACAAAAAAAGGATTGTCATATAATCATACGACTGTGCAACAATACAACAAGAGAATATTTAATTAATATGATTGTAGTGTGCCATCAAATCATACGTCATTGTGTCTCCGGTTGTTCGTTCGCCCTTCGCCCCATTCCTTTTTGCTGAATGTTTAATTCACTGAAAAAGTGGGTGCAAGATAAGGCGGTCGATTTTACTCCTCCATCATTACCATCACAACCGTCTCCATCGTCTCCTTCCTTTTATACATCATCTTCGTCGACAAGATCAAATCCAACAGCAAATCACTACTATTATCATCAGTCGACATCATCATTCGATCATCCGCAATATAATGATCGTTTACCAAGTAATCCATCAACAACATCTCGAAGCCTTTCAAGACCCATTTCAATGGATAGTGTTCAAAGTTCGAAAACAATTAATCAATCATTTGCACCACCACCAGCACCGGCATCGCCTGGTGAATTAGATCTTAGTTATTTAAATCGAGAAGAACAAGAACATATTGCAAATGTTCTACGACGAGCACGAGCAGCCGATGAACAGCAAACACCAATATCGCCGCTTGTTATTTCATCGAAACAATCGCCACCGGCGTCATTATCTCCTTCGACTTCATTAGCATCGACTTCGTCATCTTCATCATCAACAACATCGACAAGTAGTTTTCAAACGGAAAAACCGGAAATATATGACCAAACCGATAAAAATGACTATAACGATGATAATAAAATGTAAGTAGATTATATCTTGCATGTTTCAAGTTAATCTCATGAGAAAGAATATTTTCTTTAACAAATCTATCATTTAACAGAATTTCACACATTATACGATCTATTTATATATAAAGAGATCAATTTTAATTAATTTCATACTCACAGCTAAACAAAAATGGAAAAGAACACGAGAATCATGTAGGAATAATAATTAGAGTAAAAGAAAAATCACGTCGAATCCTTGCTACTGACGTACTTTCTCTCTTTTCTCTTGTCTCATTCGATTTTTCATATTTTCCAGACATTTTCTTTTTTTTCAATAAAACAAGACTTGCCTCTGTATATTTATCTGTCACGCAAAATGACGTTAAGCTAATGATAAAAAAACAAAGTCTTAAAAAAACGAAGTTCTTCGATTCTTCAACTGTCAATTATAAAAAGATTATATATAAATAATGTTTGTTAGCATTTCTTTTTGCACTTATTCTGTTTTTTTTTTCCGCAACCAAAGATCAACATTAACATGTTTGCAAATGACGAAACTTCTTATTAACTTATCATTAATTTCTTTTTTTCAATCAAAATAAAACGAGTTTTAATTTCGATGATGAATAGTTTCGATTTTCTTTCTTTTTCTATAATTAACAGACGTCAGAATGAAGAATTACCAACATTAACATTGCCGGAATCGACATTAACAAACATTCACCGATGTCAAGTGTGTAACAAAGAACAACAGCAGCAACAGGGAAATTTAACAATTTGTCTTCGATGTCAAGATGATGAAGAAATTGCTCGAATAATGCAAGACAATACTATTTCTGTGAGTCAATATGTTTATTTGGTATGCCATTTAATAATTCAAAATCATTCTGTGTGTTTTTTTCTTGTATTCAATAGCTCACAGCTGTAGACAAATCATTCTTCTCTCCTCTGTCGAATGAATCTAATAATCATAAAGAAGATAAATTCTATGATAACGTTATGAAGATTGATCAGGAACTAATAAAACCGACTTCGTCGATTCAAGGATCTTCATCTCATATAAATCCTATTTCGATAGAAAAAATGAATGATAATCAAGGTCAAAATGAAAAACAACTACGTCAATCGCCCCCGATTCCTTCTCCATCCTCGACACTAATAAAAACGCGATCGAACAATTTAACTGAAATTGATGAAGATGACTTTTTCTATCAAGGACCAAGTCCATATGTGTCAACAATCGATGAAATATTACCTATTGAATCAGTCAATCTTGATCATCAACAAACCGAAGGAGAATTCATTGTACCGTCGTATAAAATCGATGAATATATCGACGAAGATGACGCCGCCGATGAACGTGATCATGTCAAAGAATTAGAAGAAACAATTGCTAATCTAACACGATGTTTTCCATCGACAAATCAACAGGAACAAGATTTGGAATTGAAAACAAATGAAACACATTTATCTGTTGATAATATTGATATTGATTCCATACTTGAAATGGAAATTGAATCACCCTCGACTGATGAACATATTCATCAATTGTCCTCCACATCTATTCCGACAAGTTCAGTTACATCTTCACATCCACTAGAACATATTCCTATATCCATACCGATAATGACAACAAATCGTCGAGGAAGTCTAAGTCGTTCGTCGGGTGTTCGAGAAAATCTTACTGATTTACTTGTAACAAGCAACGTATCTCAAGAAGAAACTCGATCATTACAACGAACATCATCCATCCAACGCAAAGTAAATATTTTAATAATTCAAAGAAGACAAACAAAGAAAAGAAACTAATATCATATTCAAACTACAGGCGATTCTATTTTTAATTTTCTCTGATTTGCAAAGATAACGAGATGACAGAAGAGAGATTTTTCTTTTCCTTTTTTTTTGAAAAATAATTAAGTTCAGTTGCCAAACACTATCTGCACTCAAGTTTGATAATCTTTTTTCTTTTTTTAAATTCTATTTAGCGTGATATATTTATTCATCGACAAAAACGTAATCTACCCAGTGTACCAGCTATGACAGATCGTTTGCAATTA
>ERZ778020.1768-NODE-1768-length-17425-cov-3.790674_pt1 | contig 17425 bp, 26 predicted proteins | sample MGYA00375750_ERZ778020 | MGnify/ENA primary metagenome ERZ778020 (study PRJEB29350, sample SAMN05389818) | bioreactor metagenome | isolation source: Ammonium sulfate bioreactor | place: South Africa: University of Cape Town | collected 2014-03-17 ...
TGGTTTCCACGAAAAATGCGTGATCTCGATCAATTTGCTAATCGTGTTCTTTCCTATGGTTCAGAATTGGATGCTGATCATCCGGGTTTTCGTGATGTACTCTATCGAAAACGTCGAAAAGAATTCGCCGATATAGCTCATCAATATCGTCACAATCAACCGATTCCTCGTGTCACATATACCGAACAAGAAATTTCAACATGGGCTACAGTTTTTCGTGAATTAACTCAACTCTATCCTACGCATGCTTGCAAAGAATTTAATAATGTTTTCCCATTATTAATCGATAATTGTGGTTACAATGAAACAAATATTCCACAATTAGAAGATGTTTCACAATTTCTACAAGATTGTTCGGGTTTTCGTCTTCGACCAGTTGCTGGTTAGTTGTAATTCGAATATCGATATCGATCTGTTTGTGTTCTGCTTTCAAGGTCTTTTATCATCACGAGATTTTCTTGCTGGATTAGCTTTTCGTGTTTTTCATTCAACACAATACATTCGTCATCACAGTGTGCCAATGTACACGCCCGAGCCTGATGTTTGTCATGAATTACTCGGCCATGTTCCACTTTTTGCTGATCCAGACTTTGCAGAATTTAGTCAAGAAATTGGCATGGCTAGTCTTGGCGCACCGGACGAGTATATCACTCGTCTAGCAACTTTATACTGGTTTACAGTCGAGTTCGGTTTGTGTATAGAAAATACCGAACGAAAAGCATACGGTGCTGGTCTTTTATCTTCATTTGGTGAATTGCAAGTAATCAAATAATTTCGACTTTGTTTTTGTTCTTAAAATCGAAATCTCTTTTTGTTTTCAAGTATTGTCTAACAGATAAACCATCAATTATGCCATTCGATCCATTTCGTGCTTCAATTCAACCATATCCAATAACGAGCTATCAGCCAACGTATTTTCTTGCCGAAAGTTTCAAAGATGCCAAAGAAAAACTACGTCTTTATGCAATGACTATTCCACGACCATTCAGTGTACATTACAATCCTTATACACAAGCCATGGAAGTCATCGATGGCAAGGAACAAATTGTGAATATGGTTCGAACATTACGAAGTACGAAAACAAGAACTGCGAACTTTTTCTTTTGATTCAATATCTTTTTTGAATAGATGATATGGATATGGTACTTGATGCATTACGAAAAACAGAATTGGCTTCGAAAGTCAACTAATCAGACATCTTTTTTTTTTATCTTGTTAAATTTTCTTATGGTGATAGATTAAAACTGGGATATTGATATATATATATAATTTACTTTCAGATTATCTTTGTTTTGTTTTAATTTAATTAAAAAGAAAAAGAAAAAATAATCATGAGACAGTTATTTACGATTAGTGGACGGTATGCAGCCACTGAAGATGTACCGATTACATCGCAGGTTGGTTGGCTCGATGAAATAAACAATGTTGTAAACTATTAATATTGTCCATCTTCTTCTTCTTCCACTACTACATTAAATGTTTCGTGTATGTGTGTTTGCGCTTTAAACTAATCTAAGTGCAATAGGTGAGAGCAAAACGCTTCGCTTAATATATTGCTTATACAATGAACAAAAAAACCAGAGCAATCAAATCAATGCTTTGCATGATTGTATTTTTCTTGTCTAGATATCAGGTTTATCATGGAATACACGTTTGAAAGGTTTTGGTATTTGTCTTGGTATAGCTTTCCTATTCGGCATATTTGTGAGTTTATGTTTGCATGAAATGAATTCGAACGAAACATATGTTTCTAGGCAGTTATATTGTATTTCGTTGGAGGTATAGCTGGTTTTGCCATTTTGTATAGTTTAGCTGTAATATCTGCTTTGGGATCGTAAGAAATGATTGAACATTTGATGATAATGAAATGTTTTTATTTATTAGAACCATGTTTTTAACGGGGCCAATGAATCAATTGAAGAAAATGTTTGATCCATCTCGATTAGTGGCACGGATTGTTTTTCTAGTAAAATTCATTCGAAATAATTGAGCGAAAAAAAAAAAGAAAACACCTGGTTTAGATTTGTTTGGTTATGACACTCGTATCGGCTATTGTGGTAAGATTAGCCAAAGAAAGGAATGATGAATATGAACTTTTATTTGTTTAAATTTAGCTCAAAATCTCAGCTCTCGTTCTTATTTTTGTCATTCTTCAATTTTTAGCATTGGTAATCAAACCAAATTCTCTATGACTTAATTTTAATTTCAAAAAAATCTTTTTTTTAGCTTTGGTATACTCTTAGTTACATTCCCTATGCTCGGTAAATGTCAAGTCACCTTTCTCATTTGTCGAAAAAGTTTTTTTTTTCTATGTCTTCTAGTGATGCAATAAAAGCTTGTTGTCGAGGATTATCGAGTGCTTAATTCGACAGTTTCTTTTTTTTAACAATAAATTCTTCAATCGAATTCGTAGTTTTCGTTTTCAGATTTTCTTGAATGACGATTTGTAATGTCGTTCTATCGAGAAAAATGTCCATTAATTTCTCTTCCTTATTTAAAAGTAAATTGTTCAATCGAATGAAGATTTCAATCGTCTGATTTTCTCCTAGAAACGTCTACGTCATATAACATCATTGGGTTTTCATGATTTAGTTACAAATGAAATTCATTTTACCGTACATTTTACATTACATGTTAATCAAAAATCAGCTGGTAAGTCAAAAAATAGAAAGAATCAAAAAGAATATTCTGTTTGAACAGCATTTTATACAAGTGAATCGATCGAGAATGTTCGAGTAGGTTGAATAAATCTCAATTACTCATATTTGTTTTCGAAAAATTTAGAATCCTGAATGGAGATATTTGAAATACCCACTACCGTATCAATGTTTACAAGGTAATTATCTTGTCAATTTCGAATGGAGAATATTGGAAAACAAAAAAATTCTAGATTTTATCATGCGTCTATGGATAACAAACTCGGATAGTTGTTATTTGTTACTTGAATATGAAATTCATCTTGATAATACACTCGTACCTGATGAACAAAAAGATCGAATTACGAAGAAAGAAAATACATTATGGTTGGTTATATTCGATTATCGATTTACGGATACGGATGATGAAATCAGATCGACAAGTAATGCGTCGAAAGAACGCTTTGAATTCGATCATTCTTATGATAAATCGAGTATAAATCGGTTTGTAAAAATTCAATCGAACTTTCTGATTGAATAAAAATGAGTTTTTACTTTAAGAATGATAAGTACTTTCAATGAAATCCGAGAGGATAAACAAAATGCACTGATACAACTCGAACTCATCAGTAAATGTCTCAAAGAGAACAAAGATTATTTAAATAAAGTAAAAAAAACATTTGTTTCGCAACTTTTCCACACTGTTTGCTTATTTGTTTTGACTCAGTTGAAAGAATGTGAAACACGACGAATTCGTATTGAATCATTGAGAGAATATATCATCTATCGAAAGCATCTCATTCAACAATCGACGCAGATTTGTGAAGAGAAAAAGCATTTACTCGACGATCGACGTACGGGAACGTTGTTTTTCAAAAAATAAAGATAATTCTTTTATTCATTTTGCACACAAAAAAACAGGACATCATTTGAATGATCAATTGCCGCAATTAGAACGTCTTCGAAATGCAATCAGTCAATCTCTGTATCGGTTTCAACAATCCGAGTAAATTTTATTTTAGTCTAAAATTCTAAAAAAATCGAAAATCTCTCTTCAAGATCAATTCTTCGTAATTATCTTTTAATTAACAAATATCGTCGTCGAGAAGTTCTCGACGAAATCTATCGTTATATCTATCCAATTGAAAAAGACGAACAAAATAAATATTCAATTCGTCAGATTAAATTACCGCCGGCAAACGATGAAATCTATCTGTCGAAATTAGGTCGAGAACGTGAACGTGAAATAATAGCTGCGATTAATTTTTGTTCGCATTTAATTTTAATTCTATCTGATTTCATTCAGCTACCATTGAGATATCCGATTAATTTCTATGGACAATCCGAAATCAAAATCTATGATTTCAATGCCGAACCTGATGAGTAAAGAATTGTTTATTCGGAGAAAGAAAAAGTCTTATTTTTTGTTGTTGTCTAGATATCTTCTTCAATCAACAACAACTAATCTCAATGCATTTAATCGAGGATTTTTTCTATTAAATTTAAATATTGGTCAAGTTCGTTTTGTCATCTTTGTCGAATGCTCGTAGCACATAGTTGCTGTTGTTTTTTTTTTATTGAATAGATAATGTATCATTGTCGAATAGGTGAACGAAACGATGCAGTTGGAAATACATTAGAAAATTTAAAAAAATTAATCGAACAATTTCTAATCAATTCGGTGATTAACATTCCGTAAGTGTTCGTCTGCTTGGAAGTGATTCTCTTCTGACCTTTTTCGACAAAAAATAAAGAATATAATTATAATTATTCGAATTTCTTTTGTAGTATTCGGTCTCTTCGAGCCAATGATACAAATCGATCGTCGAAACGAAGTTCAGTTTCGTCGTCATTTTCTCTTCTCGAGACGAATGACACAGATTTCAAATCAACTTGAGAATGAAACGTTTACTTTTCTGTATTCGAACTGTGATATGATCGTTTTTCTTTCTGTTTTTCGCTGTTGTTTTTTGCTTATTTTTACTAGTATTCAAATGAAACAAAAAGGAATTCTTTTTTTTTGTTATTATTTTAAATCAAAAGATAAATAGATATTCGATTTATATTTTTAAGATTTAGCTTTTCGAATGAGCGGTGAAAATCAAAAACTAACTGCCAGTCAACGGCAACAGCTCATGGCTTCTGTTCAACAGCAATTAGCCGTACAAAATGCTCAGGAACTATTACAAGTAACGAAAGATTTCAATCAACAAGAAAAAAAAATGTATATAATCTGTTTTAAAAAAGAAATTATCCGACAAATGTTTCATCGCATGTGTCAATAAGCCTGGTAGTTCATTGTCAAGTTCGGAACAAAAATGCATAACTCAATGTTCGGATCGGTATATGGATGCATGGAATATTGTCTCTCGTACTTATTCACAACGAATTCAACGCGAACAGAATCGTTTTTGAAATGAATAAATAAAATTTCAAGAAACACTCGTAGTTAGGCAATTATCCATCCATCTCTGTTCTTTTTTGTTTTTTCTAGATTTCAAAAATCAATCATGCCAACAGCACAGAAAAAAACCAAGTACATCAATGTATTTAGTAATGAAGGCAAAGAACGAATGACAGTTCGTTTGCCTGGTCGAAATTCTTGTGAATGTCAAGCATCGAAACATAAACTCATCGGAAATTGTTTGACATGTGGACGAATTATCTGTGAACAGGAAGGTTCAGGACCCTGTTTCTTCTGTGGAAATTTAGTATGATCGTGTTGTTTTTTCTCGATAATCAAATAAAAAAAACGAAACTTTTATTTAGGTTTGCACACGAGAAGAAAAACAAATGATTCAATCGGGATCGAAAGATGGTCGAAAATTAGAACGAGATCTAACATCTCGACAATTTCGAGAACATGAAACACAAAATCTCGGAACGACAACCAACGATCAAGCTTCTTTGAATGATATTGCACAAGCTGTAGCATTTAAAAACAAACTAATCGAATTCGATCGAACGAGGTGCGAGAGACAATAGAGGATGAAATGCACAATTGTTTTATTTCGATTCTAGTGCAAAACGAACACAAGTTATCGACGATGCTGCTGATTATTTCGATAGTAATAATAAATGGTTGAGCAAAAAACAACGAGATAAATTAGAACGACTTCAAAAACAAATGGAAGATAAAAAGAATCCGAAAAATCAAAAGTTTACAATCGATTTTGCTGGACGACGAGTTTATAATGATGCAGAACAGTCAAAAGATCGTTTGTAAATCAAAACAAAAGCAATAATAGTAATTCATTGTTGAATATTTCTTAAACGTTTTAGTTATGATGAAGCACAAGCTGTTCATGATAGTGAACAATATGAATTACAAAGTGAACGTATTCGACGACAAGAATTACCAAATTGGGATGACGATGATGACGATTTGATTAATCATAATTTACCTGCCGATATGGAACCTCCACAGGTCTTCAATGATCTTGTTTTTAACATAATTTTCTAAACAAAAAGTCGACTTTTCAGTGGATAGAGCAAAAGACAACAACAACGACGACTATGCCCGGTCTTTCACAAATAACGATCGAAGATCAAGATCGAGATCGATTGCGTATTCAAGATAAAGAATTAATGCAAATGACTGACGATGGAAGATGTTTAACAATGCATCAACCATGGGCTTCGCTGTTAGTTCGCGGTATCAAGATGTAAGTTTATCTGATTCTGAATTTACCATCGATAGATTTTTTTTGCTCTGGCATGCGCAACAGGCATGAAGGTCGATCGTGGTACACGTCACATCGTGGTCGTTTATGGATTCATGCAGCTGCTAAAGAGCCCGATCCAGATGTAATCGCACAAATGGAACAATTCTATCGATCGAGAGCTCCTGATGAACAATTCGACTTTCCAACTGAATATCCGACATCGGTTTTACTTGGATGTGTCGATGTAATCGATTGTTTAGATCGAGATAGTTATCTCGAACAATATCCCGACGGTGAATCTGATTCTGATTATGTTTTTATTTGTGAAAATCCACAGGAATTACTTTTCAAAATGCCAATGCGTGGATTACATAAGATTTGTTAGTCATTTTTGTTTATCAATAAAAAGACAAAACGTTTTTTTTTGTCTTGTATTTCGTAGATAAAATGGAAGCTCATGCACATCAAGCCGCTAAGAAAATTCTCCTACGACGAATGCAATAGAATCGATGGATGGATGTTTTGTCTTTTCTTTTATTAAATAAATAAACGAGATACAAAATTAAAGTTTTTCTAACGAGTAAAAATTCGATCATAAATAAACGTGACGGTGATAAAAAGAAAGAAGCTCAATGCAGAATAAAAAACGATATTCGAACGAAACAATGGCTCAGCAACACCATCGAAAAGTACAAATAATGATCGATTTGTCGATGATTGATTCAAAGCCAAATCTTGATTATCATTGTCATCAGCACATCGTTGATCAACTTCAATCGAAAATTGTTCGTTGCATGTTGACCGTAAACCAATTTCGCCTAGATAACCTTGTTTCATTCGTTCTAAACTTTGAGGTTTCTTCATCCAATTAATAATATCAATTAGACGAACGAAATAAACATCATCCGAATGATGTCGTTGAATATGTTCGAGAAATAATTTCAAACCTTCTAAACGCCATGGTGTATAAGGTTCATTTAACCAATAACTATCGAATGCCATGACGAATGGTGCATGATTTGCATGTAAATGACGATTAAGATTATGTTTGAGATAATGAAAGAATTTTTCTGTTGTTCGAGGTACACGACAATGATCGCTGCCGATTGTTGTACAATTTCGACCTTCGAAATCTTGATACATATGTATTGGAATTGTCCAAAGACCGGGAAATGATTGCGTGTAACAACCTTGTGAACAATCATAATCAGCGGCAAAATCCATCGTATGTGGCCATGTTAATGGCGATGGTTGTTGTTGTTTGTAATGAGGATAATCCCATTCACGCGTAATCAATGTTGAATCGTAGACAAATTGATTTTCACGAAGAATATGCCAATGAAGTTGATGATTGTTAACTTCATAGTTCGGCGAACGATAGCCAATAATCGATGATATTGGTACACCAGTTAATTTCGAAACAATTCGACGATAATCAATTGTTTCATTATAAAATCGATATGAACGCCAAGAAACAAATGGACTCTTGTCACTTTTATCTTTGACTCGACAGTCAACTGTTGGACATCTATCAAAACAACAAACAAATGAAATGTTTCCAATTAATATTAAAAAACAAAGTATTTACTCGCTTGAATTCGATGTTATACCCAATTCGATAAGACCTGTTCGAAGAACTTTTTTCAGTAGACAATAATCTGTTTCTAGATGACTTTTCAAAAAAAATGTTCCACTAATTGGACAACCTAAAAATTCCACAGAAATCAAATCGTTATTTTCAACCGAATAATATTCTACCGTCGGGATTAGTAAAATTTTTTCGAAGAAAAAACTCTCGAAGAAAACCGTAGATCTTATTTTCTAATGGTCCATTGATTGTAATTGCAATAAATTGTGGAGCATTTCTTACATTTAATTCACCGGGTATCGATTGATTTGAACAGTAACAATACGGTAATTGACAACGTTGATTTTCACATGGTTCAACTTCCAAATAAGATTTTCCAAAAGATAAACAAATAAAAACTGACAAGAAAAGAAGTCTAATAAACATTTTACTATTTATCGATCTGCCGAAAACAAATCAGACTGGTTATTTGTTTAAGTCTATCACTACTATCCATTCTCTTTTCTTCTTCTTCTTCTTGATTTGAAAAGCCAAACAAACACTATCGATAGATGACATTTCAAAGAATGATACATTGGCTTTTATAAAGATAATAGTAACGATCAACACTATCTAACTCTCTCTCTCTCAATTAAGATAAAAATCAATTTCTCACAAGTATACTTTCACAACTCTCAATAGACAATTGACCCGGTTACTTATTATACAATTGCTCTAGTGTAAACTCTATCGAACAAACAACTGTTCTTAATCAATTATCATTCCCTCTCTCTATATATATACGTATATCATAGCTGTATCTCCATTAGAAGTATCTGAAGCGTTTTACGTCGAAATGAATAGCGATGATACATATGTGTATATCGTATACATGTTTCTTAATATTACGATTGTCATCAATTTCTCTATCTCCTTCTGCCTCGCACGCTCTCTCAGTATAAGAGGAGAAAGCGAATCGTTCTTTTGATTTCAAACTCGTTCTCATTCCATCACGTTTTTGTTGCATTTTTTCACGAGACAGAATTATGATAGGGCGTTACTGTTGAATGATTACTTCTTTTCTTCGTATTAAAATAGGAGAATTACATAGATATAGATATATATATATATATAGATGAGACTCACTTACACCTTATCACCATATTACTCAACACTTGGACATAATTGCCTTTCTTCTTCTCATTTGCATAACCATCGGATGATATGGATTATCTTTTGATTCATTTTCTATTTAGAAGTTCGCTTGTCAAATTGATAATATGAAAACGGAATCATTTTGCAAATATCAGCATCGTTTTAGTCGATATTGTCGAAATGCTGTACAAGGATATTTCACTGAATATGAAACACCCAAATTAGTTCTCATACATAGTTTTAAATTTGCTGTTCTACTTCGAATTTTACAAATTATTATTCTCATTTATTCAATCATTTATCTACTTATTTACGAAAAAGGTTATCAAAAACATGATTCATCGATTATATCATCTGTTACATTGAAAGTCAAGGGAATTGGTTATATTCAAGCATCAGAAAATCAAACTATTGTTACTGATGTTGCTGGTTTGAAGAAAAACGTCTTATTCAAAGATTTATCGAATGTATTCTTCTCTTTTAGATTATGTTGTACCACCATCGGAAAATAATGCAATTTTTATAATGACAAATTTTATTCAAACGGATCAGACACGTTCAATTTGTCCCGAAAGTTATTCACTTAAAGAAGCATACTGCGAAACAGATAGTGATTGCCAAAATCGACCATTTTCACCGAAGGTTAACGGTCGTTGGACAGGTCATTGTATTCTATCGCCGAATGTGACAGTTTTTAACGGAACAATGAATATTACCAAGACCATGAAAGGACTCTGCGAATATTCAGGTAGAAAAAGACATACGGTACATGGTTAGGCCATATTGACATTCGATTAGAATCGAAATGAAAATTGACAGCGCATTTGGCATACGTATGATACAAGTTTATACACAAATCTTTCTATATTTAGGCTGGTGCCCGGCTGAAGATGATCTGTCACCTGCGATGCTTATCAAAGGAGTTTTGAATTTTACAGTTTTCATCAAAACTTTCATTGAATTTCCGGAATTTTCTGTTAAACATAAGAATATGGTCGATGAATTGCAAGTGTGTATATTCGATCCCGAGAAGAATAAAGATTGTCCAATATTCAGTATTAATTATATGTTAAATGAAGCTGAAAAAAATGCAACTGAACGTGAACTAATGTTACGTTACGGTGGTGTCGTACGTATCAAACTCGATTGGGATTGTAATCTTGATCGACATATTAAATTATGTAAACCAAAATATTCATTCGCTCGACTCGATGTGCCCTTTCACGAGCCGGCATTTTCTATGGGCTTTAATTTTCGTTATTCATCCAATTGGAAACACGAATCAATTAGTTATCGAACGTTGACCAAAGCTTTCGGTCTTCGTTTTATTATTGCGATTAGTGGTAAAGCTGGAAAATTTGATTTAATTACTTTGACTTTAAATACGGGCTCGATTGTTGGTTTATTCGGTTTGGCAACATTTCTTTGCGATATTATTCTTCTTCATCTATCGAAAAAAGCAAACACTTATCGGGATCATGTATTCGATGTTGTTCATTTACGAACACGAACTGAAAGTTTTATGCACCGAGCGAAAACATCATTACGGAAAAGTTCTGAGTATTCAACTTGCCCACCGGAAGAACCTGAGGACAAAAAAAGAAAGTCAATTTCACGAACTATTGTTAATCGTCCATTGCAATTGATTGATTCAGATAGTATCCCAGAAACTCGAATAACTTGAATATATATATATATATATATTTATTTATTTATAAAACAAAGGCGATTTACTGTTGTTTTCTTTTTTTTTAATAAAAAAGAGCGCGTTTTGTATACGACTGTAATCATGAATGAAACTCTTCACGACCGAAGTTCAGTAACAAGTGATGTCGGAGATATTGAATCGAGTCAAAATGAAAATCAATTAGATGATCAACGTTTTCAGTTTATTTTTAATTATCTCAATCTTGTCTATGGAATAACACCAGTTGCATTTCAAAAAGGTTCTTTCTTTTTTTTTTATAACGGTTGTTCTCTTTTTAATAAACATGTTTTCTTTATGTATGTAGTTGTATTTGAAAATGAATTTAATCGAAAATTAATCGATGAATTTTTCGATCGAACACGTATTCTCATATGTGAATATACTGAAACATTAAATTTGTACAATGAATTTCCGAATGAATTCAAATCGAAATTAATCTGTTTTATCAAACGACAAAATAAACCTATTGACAAAGATATTTCATTGAAAAAGCAAATGACTATCGTTGAATTTACACAATCATCTATCGTTCAATTCAGTCGATTTCTTTCCGATGTACTTTGGCCTATTCTACAACGAAAAGAAATTACGAACAATTGGCCTGATATTATCAATCGAAATTGCCTACAGAATCTATCTGACTTAACTAACTTGTTGACAGTTACTAATGGCACAATTCGAGGACAAACTGTCCTGCCAATTCCGCATGAAATTGAATTTCTCGGAAGATCAGATTATTTACGTGTACTCAACAGGTCAGATTGATCGAAGATATGTCCTAATGATGATTTCTTGTTGTTCGATTGATAGAAATAAAACATTTGATGGTCGGAAAATTCGTCTATTAGAAAATCTTCTTATGACATGGAAAAATCAAATACAATCAGTGATTAATTACGAAAATGATCCATCAACAGAGAATACATATCAAATGCCAAATATGGAAATCGAATTTTGGATGAAACGAGCTGTGAATTTACAAGGAATTCAAAATCAAGTATTCGAAAACAAAACAAGGAAAATAAACCAACGGAAACTTGTTATTGTAGATTCATTCGCCGATTATTCGACGTTTGACAGAAATTCTCGAAGTATCCGGCTCGAATTATTTCTCTGTTTTCCGTTCGTTATTTCGTGATGTTATTCAAGCACTTGATGAAGCATCCAATCTCGCACTCTATCTCAAACCTCTTCAACCAATACTTGAACTCATTGAAACTGCTCAAGATATTCAAAGTTTAACATCGATTTTCGATCGATTGTTTCATACATTAGCATTGATTTGGGCTAATTCGGTTTACTATACGAATATTCTTCGGTTCATTGGTTTTTTACAACAATGGACTAATTTAGTTATTTCGAAAGTGAGTTTTAGAGAGAAAAACAGTTTCTGATGATTTGTGTAGATTCGAGATTTGTTACAATCGAATGATTTATTTGTTGATACGGATTTTGATGAACCGATTGGATCAATCGATTTAGCTATTGAATCATGTCAATATTACAAAAAATCGTATCAAAATCGAAAGAATGCATTGCCATCGTATTTCAACGATCGAGAAGTGAATTGTCTTTTGATTATTCTCATTGAAAATATCGATTTTTGTTGATTAGATTCGTTATTGGGAAATTCCTGAATCGAAAATTTTCGAACGTTGTGATCGTTTTATCGATCGTTTGAAAATATTGAAAGTAAAATCAATAGAAACTCGAAAGATTCATGAGAATTTTCTTTTTTTTATTAGGATATAATCTCATCTGCACAAGAATATTCAATCTATGAAACGATTGAATTAGGTGGTATCGATGCTGATGAACAGCAAAGTATTTTACAAAAAGTAATTGCAGATTTCAAATCTGTTTATGCTGTCTTTCGAAGTATGATGTTCCATTGAAAGATATGAGTAACTAAATATTGAAGATTTAGATTTAACGGATGACATAACCGATGAAACGAATGCTGAATTTCTGAATGCATATGAGAAATTTCGTAAAGCTATCGTCAATGGTGATGAACGTATAGCAAATATTCTACGATGTTTTCTTCATTCGTGTCATCATCGATTTGAAACAACAAATATCGATACGATCTATCGAGTTCGTGTTAATCGTTGTTTTTTGTCAATCGAGTTAATGATGATCTTGTTTTCTTCTGACATAGTTATTTCGAATATTTGGCTCGACTTTACACAGAACTCGATTGAAGAATGTTATTGATCAATATCTGAATACATTTTTGAATATTATCGAAAATGATCTAAATGAAGATCGATTATTATTCGATGAATATCTTATCGATACATCATCGAAATTCATTGCAGATCATCGATGGATCGAACAATTTCGACAACGAATTCAAAGTCAAATTGAACCGTTGAAAACACTCGATCTCGAGTAACACTGTGAGAAACAAAAAAAGATTTAGAACAAATCAGTCTATTTAGTCTACAAACAAATCCAATTTATCATTCAATAATTAAACAAGAAGAAAATCTCGAAAAGAAACTTAATGATTTCACAGATAATCTCAATCAACAATGGATAAATAATTTCGAGAAAGAAGATTTTCTACATTCAAACGAGCCACTTCTTCGTAAACAAGACAAATACTATGCTATCAATATCAAACCTGAAGTAAAATATTATCCATTGATGAAAAATGAATCGAAATAAATTGTTAATAGTTTCAAACAGCTTTAAAAGAAGTTTCCCGTATTTATCAAATACCGAATCTTCCATTGACAGCTGATATCGAACAATTCTATTTACAAATTGATAGATTTCAACAATTATTCATCGATCTTGGTAACATTCGACGCATACCTATTCGATAGTTCGATATTTTTCTCTTAGATTACATAACAAATTCCTATCGACATATTCACGATAATGTTCTAATCATCGAATATCCGTTAATTCGTGATGAATTCACTGCAATTGAAAATGATTTAGAAAAAGCTAGTACAGTTATTACATTAGATACAGATAACGGTGATAATCAAATAAAAATGATATTTAAAAACCAATGATTTGCCTTTTTTTTCTTATTGTCGTAATAGATCCAAGTGAATTTATTCATCAATTACGACGAACAATTCATGATTTTGAAGAGCGATTATTCAAGAGTAAATCAAATCTTGCTGATATACCGAAACTATTCAAACGTTTCATGAAAACGGCCCTATATTCACGTAGTGATGCACGACAAGATCCATTACTTGTTGTTTATGAAAAAGAAGATCGAGTTTTAAAACGAAATAATGAATTACATGATACTGGACTACGTTTACAGGCGATTTTGAAAGTAAATATACAAATGATGTTTGTTTTTTTTCGATAGAAAATTATTTTTGATTGCGCTCGATATTTAAGCAAAATAAATGGTTGTTCAAAGCCGATGCTGATTCGGATATGTGGAAAGCGTATGTCGATTATATCGATGAGATTATTATCGAATGTCTTTATGAAATCATTGAATTCAATTTGAATTATATTCTAACGGAATCCGATCCAACATTGAATAAACGACCACTGTTTGAAGTTCAATTGATTTTAGATGTATGTGAGATTAGTTTTCTGTTTCGAGAGATTAAACTCTTTTTTTTATAAAGGATATCAATCTACGTTTCAATCCAACATTAGAATTTGGCAGTGCTAATGGACTCTATGATATTGTTGATACATTAATAGGAAATATCTTTCGACAAGCAGCCATGTTGCCTCGTCTTGCTGAACATTCAGGAGAAAAACATTATCAAGTAATGCAAAAAAAAACAAAAAAACGATTTTGAATTCGATTAAAATCTAATGATAAATATTGAATAGAATGAATTAGAAAGTATGAAAGAATTAAATGATCGACGATTGAAAATTATGGAACGTCTTCGAGATACGATGAAAGAAGCTAATGATTGGAAAGATGAAGTTGAAGAAAATTCTTATCTATGGCTTGATGATCGAAAAGAACATATGCGACAATTTTTACTCTACGGTCGAACTCTTGACGAATCGGAATTAGAAAATCGTGAACAAATCAAAGAAACACCTCCGAATCTCTCACAATTTCAAAATCAAATCGATCTGTTCAATCGATTTATAATGAAATCGACAATTGGGATCAAACGATTGTTTTCAACAGTTGGCTACGCGTTGATGCACGACCTATCAAACGACAGTTACTCACACTCGTTACGAAATGGATCGATTTGTAAAAAAAAGATATTCTTTTTCTAGAACAGAAAACAAAACCTTTAACTTTATCATCTCGCATAGATATAAAAACTATCTCATTGATCATGTCACTGATTCTCTTAATGAACTTCAAACATTCATTAAACACGCATCGAAAATACTCGAAAATGAAGTCCAAGCAAACGATCTCAAAAGTCTAATTGAAATGATGACATTTCTAAGTCAAGTTCGATCTCGACAAGAATATACCGATGATATGTCACAACCGATTAAAGACACAATTGAATTGCTTAAATCTTACGGTTATGAAGTACCACAAACGATCTATGCTATGCTCGATGATCTACCTGAACAATGGATACACATTAAAAAATTAGCAACCAAAATGAAACAACATATAACACCATTGCAAACGAATCAAGTTGTGAATATACGAAATCAAATTGTGCAAATAGAAAGAAAACAACAAGAATTAAGAGAAAGATTCTTGAAAGAAGCACCATTTAATTATGATACCAAACAGTCCTATGCTGGTAAATTTTTCAAAAAAATGAATTGATCGACTTAGATTTTTATTCGACTCTCTAGAATTGGATCAATGGGCAGCACAATTGAAAAAATTCGATCATGAAGTTCAACAATTAACTGAACTTGCGCATATATTCGATATTAAAATTCCCGAATACCAAACGTAGTGATTTGTTTTTCTATCTTTTATGAAAATTTTCGTATGAATTTCTAGTATTGATCTCTGTCGAAAAGAAATGCGTCCATTGAAACATCTCTGGGATCTCATTCATTTGATTCATTCACGTATTGATGAGTGGACAAAAACGCCGTGGAAAGAGGTGAACATCGAATTAATCGATCAAGAATTACGGCAAACATATTTGAATAAAGATTTACGTGCACTTTCGAAAGAATGTCATCACTGGAATGCATTTCAAGGCATTGAAAAGCAAGTGAAAAATTTAATTGCAGCATTGCATTCCGTCGGAGAATTTCGAAATAATGTCGTTCGACCGAGACATTGGGAAGAATTAATGAAAGAAACAGGCGTTCAAATTAATATTAATGATCAAACAAGTTTACAAGATCTTCTTGTTTTAAATTTACATAAATATGAAGAAGAAGTTTGTCGAAATCTGCTTAGATTTTTGTTTTCTCAAGAAACTTCTTTTTATTCAGGTGAAAAATATTGTTGATAAAGCAGCGAAAGAACAAGGCATGGAAAAGATTTTAACTGATGTTGAAAATACTTGGTAAGATTAACTAAACGAACTGTTTTTTGTTTTGTATCAATAAAATTCTTTTGCAAGGTCGAATATGAATTTTCGTATCGAAAAACATCCGCGAACCAATGTGCCTCTGGTTGCTATCGATGATGATATTCTCGTTGCTTTGGATGAACATCAGACTCAACTTCAAACATTACTTTCATCGAAATTTATCTCACATTTCGTTGATAATGTTGTGAAATGGAAAAGTCAAATGTCGACAGCTGATATGGTCTCACAATTGTTGACGGATGTTCAACGAACATGGTCGAATTTAGAAGGAATTTTTATTGGTACGGATGATATACGAATACAATTGCCACAGGAAACAGTCGCATTCGATCGAATTGACAGAGAATTTAAAGTTCGAATAATTGATTTGAATGAAACGAAGAAAATGAATTTTTGAATTCGACAGGAAATCGCTCGAGAAAATGAAGCTGATTTGAATTTTATTCGTTGTACGAATCGACCGGGTCTATATGATCGATTAGAGAAAATGAAAGACGATCTACAAATCTGCCAAAAAGCCTTAGAAGACTATCTCGGTAGATGAAAGAAGAAGTTTTTGTTGAATTATTCGAAATCTGAATTCTAGAAATCAAACGATTGGCATTTCCACGGTTTGAAATATAGAAAATTTTTCGAAATTTGACAAACGAGACATCATATTCAGATTTTTCTTTGTATCTGGTTCGGAATTACTAGAATTCTTATCCAACGGAAATGAACCAGATAAAGTCATGAGATTATTGAAGAAAGTCTTCGATAGTTTGAACAAATTAGATTTACGTGAAGATTCAAATGGACAGAAATTAAAAGCAGCTTATGCCAGTACGATTGCACGTTGAATATCGATGATTGGAATTTAAGTTTTTGATTTACATTTTTAGTGTATTCGGATGATGGTGAACGCATAGCGTTTTTTAGTGACTGCAATTTAGAAGGTGCTGTCGAGATTTGGTTAGGACGTTTACTAGATTTTCATTGTGAAACCATTCGAAATTGGTTAAAAGTTGCTGTTAGCGCCTATGAAGTAATCCGTTTAGTTTAGCGATCGTTGACTTCTTCTTTCTTTCTTTTCATTTGAGGATAAATCTCGTGAAGAATGGATATTCGATTATCCAGCACAAGTCATTCTAACTGCTAGTCAAATTTGGTGAAAACGAATTTAATTAAATTTTCATTTCGAAATTCAATGAAATATATTCATAGGTGGACAACTG
>ERZ778020.1793-NODE-1793-length-17156-cov-3.992340_pt1 | contig 17156 bp, 29 predicted proteins | sample MGYA00375750_ERZ778020 | MGnify/ENA primary metagenome ERZ778020 (study PRJEB29350, sample SAMN05389818) | bioreactor metagenome | isolation source: Ammonium sulfate bioreactor | place: South Africa: University of Cape Town | collected 2014-03-17 ...
GAATAGTACATTCGACATTAATCCATGTCATGAAATTCCTATTGGCTATATTAGTGTTGGTTATAAGAAATTAAATGAAAAACTCTATCGTTTACTTCAAGAAAGTCATATTCTACTCATCGATGGATTTATTGGCATCGATTTCGATGAATTTGCTAATGAATTAAATAAATTCTATTTTCAACAAACACAATATTCAAAATCACGAACATTGATGTTCTATAGTACACAAGTATTTCTACAGATTCATTCGAATTCCAAAGATCGAACTCAAATTAAATCTCTAAAAGATTTAATCGATTTTAAACGACTCAATTATTTAAAAATAAATCTCTCCTATCCATGTGTTATCATTGGACCAGGTGCTTCGTTTGTTAACGAACTGAGTCCATTGGTTTACATAGATCTATCTCGAAATGAACTTCGCTATCGTCTATCTGCACAGAAATCTTCCTATGAAAATCAACTAATATCATTACTCTACAATATCAACTATCGTCATTCGTATGATTATCCAATATTTAATCAATACAAACAAGAACTTATATCTCGAATCGATTTTTTTATCGATGGTCAACGACCTAATTGTCCAACATGGTTAGACGGAAGTACATTTCGTCAAGCACTTGCTTACACATCAAATCAAATCGTACATCTTCGACCATCATTACATTTCGATTGTGGAATTATTCTTTCGGATTATGAACAACATCTCGTTGAATTTTCATCGGATATTTTATATTCTCTACATGTCAATCAAATACTTGGCAATGATTTTCATCGAAGATTTTTAACTGAATCCAAACAATTTCCTATACAAATTCGTTTGTTAAATCCAACCATCGATCGAATCAATTCAAAAGTCCATCGAGCCTATTATCGAGTTCGAACAAAACAACAATTGAAGGAAAATTCATTTATTAATTATCAAGATGTCATCGATTCGAAAACATCGACTCAAAACAAACCTCTCAAATACATTCCATCGAATATACACGAATTTTTCTTTTCATTCAATGAAAATACAACTGATATTCAAAAAGAAACCGATCGTATTCTCGAAATTTCAATGGCAGTCGATAATTCGATTAAACCGCGCGAATTCCTATGTATCGACGAAACAAAACAACAACCTTGCCGTCCGATATCGATTCAAATCGAACCAGAACATTACAATGAACAACATTTACCTACGCCGGAGTTTTATATCTACGATGTTCATCGTCTTATTATAAAAACCGATCGAACCGATGATATTATTCGACTGACGGAAAATCGTTTTCATTTATGCATCTTAGTCGAAGGTGATGCAATCGAAATCGAATATTATTCATTTGATAATTATCGACAGAAACAAATTCGACAGTACAATCAATGGCAAACATTTCTCATACCCGGTTCGATCGATAAATATTCACTTCGACCAATAGTAAAAACAGCAAATAAATTCGATTATTTTCTTCTACTTATCATTTTTCTCAAATGGAATCTATGATGAAACTTACTTTCCTGATGGACGATTTGTTGGTGTTAACATTGCAGCTGATTGTACGCGACGAATTGGTGTTTGTTGATTATCTAAAAATCAAAAGAAGATTATTTTTTTTGCATGATTAATGTTCTTTTTTTGTTTCTTAACAGACCGATATCTGTTTGTTTGACAAGTTGTGTATCTGATGCGCATCGTTCGTTGCCCGAATCTTGCGCAAATCGAACAGTTTTTTTCTAGAAATCAATAACATTCGATTAACTCAACAAAATCAGCATTCGAGATTCATTTACTTGTGTATCTAATTCTTTTAATAGTTTTGCATTGATAACTTCAAGACTATCTTTAACTCGAGCTTTATCTCCGACAGTACGTGCTTGTGGTACGAGAGGTTTTGCTTGAACTGTGTTCGATTTCGGATTAGTTGAATTACTATCGACTGAAGGCGAACGTTTGAGAATACTTTTTCGTTTTGCACTTGACTCGAAATCATTGCCATCGTACGATGGTGGTTTTTCGATACTATTGATCTGTTGATTTGATGAAAGTTTGTTAACATCTAACCATGCCGATACTTGTTCATCGCCGGTTACAGGCGTGTTTTTAACGAAGAAACTTTCGTGATAACTTCGACGTAGAAGTTCCTGTTGATCGACGGGTTGTGTTTTCGATTGAGATTCGGAATTATTCGATTTTTTTGTTTGAATATTAACAACTGGAGTTGGCCGAACAATAGGACCGGTGATTTTCGGCTGCTGAGGATATTGAAATTGATTCGATGCTTCAAGACTATCGACACTTTCGCCTTCCCAAATGTTCGATTCTTCGTATTGTATCGGTTGTTGTTGAAATGTCGATTGTATCTGAGCAGCAAAATCATTTAGCACACGGCGTTGCACTTCTTCTAACGGCGATGTATATTGAATTTGATTTGCATAGGGAGCAACTTGAGTGACGGAATTCGTTCGAACAAGAGTCATTGGATTCTGTTGACCACCTGGTCTTTGTTGACAATGGACTTGCATTTGTCGAGAACCGAGATCTTCCATTGATATCGATCGACGAAAGGTTGTATTCGCTTTGGGTCGTTGTTGAATTGTGTTCGTCGGTCGTCGAGGTGTTGATCGATTGGATAATTGTCGTCCTGTGATCGTTTCAAGTGCTCGATCGAATTTATCTGGATCTTGACAAATAAATTCGATTTAATCAATGAAAAATAAATCTGAAAATTTACCCATCACAGTAAAACCTGGGAGATTGCGTTGAAATCGCATTGTTGCTTGCACAGTTTCTGCTTTGCGTTGAGCAAGAATTGCCTGACGTTTTCGTTCTAATGCATCGTTAGCTTCTTGTTCACGAACTTTATACGATCTTAAACAAAGTAGATTAAGATATTCATCGAAAAATTTCATTCGATTAGTTATTTACTTGCATCTTTTTGCTGTTTCTTTCATAATTTCTCGTTCACGAACAATACGTAACATACGTTCTTGTTGAAATTCTTTTCTCCAACTTTCGAATTGTTCATCTTGATCACTAAAATTCAAACTATTAAAAAAAAAGAAGAATTCGTCAATGAATAACTTACGATGGTACAGTTCGTTCTATCCAAGCCATTCGATATCTGAAAGAAAAAAGCAAAATCAATTACACACACACACACCCCAATATTAAATAATACTAATTTATGTCGAATAAGAATAAGGCCGTGTTTACAAAGTGAGTCAAAAGAGATTTTCACGCATAAACTGAGCATTAAAGTGATATGAATAGCAAAAAGAAAACTCGAAATTATCAAACGCCCCGCAGGTTATTTAACTGTCTTTCATATGTGCTAAAGAAAATTTATCAAGGCCACCGAATGCGAAAACTCGTCCACCTAACATCGAATCGAGTGCATAGACTGCTTTCGATAATGGTAAACGAGCAAGCTCTTCATTTGTTTCATAATTAATAACATGACACGACGAAGTACCACTGCCAACAGCAAGAACAGTATGATTGTCACAGATTTGAGCTGAATACATAAATTCTCCTTTTTCATTTGCTGCATTCGGAACATTCAATGTTGTCAACAGATGCATCGTTCGAAAATCCCATATTTGAAGTGAATTTTCTCGACTCCACGAAGCCGTTAAAATCTCATTTCCACGTGCATCAATACCTTCACCACAAATATGTGGTCCCGGTATCGATTCAGGCAAAGCTTCTTTCTGTCGTATATCCCAAATTTTGACGACATTATCCCAACCGGCTGATAGTAAAATATTCTTATGATCAGGATGAAATCGACATGCAAATGCTCGATTATAATGTCCTGTCGTACAAGTTAAATCATCACTGGGATTGGCCGAGATTTGCGCTAATTTTGTATCACGACGTTGATTATTATATTTATGTACCAATAAATCTTTTGAACTATCATAAATACGTAAATGCGCATCTTTACCAACGGTAACATAATTTTTACCGTCAGCAGAGAAATCAATCGATGTCAATTCATTGTCAGGTTCGGATGCAACGATACTAAGTTCGTTTTTTTCTTTGTCAACTTGTCGAACAGTACCATCGACACATGCAGCATACAAACGATGTGTAGCAAGTGGATGCCATTTCATTGACATAACAGGTAGATCCAATGAAAGACGACGTAAATGTTCAACAGGTGGTAAACTACTAGCGAGATATTCATTCGTTTGTTTGCCATTTGTAACAGAAAAGAAACGAATTGAACCATCGCCATAACCAACAGCTAATCGATCGAGTTCATCGGAAAAACGTAGAGAAAAAACGCCGCCATGTAAAGTAATATCATGAGAAAATAAAGTTGTTGCACTACGAAATTCATCGATCAATTTAATTCCAACGGTGAGCGCACGAGAAGCTACAATAGCATCTTCGAGACGTCGTTTAGCCATAGTTGAATCTCCTTTTCGTCACTCTCTCTTATGCCAATCTTAAACTTTATTCATTCATTCACCATTGAAATTATTTGAACACATGGTAACCAACAAATGCATTTGTCTGCGACACTAATGCATTCGTTTCTTACGACAAGAATAAACCAATCAGATTTTCTCGGTTTGCGATTGACTATATAGTTGAGTTAGAACAAGATTCAATTTTTTTCATTTCATCGTATTGAATTCATTAGAACGATGCGATTTTTTGTTAAATTAGCAGCATCAACAGTTGGTGTTCTATGTACAACAGCATCAGCGTATTTTCTTGTTGATGAAAAGAAACGACACGGTGTTCTTTTCGCTGCAACAACTGTTCCAACATCCGATGGATCAACTCTCTCAACACCAATTCGATCGACAGGACAATGGAATTGGAATTGGGATGGGTCAGTAGATCGATGAGTTTTTTTTTATAGTTTTCATCTGTTCATGTTTATTTATTTGATTAGTCGACATTCGGACATGGGTAAAACCCGAGCTGTTCGACATGTTTATTTGATTCGACATGGTCAATATCAAACACGAACACAATTTGAAGATCAAAAACAATTAACTACATTAGGCAATGAACAAGCCGATTGGGCTGGTCAAGCTCTGTCGGAATCCAAGATTCCATTCAATCGTTTCGTTCAATCGGGTCTTATTCGTGCTATTCAAACAGCAGGCATCATTAACAAACATTTGCAATTCAAAAAAATTGAACAAGATGTTGATCTCAACGAAGGGTAAATTTATTGAAAATAAAATCGATTCATTGAAATGTTTTCTGTCTCTAGATTTCCAATTCTTCCGGAACCAGCTGGTAGATTTGCTGATGACGTTGCTAAAGTACTTGACATCGATTGTTTGAATTTAATATAAATATTTCTTTTGTAAATATCAAGGGTCGTCTTGAAATCGAAACTGAGCGTATCGAACGAGTATTTCATCGTTATATTCATCGACCACTTCCAACTCAAACAGAAGATTCTCATGAAATCATTGTGTGTCATGCTAATGTCATCCGATATTTTGTTTGTCGGTAAGATAAATGTGTTTTGTTTTTCGATTCTTTCTTAAAAATAAATAAATTCTAGTGCTCTACAAATTCCAGCTGATGCTTGGCTTCGGTTTAATCTATTTCATTGTTCAATAACGCATCTTGCTTTCACATCGGATGGACGTGTTATTTGTTATGGTGTCGGTGATGTTGGCCATGTTCCACAGGATCGTCGCTCGTATGTTTAAGTCTTTCGAAAAAAAAAATAAAAATAAACATGAATCAAGAAAAAAAACTAAAGGAATGATTTTAATAACATTCATTCCAGTGTTAGACGACCTCCTTCAGAACGACGACTTAAAAAAGAAAAAGAACAGCAACAGCAACAACAAATCATCACAGTCGCTGCATAAGATAAATTTCATTTATTAATACATACAAGTATGTCTTATGTTCTTTAGTTTGTCTACCTTTCCTTGAATTCATTTGTCTTTTGTAATGTGCTAATTATTTGTCGTGTTGTTGTGATAAAGATATTTTCCTATTCGAAAAAAAAACTGATGAAAAACAAGAGAAAATAATTTATTGAAAACATTTTCTTTTCTTTTCTAGATTCTTCAACAAAGATCAATTTGATAATTACAACTTGAATCATTTCTTTTGCATTATCTAATAAACTTAGTTAATCAATTCCAAACGAAAATATTTACTTTCATGTTTCATTTTTTTTCTTTTTCTTATGAAAAAAAACAAATAATTTGTGAAGGTATTCATAGTGCCAATCAAGAAACCGAAGTGAAATCGCGTTTAATTATGTGTTATATCTTTATGGAAACAAACTTCTTTTATTCCTATCGAAAAGCTGATAAATGAGAATGTGTCGCACATATTTAATAGTAATTATATGATTCATTGAAACGTTTGAAAGAGTAAATAATGATTCTTTTCACTCTTATCGTTAAAAATATCTTGAATATATATATAACTAATTAAATAAATGTATTATATCGTATCGTATCGAAGTTAATTTTTAAAAAATTAAATTTTGACACAGAGTGCATGCGTAGAATAAGCACAATATTACTCTCATTATTTTTATCATTATCATATAGTTTTTAATGTTATAAATTTACAATCAAATACATAAACAAAGACGTCACGTCCATAGTGCTCGGGAAAAAAGTGTATGATAAAATGATAATGTAAGATTGCCACACCAAATTTTTTTTTACCATACCAAAAATTTTGGCTCCGCCCCGCCACTGTGTAAGAAAAACTATTGTGTGCATGATAGAATGGATCAGAAAAGAATGTTTCATTCTCATTTTAAAGACAGATCGTATATATACATATACAACTCGAGTGACGTCCATCGCGAGGTTGAATCAAGAAGATGAGTGACATATGCACAAATGCTCGTATGTTTGTATATAAATACACATACTACAAAGCAAATTACTTTTGTTTCAACTTGAAAACAAAAGCTCCTTTGTGGCTTCATATAAGTCTATCGAATTGTTAGTTAAATCGTGGTTTTATCAACTTCTAAACAACGAAGACGAATTTCGAACAAAATATGGAAAGACTCTTTCGTGAACTTGGCCGAATTAATGAAACTATGCAAGAAGCTCGTGTTCAATCCGTCAATGGACTTATTCGTATTAAATTACAAGAAACAAGTCAATTATTGCAATACTTGCAGGACAATATCAATAAACATACATCCAATTTGGAAAGCAAATGAGAACAACCAAAGGAGATACGAAAATAAAAACTCATGAAAATTAAATCATATATTTTAATCCAGAAAAGAAACACTTTGAATATTTATCATTCCACGTATAGTTGACAGTATATTTTGCTATATTTATAAAAAATAAAATTTCTTTACTATATTGAGTCATATAAATATCAATGAACACAATAGGAGAAAGCCATCGGCTATATCGTGCTGACATCTATCTACGATCTGTTTTATGAGGCCAACTTTCGATTGGCTGAAATGCATTACTTCGAGAAAAGACGAACGATTCACATAGTAGAGTAGACAGAGGATAGAAACTAAACTTGCGTAAACTTGTTTTTATTGTCAAAATCAATTCGAAATCTTCTAATTTTCATTTCAGATGGACGCTGAAACCGCAACAAAACAAGAAAAAGACCGAATAAAAGCTATTCCAAAAGGTAAACCAAAAAGTGGTCGTACATGGAAATTACAAAAAGGACGGTAAACAACCTCTGCTGCTACGTTGATTGAATTAGAATTTATTTATTATTTAGATTTTCTGCTATTTCTCGACCGAAAGCCGTCAAACTTACGTACGAAGAACGTATGAAAATGAAAGCTGATTTAAACGAAACACGAAGTAAAGAAAAAGAAATGTGGAACGTTGTTAACGAAAAACGAGAAGTATAAACCCAAAATTGATTTGAAAATTTTCATCTCTCAATTTTCGAATTCAATTAGAAATTAAAACAACGACAAAAAGAAAATAAGGAGCGTCGTCTCATTAATGAACGTAAAGGTGAAATCGTTCAAGTGGTACGTTAAAATCAAATCTTTTTCCTTCATTCTTTATCTCCACTTTCTCGTTTAGATTAAAAATCCTGCAAAACTCAAACGAATGAAAAAGAAACAATTACGTTCTATTCAAAAACGAGATCTCGATAAATTGAAATCGAAAAAATCAACTTAACTTCCCAATTGATTCTTTTTCTTTTTTTTTCTATTTGTTATATCGATTGTTTTCGTTTTCTTTCAGATAAAACAGAAAAATGTACAACGGTATCGGCATTCAAACAGCTCGTGGTACAGGTACAAATGGTTACGTACAAAGAAATTTATCATTCGTTCCGACGAAACGTGAACGTGTCGAATATGTCAAAGATGTTGAATTGAAAAAGCTCGAAACTTTAATTGAAAAAAAAGGCAATGCCGAAATTCTCGAACATGAAAAAAAGAGAAAAATCGAAGTGAAATGCATGGAAATGCGTGACATGATGTTGAACAACGGTTACGACGAAGCAGTTACCAATGAAAAAGTACAAAAATTTCGTAAAATGCTCATTGAACGTGAAGGTCTTTATGATAAAACTGAAATTGATTACGATGAATTCGGACGACCGGTGTAAGTTTTGAGAAAAACAATTTATTCAAGAAAAAGATCGTTGATCGATTCGTTTTAGTGCTAAAGAAACTCATCAATTGGCTCAAGCAAATGATGAAAAAAACCGTCGATTACGTGAAGCTTTCGGCATTGGCGAGTTTGATAAAAAGAAAGCAGCTCAAGAAAAAGCCGAACAAACTAAAGAAGCTGAACGACGAAAAGCCGAATTAGCAAATAAAAAATACACGTAAGAAGCAAAAATCCATGATTTTAAAGTCAATTTATTCGTTGTTCGAAAATAGAATTATTCAAGATGAAGAAGACGAACCCGAACCCGAACCACCATCACCACCAAAACAACAACCAGTTGTTGAAGAAGAACAACCATCGAAAAAGAAAAAAGACAAAGAAGATCGTCACCGACACAAATCTCGTGACGAGAAAAAACGAAAAACTTCTCGTGAGCCAAGCAAAGAACGTCACAGCAGCAGTCATAAACAGTACGTTCAATTTTAACTTTTAATTTATTGAAAATAACTGCGAATTTTAGCTCGAAAAAACATCGACATGAACGACGTGATGATGAAGACGAATCCCGTCATCGTCGACGACGCGAACGATCCCGATCGGACTAAATAATTCTTCTCGTTTTTTTTTGTCTTTTGTGTATAAATTGTCATCGTTTGTTTCGAAAATTGTTTTCTGTAAAAGATCGAATATATTTGAACTACTAAAACTCAAACAAACAAAAAATAAATTTCCACTAAGAGATTTTGAAATTATTCGTTCGTTTCTGACAACGAGTGACATCATGTTCTCGGACAATTCTCATACGTTAGTGTTTAACCGTTAGAGCGATTTATGGTTTTATTGTTTGAGAGAGAATTCGTTTTTTTCGTTCACATTTTCAAATATCGAATTTACTTGTAGATCGGTGATGATATTCGAACAATCACAAAATCAATCGACTCTTAATGAGTCTCTATCGATAACTATGTCGCAAAGTGTTCAACAGAAACACGCACACGGTGCTATCGTTCGAATTCGTCTTGAGAATTTTATGTAAACTTTGTTTTCTTGTGAATTGATATTTTTATTTCTATACATTTTGTGTAAAAAGGACATATAAAGAAGTTGAACTTTATCCTGGACCACGATTGAATGTGATTATTGGACCGAATGGTAGTGGGTAGGATTTGAAATAAATCAAAAAGACGACAATTGAAATTGAATTTTTAAAGAAAATCGTCGATTGTTTGTGCAGTTTGTCTCGGTTTAGCTGGCCATCCGAGAGTGATCGGTCGAGCAGGAAATATCGGAGATTATATTAAAAAAGGAAACGACAAAGGAATGATTGAAATTGAATTGTATGTTCGAGATGAAAGTCAAATTTATATTTTGAACAATTCGTATTTTGAATATAGATTCAATGCGGAAAAAGGACCGAACTGGATTGTTAATCGAACACTTCAAGCACATCAAGCAAGTAAATGGTCATTAAATGGAAAACAAACAACAGAAACAGCTGTAAGACGAATTTAAACTCGTAAAAAAAACAGGATTTTTTTTTGTATTGAAAAGATAAAAGAATTAATGAAAAAATTACACATTCAAGTTGATAATCTTTGTCAATTTTTACCACAAGAAAAAGTTGCCGAATTTACGAATATGTCCAAATGTGATTTACTTGAAAATACCGAAAAATGCGTTTGTTTCCTATTCAAAATGAGTTCGTTTCAAGTCTTTCTATTTTCTAACACAGGTTGGCGGCGAAGAACTCTATCTTCTTCATAAATCTTTGAAAAGTCTCGGTCAAGAAACACGTAATCTTGAAGTTGATTTAAACGAGGCTCTCAATCAAGCTGGAACATGCAAACAAATTCTCAAACATCTCGAGCCCGATGTTCAAGCCGTTCAAGGTCGAAAAGATCTCGAAGCTAAAATCGCTGAATATATTCAATGCAAACATTTTCGCGTAAAACAAAACTTCATTTCGAATCAACAAACTTCTTTTTCATATAGGATTACGAAGAAAAAGTTGTTGAACATGAAGAAATTACTCAAGAATTCGATGTAGTAAAAAAGAAAGTCGATGAAGTTCGTCTTCGACTCAAACCATTAGAAGATCGAATTAAAAAATCGAAAACAGATTTCGATAAAAGTCAAAATGCATACAAATCAAAAGTAGAATTCGCCCGATGGAAAATATATTTTGTATTTCACAAAAAATTTCTGTTTCAGTATAAAGAAGTAACCGATTCGAAAAATAAACTCAACAAAGAAATCAATGTCATCAGCGAACAAAGTGATGATTTAATCGAGAAAATTCGCGATGATCTTCGACATAAAAAAGACGAAGAAAAACGTCGCGTAGAAATGTGTCAAGATATTCAACAACAAATCGAGACACTCGAAGAGCAATTCGATTCGATGCAAATCGATTCACAAGATCAAGATGATTTACAGGCCGAATGGAATCGATTAGAAGACGATCGAAAAAAACTTAGCGAACAACAAGCACAGATTTCAACTAAACAACAACAATTGAGCGATGAATTACGAGCTATTCACCAAGATGTTCAAAGTAGAGAAAATCAGAAAAGATCTTGAAGATTTTTTGACATTTTATCATTTTCAGTTAAACAACGTGAACTTGACCATATGAATAACGTTCAAGAAACACGTTTAGCCAAATTACAACATCAAAATCTCGATGCATGGAAAGCTGTAAAATGGCTTCGACAAAATAAAATGCTCTTTCAAAAACCGGTCTACGAACCGATGATACTTTCTCTCAATGTCAGCGATCCACATATGATGAAATACGTTGAATTCATTATTCCTAAGCGTGATCTTTTAGCTATGTTTATCTTTGAAGTAGGATTCATTTCGATTTATTTTCGGATTTCGAATGTTTTTCCATTTAGAGTACCGATGATATGGAATTATTCATTCAAGAATGCCATGAAAAACAAAAATTAGTCGTTCATGCTTCAGCTATTCCAACCATGGCTGTAGACGAATTTCGTCGAGAATCAATTCCAATCAATGAAATCAAACGATTCGGTATGAATCTCTATTTACTCGATACTGTTCAAGGACCCGATCCAATTCTACGTTATCTTTGTCAAACAATTAAAATTCATATGATTCCAATTGGCAATGAATCAGCTATGAAAGAAATCGATAATATTACAAAAGACAAACGAATTAAAAGATTTTTCGTCAAAAATTTCTTTGTATGATCGAATTTATTCAAACAAAAAAAAATGATAAATCAATCGAATTTTGTGTTTATTTAAGTATACGCTCTCGGTTTCGTATTATACTGGTGAATCATCAACAACAAATACTCAAGTTCATAAAGAAAGATATCTAACGGATAGTATTAATCACGAAAGAAAACAACAAGTTGAACGTGAACATGCAGTAAAATTGAATTCAGAAGAAACAAAAGTCATCGTTGAAAATGTTTTCTTTAGCAATTAAGAGAACGTGGAAGTGAATTACAAAAATCCGGACAATCACTTACAAAAGAACAGGGCGATCTAAATCGACAACTCGAAGATATCAAAGCTCGAAAAGTAGAAGAGAAAATCTTGTTGAATAAATGTTTTTTTGTTATTATTTGAAATATAATTTCAGATTGAAATCAACGAGAAACGAAGTAAAAAAGCTAAACTCGAACGAAAAATTGAAGAGAAAAAACACACGTAAGATATTCGCAATCGTTGTCTATCAAATTTCTTCTTTTTTTGTGTGTTAAATTAGTTTAACAATGTATCAAAAGAAACAAATCGATATTCGCAAAGAAGAAAAAATAGCTCATGAAAAAGAAATGAAAATCCATGAAAACAAAATGCACAAACTAAATCTTCTCGTCAAAGAACTCGAAGTAAGAATTGTCTTTCGAACGATATGATCACAGATGTGTTCGTCGTAGAATTTCAATCAAAAATGTAGTCAAATGATCATCGATAGTGGTCATGTTGCACTTGCTCGACAACAACATACGCACGCTGTTAACAATTTTGAATCGCATAATGATGAATTAAAACAATTAAGAGTAATTTTCAACAATTTTGAAACAAAAACAAAATGATTTTTCTTTAGGAACAAACAATTAGTGCAAAGAAACGTTTAGATGCCAGTGAAGGAGCAACACGATCAGCTGCACAAAAACTAGCGAAATTGTTGAATAAGACTCTTTCGTCCGAAGAAGTTCTTCTTCCGAATAGAATGCAACAAGATTTAAAAAAGAAATTCTCTCATTTACCGGAGAATTTAGCTGATATCGAATCAGAAATTATGAATTTCAATGCCCAACTCAGTTGTCAAGGAACGATTAAAGACGATGTAAGATTTAGTCATTTTCGGTTTGTTTTCATTTTTCGAATTTCAGGTTATTCGACAATATCAAAAAGAAAAAACGAATTTAGTTCAAATAGAAACACGTATCAACGATTTAGAAGCAAAGATTAAACAAGGACAAATCAATGCTGATACGAGTAAAACCAAATGGTTAACACAAGTTAATAATATGATTAGTGAAATCAATGAAAAATTCGTCGATTTATTCAACACAATGGGATGTAAAGGAGAAATTTGTTTGGATATACCTGAATCACCTGTGAGATCAAATTTATTCGCGTTTCTTTTTCCTGAAAATCGATTTTTATTTTAATAGAAAGATTTCGAAAAATATGGCGTTAATATTAAAGTGCAATTTCGTGATGGAGAAAAACTACATGAAATGGTTTGAAAACAAAAGTCATTTTCACGAAATATTCTACTTTTGAATTCGCCGATTTCTAGAGTGAATTTTTACAGAGTGGTGGAGAAAAAAGTGTTTCAGTTATGTTGTACATGATTGCTTTACAAAATATGACAATTTGTCCGTTTCGTTGTGTCGATGAAATCAATCAAGTAAGAATATTTGCTTGATTTTCAAATTGATTTCAATTTGTTATTATTTTCGAGGGTATGGATCCAACAAATGAACGACGTGTTTTCGAATTATTGGTCAAACATTCATCAGATAAAGCTAATTCGCAATATTTCTTACTTTCACCAAAAGTAATCATGAAGAAAATGATGACGAAATGAAAATTTTTTTTTGCTTTAGCTTTTACCAAATCTTAAATACAGTCGAAAAATTAAATTACTATTCGTTTGTAACGGCGATGTAAATATTAAAAGTCAAGAATGGAATGTTTCGAAGTATATCGAGCGTCGCCGAGCTCTTGCAGTTGCAAATAATAATTAGAAACAAAATCATCTTATTTCTTAGAGTTTTCTCTGTCTTATCTTTATTATTATTTTTTGTTGTTTATTTGTTTGGATATTGAAAAGAAAAACAAGGACAATTAGGCGTTACAATTATCAATGAAAGAAAAATAAAATAAAAAACAAAGAGTTACGGATGTCTATTGAAAAGAAGATAATTAATTAGATGAGAATTCAATGATGTTTGAGATTTAAATGTTAGTAAACGCTGATAACCGTTGGGAAACTTAGTAAATAGATAATGACGGAGAGCTAAACGACACAGCGCTTTTAGTGAACGACATTCAGCTAAAATGGAAAAAGAATTCAATTGATTCAATGTAAAACTCTCTGTCGAGAAATCTACGAACATAACCATTTAACGAATATCGATGGGTCGAGATCAGCAATACAAATAGCGTCACAACTAAACATTAAATATGGCTCTAGATATTTAACTCCATCGGGTTCAATACGTAGTGCACAAATTTTTAATTGCTTTTCGATATCACCTCCTATTGTAAAACAAAAATCATTCATAATCCTCAATTTGCTATTTTACCATGATCGTGGAGTAATTGTATAAAATGTCTTCTTCCTTTTGCACCTGATTCAAATAATTGTGTACCAAACGATCGAAATACACTTCTTTCAAGATCTAGCACTGGCCTAGCACCAAGTTCTAGAAGAGTTTTATATACATCAAAATATCCTCGAAGAAATGCTTCAGTTAATGGAGGCATATGAAACATGGATTTCATTCCGTTCAATGAAGCACCATGCAGATGAAGTAACTATATACATGAAAACGAATATTTATTCGAATTATTTTAAGAAAATAATTCAAACAACTTCAACAGATGCTGAATCATCATTAAGTACAGCGATGTCCATCGGTCGAGAAGCATAAATATCTTTTTCAGCAATATTTGGATTTGCACCTGAGAGAGAGAAAGAGAATTGTAGAAATTCTATTCGACAGTCTACCTGCTTCAAGTAAAACTCGAGCAACTTGTAACCATTCTCGTCGAATGGCAATGTGCAATGGTCGCATTTCATAGATCGTATTTCCATTTGCAGAAGCACCATGTTTCAATAGAATCTGACATATTTCCAAAGCGATACTCTCGTCATACGGTGCGACGAATGTTTTATTTTCTTGTTCCGATTCAGTTTGATCTACTCGTGATAAATTTCTTTCTTTTGATTGTAATTTTCATGCAGGGCCAAAGAAATAGGACGCAAATCGGGTTCAAATCATGCTGCTAACTCACCACCGAGAACATTGATATGCATCAATGTTAAACCAGTGCATGATGTTTGATTAATCTGATCTTCATCATCGAATATTGAACTTTGAAAATGCTTCTCAATTTCCTTCTCATCATCGAGTTTATCTTGTAAATCAATTAGAAATTCGAATAAATATGTGTCACATGAATTTTTCTTCGTTACTAGAATAAAATCGATAGAAAAATAGTTTGTTTCAATCTACTCAACTTACAACAACAATTCGAACAAATCGAACATTTTGTCATTGTCTGCTGTCTCCTTATTTCTCGGATTCGATGATCTACAAATTCTGTATATCTTAGCATGAACGACGAAAGAAAAAACGCCCAAAATACATGAGAATCTCGAGTCAGCTCTTCTTTTTTAATTCGTTTCTTTTATTTCTTTTCTTTTTTTCAAATGTTTCATCGTGTTTAAACAATACCGAAACGATATATGTTTACGCACAGAGAAATCAAAAACAACTAAGCAAAAAAAAGACATTTCTTTCTTTTATTTTTTAGCAGCAACGGCAGCAGCTGTTGTTGTTGGTTTAGTTGATTTCTTTTTTGGATGAACACGTTTGGTACGTTTCTTTGTTTGAGCTTGTGTCGATTCACCAGTAAAGTAAGCTGTAACATTTTTCAATAACGATGATAATGACCATGATGTTTGTTTGCTATTGACTGGACGAGCAGCACGTTTAGCAACTTTACCTGCACCTGATGCATTACCGCCGGCTAATTTAGCTTTACGAGCTTTGACTAAATTTTTACGTGCAACACGGTTGTGATGTTTGGTGAATTTTAAATTACGAACATATTTTGGATCAACCTGAAATGAAGAAGAATTAGGATTGAAGATTTCCAATTCGAAATGAATTTATTACTCCGGTTAATGATGGAAATCGTTGCGATTGTGGTCGTTTGATTCCATTTCGATGATCCTTTCGGTCTAATTGAGAAGAAATTTTCAACAAAAAAAATGAAATTTATTGAATTTCAACGAATACTTTGGTTATGATTGGTATGATTTTTGCTTTTAGCCATGGATTTAGTTTTCTAATTTGGCAAGAAAGAAAAAAGAAATCTAAAATCAAAATGAGACGAACGATTGTTGTACAATGTTGCACGAAAAGTAATAAAGAAAATAACAAAATTTAAATGTTTTCTCGTACAACGAATGTACGTCGATTTATATATTTAAGATTTATCTTCGATCAATTCAGGATTAATCTAAATCACAAATTCGAGAAAAACAACAACCTCATGAAAAATCTAAATTTCTATTTACCTGATTCCATTTGTCTGGTAATAGATCAATAAGTTCACTAACAACATCACCTTGTATGGTTAATTCATCGTCGGCAGATTTCGAACAACCACAAGAGAATTTTTGAGCAAAAAATTTACGTGCTACTTCAAGATCGACATCGTTCGATGCAAGACCTTGGACGATAGTGACGAATTTATTTCCTTTTCGTTGTTGTTTATTGAGAACGATCTTTTGAGCTTCGAACTTCTTCTTTCCCTTCGGCATGCCTTTGCCTCCTCGAGTTTGCCGTTTTTTCTCGCCACTTTTATCGTCACCACCGGCAGCTGATGCTTGCATTTGATTTAATAGATCAGGAAGATTTCGTTCGAGCCATTCTCGACAACGTTCAGGATCTAAATATTCTCATCAGTTAAAATTCAAGATTATGATCAACGAAAGAGACTTTTACCTGAACCATTTTCACAATATTCAAGTGGCAATGTACATTCTGTATCGAACGAGGAATTAAGTGATGAATTTCGAAAGAAGAAGAACAAGAAACTGACCCCCACAATATTGTATATTTAACGGATATTGTAGATCTGATTTTGGACCAGGATAATTGACTTGAATTGCGACTGAAGTTGAACCTGCTGCTGTATCTATGTCATCGGGAAGAGCCTCAGCCATGATCGATGGATATACAGAGTATGTGGATGTTTACGATTGTTTTTTTTCTTGAAGAATGAATCAGAAACAACATAAATGGAGGAAATTGAGTCAAGCTTTATGATTGGCTTTTAACAAACACGTTTTCATATATCTTT
>ERZ778020.1816-NODE-1816-length-16989-cov-3.992914_pt1 | contig 16989 bp, 13 predicted proteins | sample MGYA00375750_ERZ778020 | MGnify/ENA primary metagenome ERZ778020 (study PRJEB29350, sample SAMN05389818) | bioreactor metagenome | isolation source: Ammonium sulfate bioreactor | place: South Africa: University of Cape Town | collected 2014-03-17 ...
TATGAATGGCAAGATCCGAAATCTGTTGATGAAATTGTAAATATTACATTTATAACCAAAGATGGCAAACGTGTGCCAATTCGAGGCAAAATCGGAGATAATCTTCTCTATCTAGGACATCGATATGGTGTAGAAATCGAAGGTTAGAAATAATGAGAGAAAATATTTTCGTATCTCACTTCGAACATTTGTCTGTTTCTTTTTTGCAGGTGCTTGTGAAGCATCGTTAGCTTGTTCGACTTGTCATGTTTATGTAGCAGAAGATTATCTTGATAAACTATCAGCACCAAAAGAAGAGTAATGAAGAATTTAATTCAAAAAAAAACTTTGCCTTGTTTTTAAAACATGGATTAATCTTTAGAGAAGAAGATCAACTAGATTTAGCACCGTTTTTGAAAAGTAATTCGCGATTAGGTATAATTAGATTCTTTGCTGTTGAACTTTTCATTCGTTTTTTTTTATTTCTGTGTCGATTAGGCTGTCAAATTATACTAAAAAAAGATCTCGATGGTGCAGAATTTACATTACCTCAAGCAACAAGAAATTACTATGTCGATGGTCATAAGCCCACTCCACATTAGAAGGAAAAAACAAAATAATTGATATATTTTCTTTTTCTGTTATGATGAGTTTGAATTTAAACATACTCTTCTATTCCGTCTTTATAATAAAAATAAACATGTATTCATAGTTCGTTTTTTTGTATAAGCTTTTATACAAAATAGATCTATAATCAAATTGAATTTATCTCAAATACCATTTCCTGTCAATGCGAAGTACATTATATGTCTATTCGATTAATAATTATCTCTCTTTCTTCAATATAATTAACATTAAAATGTCTTATGTCTAAAGAATTACATCACACGTTCATCACATGAATCTTCTTCTTCTGAGCTGGAAACAAGGATATTCTTGTCATTCATTAAGAAATGTTCTCTCAATAGTCTCGTTTGTTAAAATAAATCGACTATCATGAAGAAATATTCAAAGAGTCTATTACATTTGTCAAGATAATTGCAGTGACGCTAAAAAATAATCGGGTACATGTCCCCTATTTTAAATGAAAACTAGACTAAAAGTACACAGATTGTTCGAGATATAATTTAATGTAAATATGTATGCCTAGTTTCTCTTTGATTCGCACACATATGACACTTTTTATTTTGTGAATCAATCATTAAAAATGTAATTTTTAAGTTTGTTTGTTTATTTATTTATTTTATAAAAAGAAAAGAAAAACAAACGTCATACGTATATACATTGAATACAAGAAGTTGCCTTTCGTTTGTTTAACAAGACGAAAGACGTTGAATCGACGAGCCTGTTGCACGTCTCGACAAGGCCGTATTGGAATATCTCGGTTGATTATATCTTGATAAATGCATATATGATGACACGTAGTAACTTGATCGACGACTTTTACCATTATGTACACTCGATTTTGAACATAATGATACATGTTTAAACGCTCGTATTAGTTCATTTCGTATGTGTTTACCACTAATGATATAGAGATAAAAATTAATACAATAATTAAAATTTGTTACTAAATCGAATATATTATGACTTAATTGTAAATAATAAAGCCATTTAATATTACATATATGTAGAAATGTAGCTGACATATATTTAATAATTTCAAGAATTGAACCGGGTACATGTAAAAGTAAATAGATTGATGTGACAATAACTAACATACGAGAAATCTTGTAGACTAATTTCATTTTACGGTGAGCATTACATGACGTATGTGTATAATCAACTAATGAGCCTTCGTGAAATAATTTATTCATAATAAGAATATTAGCTGTTATGATAATAGTTAGTGGTAAAAGTGTCATGAGAATAATTCGCCAGACGTAGACAGTTAAAACAAAATCTATTTTCGAATAATTTTTACGTGGTACAGTTTTACATCGACAAATTGTTTGATTGGTAACATTTGATGTTGAGCAATCGAGACCTTTTGTTAATAAATGATAGGATTGAATTGTCATTGTAAATAGTAGTATTAAAATAATGATTCGACGTGCATTAACCACAGTACAAATATATTTCGACCATAGAGGAAATTTGATTGCGACTAAACGCTCAACAGCTAAAGCCACGATAATCCTGTTTTTTTTGGAAAATGACAGAAAGAATTAGTATAAGAATTTTCACTAGAAATAATGGTAAGATTATTCCTCTTACCATGAACTCATTGAGTAGAATATATATCTTATATAGTAATAAAATTTACATGTAATATCTGTGTGTTCGACGAGGGAGGATTTATATTTAACACTATGAATATCATCAATTGCGGAGATAGCTGAAATTACAACGAATAAGCAACGTTTATCTTGTCGTTTATTTGAATCTACTATACCTTCGCTGAAAATTGCTCCGGTATCGACAATAGCTAATGCAATTAGATATTGTGTATAGGAATTTCGTCTGAGACCTAAATAAAACGAAAAAACACATGATGTCTATGCGTATATGTTCGTTTTTTTTTGTCTTTGAAACTAACGTCGACGGCAAAGAACAAGTAGACATAGAATGTTTCCACAGAAACCAATAATAAAAACGAATAATGTACCTAAAAAGGTGAAAATACATGAATATATAGTTTTTTCTTGTTCTGAATAAAAAAAACAATTCAATCGAACCGAGATTATTCAGCCACCATGCCCAACTTTTATTATCTGGGTGTATTTTTTGTAAATAATAGAAATCTTCACGAGAACGATTCAATCCTGTACAACCAGACATACTAAAAAAAGAATCAATCGGTATGAATGAAACACAAGAAAAATATATATATATATAAGTATGTCTCTTTGGCAGAAACAAAAAAAAGATATTATCTATTCATTTCATGGCTTGACTTCTTTTTTCTTTTTCCACTCTTTCGTTCTTTCTTTCTGTTTTTTCTGCATTTTATATGCTGATACACAAGACTGTTCGAAACAACCGGAAACGGCTATTATATTGGAGATACTATTGTTTGACAATAGATCGAAATACACTGTTGTTTGTATTCTCTTTTTTTTCATCATAAACAAATGTTTATAAATATAGATTCAATTTCTTATATTGAAATGACGTGTACAAAGAAGGACGAACAGTCTAAGGACAAATCCTATTTAAAACTTTGTTCTTAGTTTTTCTTTTTCTCTGGTCACAAAGACATAAAAAAATTTCCTTTATCTCGATTAGATGTGTAGTCGAGTGTATGACCTGGCTGTTATCTCTTGCTGTGTTCATCGATTTGTTTTTTAATAAAAGTAACTGACGGAAATTGTGAGGATGAATGGAGATCAACAAGTAATAGAACTCATTACGAAGAACAACAGCAACAACAACAAAAATAAAGCAAAAAAACTAACCTATTTTCTTTTGTTTCATTTTCTCCCATCATCGTCTTTTCTTTTTTTATTTGTGCTGATATTTTTCAACAAGTCTTATATCTTAATATGTTAATAGTGTTTTCCGTCTTTATTAAATTGTCAATCTAATTGATCGATTAGCCTAGTTCTTCTTGTTGATAGAAATAAATGTAATCTTTCAACGTTCAATTAAAACATAAGAAAGATCGTATTCAAGTACGAATAGAAAAACAAAACACAACGACATATATATATATATATATATTTACCGAAAATAACCAAAAAGTGTACTTCGATTAAATTGTCTTTGCATGTTTGTTTCTGTTTTTTTTCCTGTTGTCGATGTTTTGATTTAAATTAATAATAACATCAAAAATATTTTCTTTTCTCGCTCTCGAAAATGACGATCAATTAATTGAATTTAATTCGAAGTTAAACGAAAAAAGAAGAGAATTATGCAAGATACAACGTATCTATAGTTGCTGTCGTTGATTTCTTTCTTTTTATTCTATCAGAAGATTTATCTGATGGTTGCTGAAGAATGACTTTTAATCAAGAACACCCACACCATCATAAAATAAGTGAAGAAAAAACTTTTTTTCTTTAATCATTATGTCTGCATGTCCTCCTGTTTTTTTTCTCTCTTCCTCTCATCCCCGCATTACTTTCTCTCTATGTTTGTGTATGCGTGCGTGTGTCTCTCTCTCTCTCTTTTTCTTTCATTTTTGATTTCGATCTAATAATGAAAAAGAAAAACCCGCATATCAACAGCAGGAAGAACAAGAAATTATTTAATAACAGACAATACAAAGAAAATTAATATAAGAAAAAAAAATACAACGAATCGATTTTTTTTGTCACCAAGAAAAACAAGAAGATAGAGCAACCCCTGAACACATCTAACAATCGTTTTGAAAACAACATTGACTATAATTGTAGATATGAAAGAAACCATTCGTATATTGTTTCATTGCCTACAATTGGTCAAAATCATGCACTTAAAATAAAGAAATTTTAATTGTAATTCATGTGCACAGTTTCATGTTTTTTTTTCTTCGAGAAAAAAAGACAAAATTTCACTCAAAAAACAACTGAACTGATTCTAATTGACTAGATGAAAATCAAAGGAAATTATTAAATACAATTCTCTTATTAAACGATATTGTCTGACATATTTCAAGATCATGAATAGAATATATAATTACAAAAAAAAGAAACTAAGACAGAAACCTATCACGATTCAACGTTTCGATTTTCTTATCAGTGAAATATGAAAGATCATCAATAGATCAATCCGAGTTTCAATTTTCAACAACAGAAAAAAAAAAGATTTTAAATGGGGGAAACAAATTGAAACTGAATAACGGACGTACCACAGATGTATGTCGATATCGCACATTCAAAAAACGAAACCTAGAAAGAAGGAAGGGCGTGAATATGTACGCCGTACATTCAAACCAGAAAATACTGGGTAACTTTTTTTGCGACAGATGATATTCGTTTTTGAAAACTCATAATTAAATGCAAAAATAATCAAATTTATTTGCATACATATCCAGCAGTTAGTCTGGCAATCTATGATTGTACTTGATAGGAGACCAATGTATTGATTTCAACCACGCACGTTTAGTCTCTATAAATTATCTTAAAAACAATCAACTAGATCGATATTTAATGATAATACATGATTTACGAATCTGTCGTTTTTCTCTCCCTCTGTCTGTCTGTCTCTGAGGTAGGTTAGTTTATTCACTTGCCTGTAATAATAAGTTTCGATCGGTGATACGTCCATATTGAAAGTGATATACTTCAATGTTGAAGATTCTTGGGATGTTTTTGTTATTATATTAAGTCAAATTGGATAGGGGCAATTTCTATTTTATTGTATAGAATATCTGTCACTGGACAATTTGCATATCAACAGTCAGAAAGATGAAGACGACAACAACGATGACGATGATGCGGAAGAAAGAAAACGAGACGTCAGATGACAATTCCTTTTCGTTGAAATGTCTCAGATAAATAATATTTAAGATCGACAGATGTACGCAGATATATAAACGGGATAATATGTAAAAAAAAAACTTCAAGAAACGACTCATCAACAGTCGATGATCGCCATCAGATAAGAACGCACGAGGCTTTCTCTCAATATATATATATTTTTTTTCGTTTTTCGTTTCTCATCTATTAAGTAAATACTTCTGTCGGTTTTAATATACATCAGCTTTCTAAACATGTATTTCTAATCAAGAATAAATAGATATAAAAATTATTCGTCAATGGAGAGTATTAACAAAACAAAATATATATGCACACTCATTAATGATAATCTTTTTCTCGCTTTTATATGTGAAAAGATTTTTTGATAAATGATTTGCATTGTTAACAAAAAAAAAAGAAACAAACAAACGTTTCTTTATATATGATTTTTTGTTTTGTTTCAAATTTCCTTTTAACCTATCGATTACACTTTATGTACTTTTTTCATATTACTTGACTGATGAATATATAAATATATATGATCGTATTAATTTCGTTGTCTCCTATGGCGAAGCAATCAAGCAGAACATCAACGCTAAATCGATGTTAAATACGTTTTCGTGGCGAATGAAAAAGAAAAAAACAACGGTGACGATGAGCAATCGAAATAGTTCGAACGCAAAAAAATCCCTACCGTAGTTGATAAAAATAAATCTGCGCTATGCAAAGCAAAAGGGAGCTATTGAGTATGAGAATTAATCTATTGAAAGATGCGTAAAAGAAAATTGAGAATATATATATATGTGTGTGTCTATCTATGTGAGGTTGATTAGAAATTCTGAATAAGTTGTTTTTTTTCGCTTTAAGATATTTAGATAAGAAAACTAAATGAGTACGGATATAAATTATTCGAGTGGCAATGGCCGTCATTCGCCGCCTACTATCACGCCAACCTACGGTTCCGGAAGTGCTAATGAACCAGAAGATCGAGCATCAGCACGTGGTACACGATGTGTAACTGGATTCAAATTTTTAAAATCTATTCATGGAATATTAAATATTGTTATTATTGTAAGTAGATTAATAAAAAAAAACTAAACACTTGAATTAACTATTTCATTTTCAATATTAGATTGCACTTGTTTGCGTTATTATAAGTGCGGCTGTTGCTGATAAAGATAATGCAAAGCGGGCTGATAAATACAGTTCGTTTTCAAAGGCAAAAGTGAGCGCATTTCATACACGAAATGCCATACTTGTATTTGCTTGCTTCGGTTTATTTCTTACGCTTGTTGATACAATTCTTCATGTTACAGGATTCATTAATCGTTTGCCAGCTATATTCGATACCATTGTAAGAAAATAACTCACTACGTGTTATCTATGTTTTTTTAAAATTATTTTTAAAATTTTAGTTTATTATTATTATGTTAGTATTCGGTGGTATTTATCTTATACTTGGATGTTGCGCTGCGGCATGGGAAAAGAAGATGAAAGATACACAAAACTATATTGGTGGTTATAAACGTAAAGGAGCGGCCGCATCTGCTTCAGTAAGTAGTATTCATAGGTTTTTTGCTCTATATCTCTCTTTCTTTCTTTAGTTTTTTCTCTTTGTTTCAATGGGTGCTGTAATTATCAACTTTGCATTGCGTTTAATACGTCCGACATCCATCCAGAACTCATAAATAAATCGAATCTCAATAATTACAGACAATTTTCCATGTGTTGTTTTTTTTGTTTCTCATTTTGCCTTTCATCTTTTTTTTCCAATACACAAAATAAGATCCAAAACGTATATATACTCATCGATATCGATTAGCAAACTTAATGAAAGAAAAATAAAGTCTTTACCAAAATGATTAGCTTTCAACTAGGCGACAAACGCAATAGTAGAATATTCTTTATTAGGGATACACTTATTCAATGGGTTTTTCTTTTCCATCTATGCTAAGATAAACTAATTGATATTTTTATTATCATCTGTCACAATGAATTATATTTCCGAAAAACTGGTTGGATCTATTAGAGACATTTGACATGTCAAGCAGAGATCGATTTTTGTGTGGTACAAGAATATTTAAACAATATTTGAAATATAAATCATCATGCTGTTAACGTAATTATAAATCTTTCAGACAGCTTGACCTGAATTTTTAATCTGACAACAATTTTAAAAAAAAATTCTATTCGCATATGATTTACATGTAATATCTCTGAAAATTAAACGAACTAGAAAGATTGACAGAAAACTTTTGTTTACATCTTACTCATTAGGCCTAACTGACTGTATCAGACAGGAAATTGCCAAATTTAGTCCTATTTAATGGATACTTTAAGGGTAAATAACTATTTAAAGTTAAGCCTATTAATATATTTTTTTTCTTTTATGCTCATCGAATTATTTACGTCTATCAAAATCTTTTGTTTGAAACAAAAACTATGTACTTTGATTTTTAGTTAAGTACAAAAACTAAGAACCGGTACTCACGTCCTTTGCATTGCACTGAAAATTTGACTGCTCACTGAACCGATGTTAATCTAAAATGAAGTTAAATATTATCTATTACATAAAAGTGAAACGCAAGATAGGATTCAAACAAGAATTTAACAAAAAAAACGAAATATCGTTTAATTATTTATAGTATTCTAATTCACTAGGAGGAATTATTAATCGCCCATGCTGAAATATAGCGACACAGGAAAACGAGTGCTTTCTTTTTTGTCATAGATTTTCACTCGAATAGATATTATTATAGACGAATACGAGCAAAAAGAAAGAGAGAAAAGACAGGAAAAAGACGAAGAAGAAAAAAAAAAGAAAGAAAATCATTTCGAAATATATAAGCGTTGACTTCCGTTGGACCTGTTTGTTAGTTCGATAAAATAGCATCAACATCCTTCGCTTGTTTGTGTATCAAAGTAGAAAATCGGCATTTATGTTTAAATGCAATTGTTCCATGTAAGTCATGCGTACGAACGCATCGCATTGATGAACTCATTTCTTATTAGTTACAATCGGAAAAACCATCTCAATATCGTTTTAAATTAAAAAAAAAACCTGTTTATATTACCAACAATAAATCAAAGCATATACATGAGAATCTTCTTTCTGTGTCAGATATGCCGATGTCTGATTACAGATAATTATCAAAAACTTATTCGTATTTTTAATTTAGTGTTCTTTTGCTCCACTGCAATTAATTATCTTGCCAAAAAAAACACACACACACGCTTTTTTACTCTCTGATCCAACGGATTTTATTAGTTCGAATTAACATGAGTTGAGCTCAAAATTTATATTTGACGCAATATTTGATCCACATTTTGTATAAGACATGTACATTTGTATTGTATGTTTTTAATATATTCAGGCTTGAATAAATGTCTCACGTTCAGTACGATGATTATGATTCTATGATTCAATACGAACACGTTCGAAGTAAATAAATATTACGAAAAACAAAACACAAAGATATAATGACAATGTTTTCTATTTTATCTCACTTAAATAAGTAATTAGATAAATCTGTTGATACATTAATCATTCCGTAAATATCTTTTCTCATAAATCAAAGAACATTTTTCTTTCAATTGTAATTTTTACTATCAATCAAATAATGTAGTAGCAAGTAGCGATATCTATTCAATGTGGGAAATACAATGCAATGTACTACCACGTCCACAGCGTCGTCGTTCGTTGTCGGTTAAATATGGAATAGATAAGCAATCACATATTCGTAATTCATAGTTAGAAAACCGAAAAAAAACAACAACAACAGACGAGTTTTGTTTTGTTTTTGAAATCATGTTTAAATTGAATCTCGTTCTTCTTATTATTACAACTCTTCAATTGATCTGTTCTATTCATACGTTTGATATTGAATTAACTGTGCTTGTTCCAGCAAATCAACGTGAATGTTTTCATCAAATACTTGAACAAGGCAAAACAATTGAAGTTGAATATGAAGTATTAGCCGGTGGTGATTTAGATATTAATTATTGGCTTTATTCACCGTCAAATCGTGTTCTTCATTCGGATTTAAAGAAACGTGATGGACATCAAACATTAAAATTAGAAGAAACAGGCGAATATCGTTTTTGTTTAGACAATGCATTTTCACGTTTTAGTCAAAAACAAGTTTACTTTAGTTTACGACCACTTAATGAACATGGTCAACAAGATTTCGAACAGGAAACAGAAGAATGGATGAAACAAGTTGAAAAAGATCAACTTGGTGATCTACAAACGAAATTACAAGATATTAAAGTAAAAAAAAAACGAGATGTTTTCATTGATTTTGACTTGTCTTCTTAGGATTTATTTCAACGTATTTGGAGTAATATGGAAACAGCACAACGTTATCAAGGTGTTTTTAAAAACTACGAAGTACAAGATCGTTTATTAGTTGAAAATAATTATTCTCGTATTAATTTCTGGTCAACATTAAATCTATGTTTAATGATCACAGTTACAATCATACAAGTTATTACTATACGTAGTCTATTCGAAAGTAAATCAGCATATGGTAAATTTCTACGTGGAAAGAAATAGACATTTTCATTGCATGATGATGATTATTATTATTGTTCCGTTTTTGTTTTGTCTTTTTATTGATCTGTTTGTTTTTATTCTTGATATCGATTTAGAAAACATAAGAATATAATTAACAGTTTTCTAAGCACGAATATTTTCGTCTGTCTTTCTCTTTCTCTCTCTCTCTCTTTTTGTCTATTTATTATTATTTTTTTTGGCATTTATTCGTTCTTTCAGCAAGATATTGTTAGAAAATATGTATGTTGTTATTTTCATTCGAGCATTTTTCTCTTTCGTGTTTTATTAGTCAATGTCTTTAACAAGAAAAAAAAACAAATCACTAACTGACTGAATGCATTTCTTTTTTTTTCTTCTTTCAGTATGCCCGAATAGTATGTGTGTGCGTCGAGCTGCTTTTTATTAGTATCTTTTACACAATATTGATTAGTTCGAATGCAGTCTACGCAATAGTATACCCATGTCCGAAAAGTGAGAACAGTCGTTCTTCTTCTTTTTTTCGTTCAATTATCTACATGCAGACGTTTTGCATTGTTCTTTTTTCTTCTTCTTCTTCTTTCTCTCGCTCGCCTATTTTAGTAATCTTGCTCGGACAATCTTTTTTTTCTCTCTCTCTCTCTCTCTCGTTCGGACGTGCGCGAGTAAGTGAAGTAGGAGGTGCCAACATCAACATAGACGATTGAACATATTTGCATTGTAATCGTTTAGAAGAGACATTCATTGATTGTACTTCGTTAATAGCTTGTCTTCGAAAAACAAAAGTAATGAAGTTTTAGAGTCGATGAAATCGAATAGATTCTTTTTTCAAAATGATTGTTTACTTTATAAAAGAGAGAGAGAGAGGGAGATGAAGAAATACGACGAAAATTATTTCGAATATATGATAAACTTTTTTTTTTCGTCTTAATATATGACAAGAAGAAAAAGAAAAATGAGAAAGTGAGAGAATAACAACAAATCAAATACTATTGAGAGAGAGAGAGAACGAGAACAGATCCCTTGTCGACAACGACGACGATGATGATGATGATCAATGTTGTATAGTGAAGGAGAGCAATCGTTTTCTTATTCATTATTTGCTTTGATCAAAGCCTTCGTATCCGTCGTGGTTGCACATATTTGTTTCTAGTTCGATCTTTGAGTCGACAAGTAGGCACGCAAATTTACTCAGTTTTTCTTTCGATTTCTCCTATTATTCATATTCATTTGATTTCAAAGAGAAACGAAGAAAAAAATTTTTTTGTTTTTCTTTTAGATTTAACTTGCGAAGAGTAATATAAACCGTTTTTCCGTGTTTTTTTTCTCTCTTTTTCAATGACAGCTAACGGTGAAATGAGTGACGCACCTCGGCCACGTTTATGTCATCTTCGTCGATGGCCAAATTTTGTTGGCTACGGATTTAATTTACATTGTGAAAAATCTAAACCAGGTCAATTTATTGGCAAAGTCGATGCCGATTCACCGGCTGAATCAGCCGGCCTACGAGAATACGATCGTATCATTGAAGTTAATTTTGTTCCCATTGGAAATGAAAATCATAAACAAGTTGTATCAAGAATAAAAGAAGGTGTTACAAGAAATGGTACGAAATATCCTGAAGAAGTTATTCTACTTGTTATCGATCCTGAAGCTGATACTTATTATAAAAATCAATCGATTATTGTTCGAAGTTCGGATGAAAATGTTGAAAAACATGAAACGGAAATTCGCGATGGATCAGGTTTGAAATTGAAAATTTCGAAAACACAATTAGATTTTGATTTTTTTGCATTAGAAAATGATCGACAATCACCTCATAGTATTGAACAAAGTCATTCGTCACCTATTGTAGAAAAAGCAACACGAACATTATCAAATGAATCCAATCGAGAATACAAACATGTTACTGATTTTACCGGTCCAACCGTTACACATACAACTAAAGTAAGAGATGAAATTAACAAGATCAGTTTTCATTTTATGTTAAATCGAAATATTAGAACTCAGATATCGTTGGATATAGAAATGTTCGTTTTTTTTTGTCTTGTTGTTCTTCAAGAGAATTTGATAATCTTCTGAGATAAGAGAACTATCAGCGTTTTTTTTTGTGTCTCTGATCTCCGATTACAAATATCGAAAGGATTAGAAGACGAAGACAAATTCGAACATTATCATTGTTGTTTTCTTTTTAATAGACAAATGCTTCACCGACAATCTCAAGAACATCAGATCGTGATTACGAACACGACAATGGTCATGAACAAGATCTGCCATCATCGGAAAATGCGTCGCCAAAAACTCAATTGAAACCAATTAAAACCGATATTTCACGTACTAGTCCATCTCAAGTATCGCCATCAAATGGTTCAGGAGATCCGCTTGAATTAAGTAAATTTCATTCAAATCAAAAAGCAAATCATTTTCGTTCGGATTTAGAAATGTCTGCCGCTGAATATCGAGAAAAATTAAAAGCTCAACATGCTCGCAAACGTGATCCTCGTCAAGATCAACAATTATCCATGAAACAAAAACATGATTTAATTGATCATTTATAAAACTCGATCGAATACAACAATTCAAACGAGAATGGACATCTCTCTCTCTCTCACACACAAACACACATTTATTATATGCACAGATACTAATCTTCTTCGTCGTCGTCTTCTTCTTTTTTTTTCTTTTCTTTGTCTTGCCAATACATCTTTTCTCTTTTTACCGTTTTATTCTTTGCACACATACAGTACAAAACAGTGAACATTGTTCAAAACCTAAGAAAACAACAAAAAAAAACAAAGTTATAATTACAAGTGTGTGCAGTTTTTATTTATCTGTATATTGTGATTTTGATCTTCGCTTATGTTAGTTTCTCGTTCTTTTTTTTTCTTGTTGCCCAAAGATATGTGTGATGATCTGTCCGAGCAAAATCAAACGATTCAAATAAAAAGCAAATAGAACGCTGTTCTCTCAGTATAGATCGATGTATCGATGTTTCTTTTTATTGTCTAATAGGCAACAAACAGACAAAAAACAAGTAAGATTTATCTGACTGTACGTCGAGTTGCATGAAGCATACGTCGAGGTCGTCGACAAAAGTTTTTATTCATTGGTAAATTCGAATTTGTACATTGTGTTGCAAGATCAGACAACCATTGACCAATAAACCAAATACGTTTAGCTTCGTCATCAATAAAATCATGTGAAAGTAATTTAGCGATAATAACATTATTCGTTTGTAAACAAGGCGTTGTTGTACGTGCATGTGAATTCATATCGTAACCTGTTTGATGTTCGATGACTATTCGTACACCAAAAAATCGACTATCCACACACGAATATTCGTACGTACGCGTTTGTTTAATTTGAAAGAAATCGAAGAAATTCAGAAGATTTCGATTGAATTGAAAAATACAATCGCCTTGAGCAGATAAATGTTCGAAAACGCAATTTTCTAAATCTTTAATTTGTAGAAAATTACAATAATCATCGTTGATATGTAATTCTTCTTCATCGGATGCTTTACCAATTGATGTACGTATATCATAAATATCATCGAATGTATTCGGACAATTGGAATTCATTTTCGATTTCACAATATCGATATGTGTAAATTTCGATGAATATTTTAATAAACGTTTAACAGAGAACGATTTTGGATTTTGAAGATTTCGTTTTAATTCAAGAATTAAACGTTTATTTTCATGGCGCAAATATAAACGATATGTTAATTGATAATTATGTATTTGTCGAAAACCTTTGCATGTTAATTCATATTCGAATGTTTGAAGATCATTGATGCCTTTATTTTTATTGAATGTAATGAGAAAATGTTTATCTTGATGTGCACGACGTTCTTCTTTACGTAAATCATCGGCATTGACATGTTCACATTGAAGACTATGAGGATATTGTATTTGTTGACGACGATTTTGATATGTGTAAACCGTACCAAGACGAATTTCAATTGGTAAATGATCGATTTGTTCTGTTTGACGAAAATCATGAGATTTACGAAGATAATCTTCAACGAAAAGATTCTCTAAATAAACTGAATCATTCGTTTGATCATCATTGATTTGTACGATTGGAATACAATTTAGTTGATTGATATGTTCAGGATTAACCATGCCTGTATATGGAATAAGTTGAACTTGTGTTTGAGCATTCGTTGCTTTTTCAATGAGCATAATTTATTACCTTTTTTCTTTTCTATCAAAGAAATATATACTTTAAGTTTTATTTTTCTGATTAATATCGAATAAAACGTCGTCTATTTATTTGGAGTATTATGAGAGAACGAGAGAGAGAGAGAAAGAAAATAGTATGTGTACTGAAGTAACACATGATGCATCTATACTCGACTCTAGTAGTAACCTTTGCGTATGAGAAAAAAAACAACAGGGAAAATATTGAATGTAAGTATAGTACATCGTCATACTGAAATCACGCGTTTATCATCAATAAAAATCAGACTCTAAACCGTATCATCTACCTGTCGCACGATTTGATTAAAAACATCAATCAAGATTCGGAAGGAAAATATATGACTTTCATAAAATGACACAATGACTTTTATGTCCTTTTGTTTTTTAGTCATCAGTTCCGTTCATGACTTTATCTTCCTACGACTAATCAAACTCAAAAAGATCAGGTGTAAATACACGTTTGTGATACTGAAAAAGTAGAACAAAAAAACAAGAATACAATCTACGGCCTCTTCTGTATTCTAATGATCAGGGATCAAAGAACAAGCAATTAATTGATATTTTTATCTTTGTATGATCGACTATTAACCGAAAAAAGTACAAATTTTAATATATCTGTAAACATGCATACGTCAGATGTTCTTTTTTCTTTTGAATCACAAAAAAATATGCCTCAGGATACCATATTTGAGTCATATGCGAAATTATATGAAAAAGTACAAAAGCTGACGTAAAGTTAACGAGGCGAATGTCCTAAGTATAAGATTGATTGAGTGAATTGAAATTGAAATATGATACTAGCAAATTACTTTTCCTGCAGGTATATACTGCCATCTGACGAAGCATGTTTTGTTAAGGTTTAACCATGGAAACCATAAAGTCCGATGAAGAAGAAAACGTAAGAGGAAGAATCCTTTCAAACGTTCGCTTGAATCTTGTTACTCTTTCTAATCCTCGAAATCAATCATCATGAGTATGAAAAAATAGCTAAAACATTTTTTAAAAATATTTCTATATTCTATGTCTTAGATCAATCTGGATTCGATTTCTTTGATGATCTGAGTTTTAATGCGAATAGTATGTTGAGAAATCCAAATCTTGACTAAATATTTATCGTATTTATTAAGATAAAAGTTCGACACAAACAAATTTGCAAAAATCAACTGTTATCGATGATGATGATGATGATTGGTCAGACTTTGAAACAGTACGAGAGAAAACTGAAAAAGAAAACACGCGATTTTTATACTTAATCAACTTTTTTTTTCAGTTAAAAAAATCAACGGCAGTAATAGCAACAGCAACAACTCTAGTTCAAAAACGACAAGATGATTTCAATGATGATTCAGATCAAGAGGATAAATGGAATCGAACAGGTGGTTCGAATGCTGCTTATTTTCCGAGTTTTGGTGGAACTAGTAATCGTTAAGAAAATCTTTGTGTATAAATACTTTCGTTTATTTATCTAGCTCAAGGTCAGGATACGATACAACGTATTGTTAATCAACAACGGCCAACTACAGCGAGTGGCTCTCGAACATTCGATAGTCTATTTGGAAGTAAGAAACGTTTAGCTTTAGTTATTCTTCAGAAACTATTTCTTTGAATTAATCGAGGTTCACCTCCAAAATCAGCTGTCCATACAGATACAGACAAAAATAAAAAATCAGTTCGGTAAGAATTCGAACATTGAAGCCAATTGAAAAATCATTTCTCCTGAAATCTCCTAGATTCGATGATTTTGATTTACCTCGTCCGACAACTGCTCCTTCATCTGCCGATGCAACCGCACAAAATCGTTCGACAATCGGTGGTATAACTTCGTTGCGTACAGGTCTCGAACCGGACAAATCTCCTGATATCTTCTCAACCAACAAATCTTCGGATATTTTCTCGACAGCTAAACCATCGACTGACTCAAATAAATCGAATGATTGGCTTGGTTTGAAAGATGAATCAAGTGAAGAAGATGGATCTGCTCCACCACCACGTCCAGCACCAAAAATCGAACCTGTTCTCACGACAATTGCGAAAAAAACCTCCGATTCTACCTGTTCAACAGCCAACACCAACCGTTGTTGTTGAACCACCGAAAAAATCCGTTCTCGATGCATTTCTCGATGACGAACGACTTGTTCTAACAACGAAAACTCCTATTACACCAGTAGTACCTACGACAACTAATTCGGCGACAGATTTTTGGCTTGACGATCGAACAAATACACAAAAACGTCCGGCAACCGCTGGAACAACTCGAACGCCCTCGTTTACCGATACTCAACCAATAAAAAATTCAACAAATACAGATTTCGGTATTGAACAATTTCATGTTCGTTTGTCATCTTCATCAGTCTCTTTATTTAGCCGATATTATCTTCAAAGACACAACTAAAGATACGATATTTAGTACGGAACCACAGACTTCATCAGGCAATCGACCAGTTAATGTACATTAACAGAAAAACCAAATATCTTTGATTTGATTTGATTTTTTGTTTTCTTTAGCTTGACATGAAAAAACTCGAATTTGAAAATCATGAATTAAAAATGACAGTCGAACATATGAAACGTCAACATGAAATTGAAGTAGCCATGCTCGAAGAAGGTTATAAACATCGTATTGAATATTTTGAAAAGACATGTGAAAGACGAGAATCAAGATATAAAGAAGAAAACGAACATTTACTTCGACAATTAAATGATCGAACACAAAAATATGAAAACGATAAATCAGCATTACTTATCGAACATCAACGACGTTTAGATGATCTACAACGAGATCGAACAACTGAACTAGAAAATCTTCGAACATTACAACGGTTTGATTGTTTTTGTGTTTGACCTTCTTCAATCGCTGTGCTCTTTTTTTCTCTTGTTCGTCTAGTCAACCTCT
>ERZ778020.1818-NODE-1818-length-16981-cov-73.044783_pt1 | contig 16981 bp, 10 predicted proteins | sample MGYA00375750_ERZ778020 | MGnify/ENA primary metagenome ERZ778020 (study PRJEB29350, sample SAMN05389818) | bioreactor metagenome | isolation source: Ammonium sulfate bioreactor | place: South Africa: University of Cape Town | collected 2014-03-17 ...
GCATCCGTCTGGACTTCACGATTTTGTACGCGAACAGGCTCAGCAGCATCATCACGATCAGCGGCCCGATCGCGGAACGAAAAATGTTCGTGTAATTGATCATGCGTACTCTCAAGGGATACTGGTAATGCACGGGCGGTACCGCGTCTCCCGTGATGAAGACGGTATAGAGGCCCTTGTCCAGGGTCGTTTCGCCCTTGATTACGCCGTCCGGATGATAGCTGGGCCGGACATATGTCACGGTCTCATCTTCGGCCTCGCTGGTGCCCCGTACAATGCGCATCCCCACGGGTATGTCCCGTAGCGCCTGATCCACCAAATCCACAACGAGGAATGTTTCGCCTTCCTTCGGAATTTCCGTGCAGTATTGGTCTCCCGGCTCGTATTGTGGTTGATAGGCACTCAAATGCACCATGCTATTGTCGCCCATCCGCCTCATGCAGGTATCTTCTTCCATGGTTACTTTTCCATGCGCTCCGGCTGCGCCGCAGTATAGCGCCGCCGCCAATGCCAGCACCGGGGTGCAAGCTTGCATCACTCGCTTTATCACCATTTATATCCTCTTTTTCACTATTGCTTGCCATGTTGTTCGCCAGGGACGGCCGCCCCATTTTCATTCCCGCAATATTCGTGCCCGGGTCGGCAAAAACTGTTCCAGTCGATTCCATCCAGCGGGCAAGATAAAAACGCCGTTTAATCCTGCTAACGCTTGCACAATGAAAGTATATTAAATTCATGGCCAATGCAATCAAAATTTACAGACGGCACGAGTTGGAACGAGCTGCCTTGCCTTCGCTATCCAGGGTCTGCCAATATTTCAGAGTATGGTCGCGTCCTCGTTTGCCCATGTCCTCCGGCTACTGCGCCAGCAATCCTTTTTCGAGATAGGCGATATCGAACGGCATGATGATGCGCGAATCGGGTGAGATCAGCGACCCATCCTTACCGGCATAGTCAAGCCGGCTCAGCATATCCTTGATGACATTGAGCCGGGTAAGCGGCTTGTCATCGGCGCGCACCACCGTCCAGGGGGTGATGAGATTATGGGTGCGCGCCAGCATCTCGTTTCGCGCCTGTGTATATTGTTTCCATTTTTTTAGCGCGAGCTCATCCAGTCCGCTGATCTTCCACTGGGTAAGCGGATTTTTCTTCCGGTCTTCCAGACGTTCTGCCTGTTCCGGTTTGCTGATGTCAAGGTAGTATTTCAGGAGTTTGACGCCGGACCGGATCAGCATATGCTCGAATTCCGGCACAGAGGTCATGAATTCCTCGTATTCTTCGTCGGTGCAAAATCCCATGACCCGTTCCACCCCCGCCCGGTTGTACCAGCTGCGATTGAACAGCACGAGTTCCTGCGATGCCGGCAAATGCCGCACATAGCGCTGAAAATACCACGAGTTGTTGTCGCGGTCGGAGGGTTTGCCAAGGGCGACCACCCGTGTTTCGCGGGGACTGAGGTGCTCGGTGATGCGCTTGATGGTTCCATCCTTTCCCGCGGCATCCCGGCCTTCGAAGATGACCAGTATCTTGTCGTTACACTGTATGAAATGGCGCTGCAGCTTGACGAGCTCGACCTGAAGGCGATAAAGCGTCTCCTTATACTCCTTTTTCGAGATTCCTGGAACTTCCATCTCGAAGTCCATCCCATTCTTTTTTGTCTTTTTACTTTTGCTCATGGCATATCCGCTCCTGTTTTGTTCGCCGCCCTGGTCTTCATGCAAAGATGCCTGTTCCTCGCGGAGGCCCATGCTGCATCATACACTTCTTCCGCAACGCATCCGCGCCCCTGCCGAACCCCGCTTATGCACGCCGGGAGCGCCTTCCTTGTCGCAGGAACGCTTTCCATGTCGAGGAACTTTTTCCATGTTGAGGAATTTTTTCCTGGTCTTCAGGAGCGCTGCGTGCGCGATACATGATGGCATACATGCAGGGAACAAAAAATAGCGTATATATCGTTGCAAACGTCAGGCCGCCAATGACTGCACGGCCCAGCGGCGCATTGGTGGATCCTCCCATCGCCATCGGGAGCATGCCCATGATCATGGCCGCCGCAGTCATGAGCACAGGGCGAATCCGGGCTTTGCCGGCCTCGACGGCGGCAAGCAGCAGGTCGCCATGCGCTTCGATGCGCTCCAGCGCATAGGCCACGACCAGTATGGAATTTGCCGTGGCCGTTCCCATGGCCATGATGGCGCCTGTCAGGGCCGGGACGGAAATATTCGTCTGGCTCAGGAACAGGGCCCAGGCGATGCCTGCCAGAGCGCCGGGCAGGGCGGTGATGATGATGAAGGGAATCAGCCATGATTGAAAATTGATGACAAGCATGAGATAGATCAGCACCACGGCCGCCAGGAGGCCGACCAGCAGTTCTCCATAGGTGGCGATCATGATCTCGGCCTGGCCGCTGATTTTGACGGTGGAGCCGCGGGGAAGCTCATCCTTCATCTCGTCGACGATTTTCCTGACGTCGTCCAGCACTCCGCCAAGTCCCCGTCCTTCGGCGGAGACATAGACTTCAATCAGCGGCATGACACCCCTGTGGGTCACCAGGCCAGGCGTGCCTACCGGCGATTGCTCCGTGAGATTGCCCAGGAGCTGATAACCCTGATCCAGGCCGGCATCCCCAACCGTCTTGACGGGAATCAGGTTCAAGTCATTGGTGCTTGCGACCTGATGTTGAGGATTATAGATATTGATCTGGTATGAAATGCCGGTCTTCAGATCCAGCCAGTATTTCTGGTCGATCTGCTGGGTTCCGTTGGTCGTGATCAGCATATTCAGGGCGATATCCGCTTCGTTCCTGTCAATATCGAGCCCGTATGTCCTCTGGCCTTCAACAAGCAAGGTGGGCGTACGCATGGTTTGCTGGATCACCACATCGGAGGAGCCGGGAATTTTACGCAGCTTGCTTTGCAATTTGCGGGCGTATTCGTAGTTGCTGTACATATCCATCCCCTTGATTTGAACATCGATCGGAGAAGGGGAACCGAAATTCAGGATTTTCGCTATCAGGTCGGCCGGCTGAAAGGTGAATTCACTTCCCGGATAGCGCTCCTTCAGGCCGTCATGCAGAATTTTCCGGATATCCCACACCGCGGATTTATCGTTGAACAGGGTGATCGTCAGGTCGCAGTCCTGCGATCCGATGGTGGGCGTTGGAATAAACGCCAGGTTATGCGGCCCGACGGGTATGCCGCAATTGCTGATGATTTCTTCAACCTGCCCGGGAAGCATCTGATGGATATCGTTCGAAACGAGCGTGGTGATGCGGTTTGTGGCCTCCATCCGCGTGCCAAGAGGCGCCCGCATGTGCATCTGTATAATCCCGGACCTGACCTCGGGAAAAAAATCGCGGCCGTTGAAGTAGAACAGGATAAGAGAGACGAGCGCGAAAGCCAGCATGATCGTGGCGAACCGGCGGCGGTTTGCAATCGTTTGTTCGAGCAGCCCGCCATACCAGCCGCAGAACCGGAGAAAGCGAACCTCGAATCCCTCCTGGAAACGGGAGAAAATCCCCAGATGATATTTTAGCCTCTGTAGAAAACCTGCAAACTTTCCCGTTGGCTTTTCCTTGCTCTGGCCACTCTCTTTTTTGTGCTTTTCTGCATGATTTCGCTGAAATGTTGCAAATTTCCCCTGCGGTTTTTCCTCGGTCCGGTCGCCATCCTTTTTACGTTTTTCTGTGCCAGGATGCACCAGAATATATTTCGCCAGGGTCGGCACCAGCGTAAACGACAGGATGAAGGACGCCAGCATGGCAAATATCACTGACAGCGCCATCGGCTTGAACAGAAAGCCCGATACGCCGGAAAGCGTGAACAGCGGCAGCCAGACTATGGATATGCATAATGTGGCGAGCAGCGTCGGAATAACGATCTGGTTTGCCGCATCGATGATTGCCTCATCGAGTTTCTTGCCCATTTTCAGGTGAGTATCGATGTTCTCGGTCATCACCGTCGCGTTGTCGACAAGAATCCCCACCGCCAGCGCCAATCCGCCCAGCGTCATGACATTCAACGACTCGCCCAGCGCCTGCAGACAGATGACGGAGGTGAGAATGCACAACGGGATGGAAGTCGTAATGACGATCATGGGACGCCACGAGCCGAGCAAAAGCATGGCGATCAAACCGACAAGCAGGCCGGCGATCAGCATTTCATGCGTCACCTCCCTGATGGATTCCCGCACGAAAACCGATGCGTCATTGAGGACTTCAACCTTCACGTCAGGCGGCACGATCTCCTTGATGAGCGGAAGGGCTTCCTTGACGCCGGCAACCACGTCCAGGGTCGACACATCGCCGCTTTTCATGACGACAATAGTGACAGCCTGTTTACCCTTCGCAATGATGGAGTTTGTTTGCGGCGGACCCGCGAGCTGGACATCGGCGACATCGCGCAGAAAGATGAACGAATTTCCCTCCCGCTTTATCGGAATACGGTTGAATCTCTCGATATCCGGCGGCATCGCGTTTGTCTGGACCATCCAGTCGGTCTGCTTGATCTTCATGTCGCCCGCGGGCAGCACGATATTCTGGTGATCGAAGACCGCATGGATATCGGTTGGCGACAGGTTGTGATCCAGCAATTTTTCCCTATCGAGGGATACCAGAAGCTGTATGGGCTTTCCACCGTAAGGATGCGGAACGATCGCCCCCGGGATCACGATAATCAGGGGTCTGATTCGAGCGAAGGCAAGATTGTAGAGGTCTGCCGGCGTCATGCTTTCCGAGGTAAGTTTCAGCATGACAACCGGTACCGAAGAGGCTTCCAGGCGCATGATCATGGGCGGGGAAATATCCGGCGGCAACGCCTTGACGATCGTCTGGCTTATCGCGGTAACTTCCGCTTCGGCGCCAGGGAGACTGGTGTCGGGCTGAAGAAAAATATTGGTGATGCTGATGCCGTAGTACGCCTGGCTGACGATGTCCGCGATGCCCTCCACCGTCGACGTCAATGCGCGCTCGAAATAAAAAGTGATACGGCCGGATACATCCAGCGGCAGCATGCCGGCGTATGCCCAGACCACGGAAATGACGGGGATTTTGATGGAGGGAAAAATATCCGTCGGCGAATCTCGTATCGCCCGGATTCCGAATATGACGATCAGAATCGAAAGAACCACGAAGGTATAAGGCCTGCGCAACGCGATAAGCACGAGCTGGTTCATATCATGTTTCCCCTTATACCTTGATACTTTAGGTAAAAAAATTCATTACCTGCAATACTGCACGCAAGAGGAGGCGATTCTGATTCTTTTACAGACCTTTATCGACGATCAAGGGAAGTCCCGAGCAAGTCACCGCTGGCGCGACGGTGGTTTGCGGGATGGGATACGCAAAAAGCGGCGATGCGAATGGATCTCTTCCAGAGGAAGATACGACCCCGCAGCGGGGCATCGTTGCCCCGGCTACGACCTGCCTCGCGCGCCTCATGCTCATCCCGATTCTGCGCCAACGCGCCCGGTGAGGTTATTCAGGACTCCCCCCGAATTAGACATCGAAATGGCCCCGGAATTCGGATCGTTGGATAATTAGGAGCTTTGGTTCACGATTCAGGCAGGCCAGGTGCAGGCCCTGATTCGGCGACTAAACAGTACAACAGTACGAACGTCATCCCGGCGGGAGCCGGTATCCAGTGGCGTTCGAAACATGCTGTTTGCTGGCTTGGGGTGTATTCCGGCTCCAACCTGGAATGATCAGAATGGCCGGAATGGCTCACTGGCGTGCCGGTGAGCCTTGCGGGATGGGATGCGTGAAAGGCGGAGACACCAACAGATCGCTTGTTTTCATCCCAAGGTTGAAACCACCGGCTTCAGCCGGACAGCTTTAGCTGGTGGTTGTTGAGTATCGGGCTCAGGAAGCCAGCGAAGGCAATCTGGTATTGATACGCTAGTGCTGAAAGCCGCTGCGCCGAATTCAATAATCCCGATATTTCAGCGCAGCGCGATCAGTCAGTTATGGAACCAGAACCTGTGACAAATTGTCATTTTTGTAGTTTCTATCGCTGAGATCCCGATATGGAGCGAGTGGTTTCATCAAATTAGTGTTTTTGTTGCCTCTGGCATTCTGATCCCTGTCAGGTTCAAGCGGAATCAGGGGTTTCATCAAATTATTGTTTTTGATGTTTCTATCGGCGGGATCCGCATTGACATCAATTCCCCCGGCTGGTACAGGCTTGTCAAGATTTGTATATTGCAATATGCCAAAAGGTTGAATTTCACTGTCAGCGGGTAATTGATCGCGGTTCCAGCCTCCTCCCAGCGCACGGATAAGCGCCACCGATGATCTCAGCAAATCGGTCTTGATCTGTACGGAATCGATGCTTGCCGTCAGTGTGCCGAGCTGGGCATAAATGAGTTCAAGGCTGGTAGCCAGACCGCCCTTGTAGAGATCCATGGTAAGATTTTGCGTCGTGCGTGCGGCTCCGACGGCGGCGTCCTGCCGTTCGGCGGCAATAGTCATCCAGTGCGTCTTGGTCAGATTGTTCTCAACCTCACGAAAGGCATTCAGCACCGTCGAGCGGTATAAATTTTCTGTCTCGCGATAGACCGCCCACGATTGTTGCAGTTGAGCCCGGCGATAGCCGCCCTGGAAAAGCGGAATGGAAAAAGAAGACCCATAGGCCCAGAAACTGTTAGCCAGTGCGAGCAGATTGAGCCCGGAATCTTCCATTCCTCCTCCGAGCCGGATGGCCACATCCGGGAAAAAAGCGGCGCGTGCTATTCCAATGCCGCGGTTGGCCTGCGCCATCTGGCGTTCCATTGCGGCAATATCGGGCCGGCGCTCAAGTAGCGTGGAGGGAACGGTCTGCGGCAGGCTGAACCTCGCGGAAAGGAGGATATCTACCGGTTCGATCCTGAAGCTGGCTGGAGCAAGATTGAGCAGGATGGCTATGGACTGCTCCGCCACCTTGCGATCGGCATTCATCAGGGCCAGCTTCGACTCGGTAGCGAACAGCAGCGACTGGGCCCGTGCTACGTCGAGATTGGAGGCGATCTTGCCTTCGAACTGGGTCATTACGACATCCAATGAGTAGTTATAAAGGCTGATCGACTGTTTATAAATCGCGATTTGCGCATCCAGTCCGCGCAGCGTGAAATAATTCGTTGCAACTTCCGCCTGCAGAATAAGGCGCGCGAGCCCATAATCGGCTGCGCGCTCTTCCGCGCGATAGATTTTGGCTTGCGCCGCATTTCGCAGTTTCGACCAGAAGTCCGGTTCCCAGGATGCAATCCCATTCATCAGAACCTGGGTGTCGCTGTCAGGTTCTCCGGGAGCGCGGAAGAGGGTATGGTCGGATTGCCTGTTATTACTGCCACCGAACCCAAAGCCGAGCTGGGGGAAATATTGGGACCGTGCCTTCATCATGGAATTGCGCGCCTGAATGAAGCGTTCAGCCGCTGCCTGCAAGTCCGGGTTGGCTGCGATCGCCTGCTCTACGAGGTTGTTCAGAACGGGATCGTCATAGAGTTTCCACCAGTCGGGCCGGACTGCATCATCCGACGGAGTGGCCTTGACGAAATCACTCGTTCCCTCCCAGGTATCCGGAACAACAAATTCGGTCGGTTTATAAGTGGGCGACAGATCGAATGCAGGAAAAGGGAGATTGGCGCAACCCGTCAAGCCTGCCGCCACAAGCAGGAAACCACCATATCTGGCGCTGGAACGGCAGAAGCTTGATATAGGGGTTTCTTTTTTACGCCGCAAGTTGGTCATGGTCGGTGTCATGGTGCATGTGATCCGTTCAATGCTTGCTTCAACTTCGGATCGGACGTTTCCGAATGAGAGGCTGGTTTGGATGACTCCGGAGCTGCTTCCCTTGGTTTGTTGATCAGGTCATATCCGGGCGCGGGCGTCACGATGGTCACCTTGTCGCCGTCGAGTATGGCAGCGCTGGGATTGTTGATGATCCGGTCCTCTGTTGTGACGCCCTCGCTTAATTCGACCGTGGCGTCCAGGATTCTGGTTATCTTGATCGGCTTGAAGTGAACAATGTTGTTGTCATCCACCACGGCCACCCGCGTTCCCATCTCATCGAATACCAGGGAGCTGGATGGAATGGAAAGGTGTTTGTTCTGCACATCCACGGTCAGGGTGACCGATGCATAAGAGCCGGGCCACAGATCCTTCTCTTCATTTTCGATCACAAACTGGGTAACCACCGTACGCGTGCTCACATCGAAGCCACGAGCGGTGGTCAGAAACTCGGCAGTAAATTCCCGATTGGTAAATTGCGGCACTGTCAGGTGGGCTTTCAGGCCATCATGCATCAGCGCGCCGAAGCGCTCGGGCACGCTGACGAACAAACGCAGCCGGCTGATGTCCGCGACAGTATAAAGATTGCGGACTTCACCCTGGGGCGTGCTGATCGTGCCTTCCTTGTTGATGAAATCCCCTACGTTGATGGCGCGGTTGATGACTACGCCGTCATACGGTGCAATAATCGTTTTAAACCCGATCAATGCCTCGAAGTTGCGGACATTCTGCATGGCGGCATTGACCTTTGCCTGCTGGGCCTTTGCCTCGGCCACCTTTACCGAAATCGCCTGCTCGGATACCGCCTGGTTTTTGCGCAAGGCTATCCACCGGTCCGCAGTAAGTATGGCGAGCTCGTTGAGGGCCACTTCCGAAGCCAGATCCGCCTTGGCTTGCCGGTATTGGGCATCGAGCGCCGGCGCGTTGATTTCGGCAAGGACATCTCCTTTTTTGACTCTCGCTCCCCAATCCTTATGCCACATCTTGACGTAACCGGATACCTGGGCATAGATCGGCGCCTGGAACCATGCCTCGATGGTACCTGGAAGCTGGATGGTTTCCTGGGCAGGCAATGGTTCGGCATGGACGATAGCCACTGTGGGAACGTCATTTTCCATCGCCTGATTTTTTAAGGAAGCCATATCCTTCCTGGATTCAACGACCCTGTAACCCAGGTAGATAACAGAAACAAGCAGAACGATCGCAATGATTACCGTACTTTTTTTACGTGATTTTTCCATATCAGGCATTTCCATGTTGAGAAGCGATTTCCTTGTGGCCAGGGATGGGTTCCTGGTCTTTAGGAACGCTGCGTGCGTAATACATGATGGCATATACAGCCGGGACAAAGAACAGGGTATATATCGTTGCAAACGTCAGGCCGCCAATGACTGCACGGCCCAGCGGCGCATTGGTGGATCCTCCCATCGCCATCGGGAGCATGCCCATGATCATGGCCGCCGCAGTCATGAGCACAGGGCGAATCCGGGCTTTGCCGGCCTCGACGGCGGCAAGCAGCAGGTCGCCATGCGCTTCGATGCGCTCCAGCGCATAGGCCACGACCAGTATGGAATTTGCCGTGGCCGTTCCCATGGCCATGATGGCGCCTGTCAGGGCCGGGACGGAAATATTCGTCTGGCTCAGGAACAGGGCCCAGGCGATGCCTGCCAGAGCGCCGGGCAGGGCGGTGATGATGATGAAGGGAACCAGCCATGATTGAAAATTGACGACAAGGAAGAGATAGATCAGTACCACGGCCGCCAGGAGGCCGACCAGCAGTTCGCCGTAGGTGACGACCATATTCGCGGCCTGGCCGGCGATTTTGACCTCGGAACCCCGGGGAACTTCCTCGTCCATCTCCTCGACAATTTTCTCGACTTCCGCCAGCACGCCGCCAAGTCCCCGTCCTTCGGTAGATACGTACACTTCGATCAACGGCATGATGCCCCTGTGGGTGACCAGGCCGGGCGTGCCTACCGGCGATTTCTGCGTCAGGTTGCCCAAGAGCTGATAACCCTGATCCAGGCCGCCCTCTCCTATCGGCTTGACAGGAATCCTGTTCAACTCATTGATGCTTGTGACTTGAGGTTGAGGCTGGTATATGTTGATCTGGTACGACATGCCAGTCTTCAGATCCAGCCAGTATTTCTGGTCGATCTGCTGGGTTCCGTTGGTCGTGATCAGCATATTCAGGGCGATATCCGCTTCGTTCCTGTCAATATCGAGCCCGTATGTCCTCTGGCCTTCAACAAGCAAGGTGGGCGTACGCATGGTTTGCTGGATCACCACATCGGAGGAGCCGGGAATTTTACGCAGCTTGCTTTGCAATTTGCGGGCGTATTCGTAGTTGCTGTACATATCCATCCCCTTGATTTGAACATCGATCGGAGAAGGGGAACCGAAATTCAGGATTTTCGCTATCAGGTCGGCCGGCTGAAAGGTGAATTCACTTCCCGGATAGCGCTCCTTCAGGCCGTCATGCAGAATTTTCCGGATATCCCACACCGCCGATTTATCATTGAACAGGGTGATCGTCAGGTCGCAGTCCTGCGTTCCGATGGTGGGCGTTGGAATGAACGCCAGGTTATGCGGGCCGACGGGCAGGCCGCAATTGCTGATGATGGCTTCGACCTGCCCGGGAAGCAGCCGGTGGATATCATTCGAAACGAGCGTGGTGATGCGGTTTATGGATTCCATCCGCGTTCCCAGAGGCCCCCGCATGTGCATCTGGACGGTTCCCGATCTGACCTCGGGGAAAAAATCGCGGCCGTTGAAATAGAACAGGATAAGGGAGAGGAGCGCGAAAGCCAGCATGATCGTGGCGAACCGGCGGCGGTTTGCAATCGTTTGTTCGAGCAGCCCGCCATACCAGCCGCAGAATCGAAGAAAACGGGCCTCGAATCCCTCCTGAAACCGGGAGAAAATCCCCATGTGATGTTGTAGCTTCTCCTTGAAACTGAGAGCCTGCCCCGCTGGCTTTCCGTCGCTATGCTCGCCGTGGTGGCCTTCCTTTCCGTGCCCTTCCGCATGTCCTTCTCCGTGTCCTTCCGCGTGAGGATGCTTGATAAGATATTTCGCCATGGTTGGTACGAGCGTACGCGACAGGATGAAGGACGCCAGCATGGCGAATATCACCGCCAGCGCCATCGGCTTGAACAGATAGCCCGATACGCCGGAAAGCGTGAACAGCGGCAGCCAGACAATGCATATGCATAATGTGGCAAGCAGCGTCGGAATAACGATCTGGTTTGCCGCATCGATGATTGCCTCATCGAGTTCCTTGCCCATTTCCAGATGGGTATCGATGTTCTCGATCATCACTGTCGCGTCATCGACCAGAATCCCCACCGCCAGCGCCAGTCCCCCCAGCGTCATGACGTTCATCGACTCGCCCAGCGCGTGCAGGAAGATGAGGGAGGTGAGAATGCACAACGGAATGGAAGTGGTCACGACGATCATGGGACGCCACGAGCCGAGCATGAGCATGACGATCAAACCGACAAGCAGGCCGGCGATCAGCATCTCATGCATCACCTCGTCGATGGATTCCCGCACGAAGACCGACGCATCGGTGATGATTCTCACGTCCACATGGGACGGCACGATCTCCTTGATGCGTGGAATGGTCGCCCTGATGCCGTCGACCACGTCCAGGGTCGATGCCTCGCCGCTTTTCATGACGACAATAATGACGGCCTGCTTCCCGTCCACCATGACGGAGTTTGTTTGCGGCGGACCCGCGAGCTGGACATCGGCGACGTCGCGCAAAAAGACAAAGGAATTTCCTTCTCTTTTAATCGGAATATCGTTGAATTCCGGAATTTCCGGCGGCATCGCGTTTGTCTGGACCATCCAGTCGGTCTGCTTGATCTTCATGTCGCCCGCAGGCAGCACGAGATTCTGACGATCGAAAGCCGCATGGACATCGGTTGGCGATATATTGCGAGCCAGCATCTTGTTCTGATCGAGGGATACGAGGAGCTGCTTGGGTTTTCCACCGTAAGGATGCGGAACAATTGCCCCCGGGATCACGACAATCAGGGGCCTGAGCTGGTTATAGGAAAGGTTATAGAGATCTGCCGGCGTCATTTCGTCCGAGGTGACCTGCAGGCTGGCTACCGCTACCTGAGAGGCTTCCAGACGCATGATCATGGGCGGGGAAATATCCGGCGGCAACTGCTTGACGATCGTCTGGGCGATGGCTGTGACTTCCGCTTCCGCGCCAGGGAGATTGGTGTGGGGCTGAAGAAAAATATTCGTGATGCTGATGCCATAATATGCCTGGCTGACGATGTCCGCGATGCCTTCCACCGTCGAGGTCAGGAAGCGTTCAAAGTAAAAAGTGATACGGCCCGACACATCCAGCGGCAACATGCCGGCGTAAGCCCAGACCACGGAGATCACGGGAATCTTGATGGTGGGAAAGACGTCGGTTGGCGCGTGCCGTATCGCCCTGACTCCGAATATGACGATCAGGATCGAAAGAACCACGAAGGTATAAGGTCTGCGCAACGCGATAAGTACTATCTGGTTCATACTATGTTTCCTCTTTTACCTTCAGTAGAAAATTCATTTGCTTACAATATTGCCCGCAGGGATGAGGCAATTCTTTCAAGTTTGGACATGCAGCTTCCAGCCTTGCGCCTCCAGACGGTCTGGACAGGGTTGTTGCCGATTCCCTGCCAGACCCAGGAGTTGATCGCCAGGCAGAATATTGCAGGTATCCGGTTCGCCTTCGCCATGTGCTCGATCGCTGCGTCGCTGGATGGCTCGGCAGGTTGTGATGGCCAGATTGGCTGCCCGATATCGATAAGATGGACGTTGCAGTACCGGCCCCCGGTATCGAAGCGCAGCTGATTCGGAAGTGTCTGATTAGGAAGTGTTCTGGCAATCAAAAGGAAGATGGCGCCGAAGGCCGCGGTAGCCGGATTGTTTCCCGATGCGATGGCGATCGCCGCGGCCACCGAGGATATTTTTGCGATGCGCCTCCCCGTTTCGCTAACCTGGAGGGTGGGAAAGCTCTGAAGCTTGCTGGTATGCTTCAGGGCATAGTTGAATCCAATCTCGGCAGCTTCGTCGTCTGTCTTTCCGATAGCGCGGGGGAAAACAGCCTGGCACATTGCAAGGATCTGGTTCACGTTGAGGCCCCAGGCCCCGAGGATCGTTGCCGATGCGGCCACGGCTCCGCAGGCGATTTGCTGGGGGCGAGTGCCTGTTGCGGCCCACTGTGCCGCATTGGCTACCGCGCTCGAGATGGCTTCGCTTACGACTCGCATGTTATCCGCATTCAGGAGTCCTATGACCCCCCCCGAGTGGTCCTTGTCGTAGTGGCTGACCAGGAGAGGGTAATCGTGATCTGTGAGGATGGGATCGATAAAATTTTGCACTGTCTCCGCATAGCCGAGTACTCCGCCATCAATCAATATCGTTCGATGCCGCCCGGCTGCCACGTCTGCCGCGACAACGAGCGCGCTTTCTTCCCGCTCGACGTCAATCGTATGGATGGTGAGTTGCAGGGCCATGAGCTTGCAAGTTTTCCTTCCAAAATGAATATGTGGTTTGCACACCCGGGAGTGTGCTGCCAGGGTGAGTTCAAGTTATCACACCTTTTGTCAGGGGAACATGATATATCGGTGGTTATTTTGTGAATGATGTCAAGGGAATATCATGTATTAGTGGTCATTTTGTGAATACTGCGTCCGGAATGACCAAAGCCGCGCTGGCGGCCGTAGAAAATATGAAAGGAGAATATGCTGGCCGAGATGCAGGTTTTTGCTCTGGAGAAGATGCAGGATGGCGTGTCTTTTTCCGCCGGGAATATTTATGTTTATGACATATATTTCGAGGATGCGCACGAGAGATCCCGGTACTTCAGGCGGTGTTGCAGCACGATTCGAGATATCGACGATACGGGGCAGGCCGCCGGTTCACCTGGCACAGAATTCAGAAAAGCCGGCTGCTAAAAATACATCTCCTCACTCGTACTCTCGACTTGTTTCGCTCCGGGGAGCGATCGAAGCGGGAAAGAAAACCGGCGTCGCCACGGAAGAGGTGAGGGTGGGGATGGGAATGGTGGGATCATGGCCGATCATGGCCTGAAGCAGGCAATATCAATGCCGGGTTGACGCAACCGGCAGGAGTCAGGATGATGTTGCGGGATTCAGGGGTAGGGGGTAACTTGTTCAGCTTTCAGCTGGTAGCCCGCCTGGCCGAATTCGGACTCCACGCTTCGGACCTGCATGATACCGCTGACCCACATGGTATCCATGGTTCGCATGCCCGCCACCGGCCTTGCCGCCCTGACATGGATGATCTGATTGGGCGGGGGAGGGGGCGTGTGAATGCAGGCGCCGAAATAGGGGACAAGTAAAAATTCCTTTACCTTGCTGCCGGATTTCTCCAGGGGAATAACGAAACCGGGAATGCGGATGCGTTCGCCATTCAGCGCCGGTTCCACTGGCGCATTGCTCCACGCCTCGCGCATTTTTTCCAGCGCCTCCATGGCGCGTGGATCGCTGTCCTTCAGATTTTCCAGCTTTAACCCCTTCAGCGAAGCCATGGGATCCCAGTTCCTGGGCATCAGGTCATCCCAGTTCTTCTCCTTGTATGCAGCGGCAGAGCCGGGTGCAGAGCTGCCTGGGCTAGCTGGACTAGCGGATCTGGTTTTCGCCTTGCCGGGGTCCGGCGCCAGCTGGTCCCCGACCTTGTAGTCCCGGTTTCCGGAAGGCGCGGGGGAACCGGCAGAGCCGGCGGAAAACACCGGCGATGCCAGCAGGAAAAAAGCAAGAAGGAGGAAGAAACCAGGCAGCCGGAAAACAGCTAATTGAATTGAATGAGTTGAATGAAATTTCGCCATGCGGCGCATTCTCCTATAGTCTGGGCGTCAATCCATCGGCGAGGGACAGCCGGTAAGCGCGGTAGCCCGGTATCAGGCTGGCCAGGAATCCAGTCGCCATGACAAGCAGCAACAATTGAAGCGTCTCGGGGGATAATCCAGCATGCAGCGTAATGCCCAGATGCGCTTCGAGCATGGACGCGGCGAAGAAACTGGCGGCAAACAAGCCCGACAAGCCCAGCAGCGAGCCCGTGAGTACCACCATCGCCCCTTCGATTGCCAGCAGAACCAGCACCACGAGCGGGCCTGCTCCCACGGAACGCAGGATGGCCAGTTCGCGCCGGCGCTCGCCCAGGCCAGCAAGCACTACCGCCACCAGTCCGCTCAAGCCGACGGCGACCACCAATACGGAGATCCCCAGGAGAGATTTTTCCACGATGCTGACGATGGACCAAAGTTCATCCAGCGCGACGCCCGGCAATACGGCCAGCAACGGCTCGCCCTTATAGTGATTGATGAACCGCTGCACCTGGAACACGCCGGCGCGGTTTTTCAGCCCTACCAGGGCGGCTGTTATTTCCTTGGGCGCAAGATCGAATTTGCGCACATATTCCGCAGGTATGGACAGTCCGGGCAGGGGGGCGCCGCCCTGCCAGTCCAGATGAATTGCCTGGATGGCCTGGAGGCTGACATGGACGCTGCGATCGACGGGCAATCCCGTGCGCGCGAGTATGCCCGCAACCTTGAATGGCTTGTCGGAATGTTCCGCCAGGCCCAGGTCGCCGGTTCCATGATTGAGCACGATGCGATCTCCGACATGGTAATCCAGCTGGCTCGCAACCTCGGCACCGATCACCGCATCGAAAATATCGGCAAAGGGATGCCCGGCGGTAAAAGCCAGCGATCTGCCATCTCCGTAACGAAAGTGCTCGAAATAATCCAGGTTGGTCCCCACCACTGAGAAACCGCGGTGGGAGTCTCCCAGCGAAATGGGGACCGCCCATGCGACTGCAGGATGGGTAACGACTGCCTGGAAACTTGACCAGCGGATATTGTGTGTCGCATCGCCGAGGCGAAACACAGCATAAAGGATGAGCTGGATCGGGCTCGTTCGCGCCCCGACAACCAGATCGGTCCCCGATATTGATTGAGCGAAGCTCTCCCGCGCCTGTGTCCGCAATTGTTCCACGCCCAGCAGCAATATGACGGAAAGCGCGATACTGACCGCCATCAAGCCGAGGGTGGCGCGCCGGTTCCATGCGCTGGCAAGCGCGAGGGAGAGCAGCGGCTTCAGCCCACTCTCCCGGCGAGCTCATCTTCCTTGCTCGTCCTTGCCGCTGCGTTTGTCGTCAATTTTCGTAAAAACGAGCTTCCCGCTTGAGCAGGTCGTCGATGGTCAGGCCTTCGGGCACGAACCCGTCGAATACGGTTCCCAAGCGTTTGGTTTTCAGAAATTCCAGGTTAGCCCGGTAAGCGCGGGGAGGCAGCGGAAAATAGTGGGTCCCCCGCGCCGCCGCAGACGCATTTTTCATATAGAACTCGACGAATTCCCTGACCTCCGGCCTCTCCGCCGCCTTCATGTTCACATAGATGAAGATGGGACGGGATAAAGGCTGATAGGTTCCATTTTCGACGGTTTCGGCCGATGGCGCAATTGCCTCGCCAGTATCGTTATCGATGGCAACCGCCGTGACCTTGTCCTGATTTTCCGAATAATATCCAAAACCAAGGAAACCGAGCGCATTTTTGTCGCCCGCCACGCCCTGAAGCACGACGTTGACATCATCTTCCCTGGATGCCGTGAAATCGCTGCGGCTGGCTTTTGGCTTGCCCATGATCGCCGTGGTGAAATAATCGAAGGTGCCCGATCCCGGCCCCGCGGCGTAAAGCTTGAGCTTCTGGTCAGGCCATGCGGGATTTACCTGGCTCCATCTGGTGATTTTATTCGTCGCGTCGGGTTGCCAGATTTCCCTCAACTCGTCGACGGTCATGGTTCTACTCCAGTCATTGCCGGGGTTGACCACCACGGTCAGCGCATCAAAGGCCACCGGCAATTCCACGTATCGCACGCCAGACTTGCTGCAGGCTCTCATTTCCTTTCCCAGGATGGGACGGGAAGCGTTGACGATATCTATTTCCTGGCGGCAGAATTTTGCAAAGCCGCCGCCTGTTCCGGATATGTCAATTTTTATGCCGATTTTGTCCTTTTTTGTTTCCTTGAAACTTTTCGCTACATTGTTGGTAATGGGATACATCGTGCTGGAGCCATCGATCCTTATCTCCGCATTGGCGCCAGCGACGTTGGGAATCATGACCAACGGGACAAGCGCAGCAATGAGAACAACTACTTCAAGGATGCGGGATTTAAACATTTTTTCCTCCTTTTCTTA
>ERZ778020.1846-NODE-1846-length-16763-cov-4.173210_pt1 | contig 16763 bp, 17 predicted proteins | sample MGYA00375750_ERZ778020 | MGnify/ENA primary metagenome ERZ778020 (study PRJEB29350, sample SAMN05389818) | bioreactor metagenome | isolation source: Ammonium sulfate bioreactor | place: South Africa: University of Cape Town | collected 2014-03-17 ...
TTAAACCTGCATTCCCTCCATTGTTTCGAAATCGATCGTACAATTGGTATCGTTCTCAATTATTATTTTATTTAATGCGTTTTAATCCCTCAACACTAGCCACTGTTGAAAAGATCATTAGTCAAACATTTAATCCACCTTCGGTTGGTTTTCACCGTCCATTTGTTGCACTTTATGTCCGTCGTTCAGACAAAGTCAATGTCGAAATGTCTCAAGCGTATTCAATCTCGACGTACATCGAGCTCTTTCACAAAGATGCTTCTCAAGCCAACATAAAAACACTGTTTCTCAATTCGGAAGATCGCACAGTTTTCAAAGAATTCGAACGTGCGAATAAAAAGCTGAATAATTATTATAAATTATTATTTATTAATGTCACAAGAGATATTGTTTATACGTCATTTCTTCATATGCAACCGAATGATCGAAAGAAAATTGTTTTAGAATTTCTAGCTGATTTATTCGTTGAAGCCAATGCCAATCTTCATGTTGGCACGTTAACATCGAATTGGTGTCGATTAGTTGACGAAGTTCGATTTGCTCTCGGCAAAACGATCGCTTTCTACACACCGGAGAATCGATATATTATCGATGTATGAAAAAGTTAATATTTTATTATTGTTAATTGCGTTTAGATTATTTAAAATAAAAAAAACCAAAGAATTCGTTAGAAAATCTGCATTGAAATCGTGCGATAAAGCCAAAGAACAAAACAAAAAAGTAGCATATTAATTAAAAATATTCGTTTTCTTCATCTTCTGGATTCGTCGTTTGTTGATCGAGATTTCGTCTTGTGAGAATTTTTAAAAGCGCGTCCGATGCGACGACAGCGTCTTTAAAATTATCGGCTGTCGTTTTACTAGCCCATCGTTCGCGTTGATCGATAAATCGTTCGTGATCGATCTTGTCTTGAATCGATTGAGGAACATCAGCAACCAGCCATTTCGTTATGTAAAGTATTGAAAATATTAAATTTTCAAAAGCAATTATAAACGCAAGACGAGCTGCAGTTACATTCCAATAGATAAGCGTTTCGCCGAATGGATCAGATCCACTACGAAAATCTCGATAACTTGAAAAGAAAATCAGATCATCAATTTCGGGGCAAATGAATATGCATTCCTACCGGCAAGATGTGACGTTATCAGGCGCAGGATAATCAGGAATTGTATTTGTTGAATTGTAAGCTGAAATCGGAAATGTTGAGAGCGTCCAATTGACATAGCCAACGAGACTTCCATTTGTCGAATAAAGACTTCGATATGTCATTTTCGGAATAAATTCCGATGTCCATGCAATGACAACAGCCTTTCAAAAGAAAAACAAATATATCTTCTTCGTATTTTCAATTGAAATTTATTTTACATTTGTTAAAACAGCTAAATAGGATATTCCCGATATAATATCACTCCAAATACCGATGTCCGATGCTTTGTATGGTATCGGTCGTTTATATTTCGATAGAAATTTCCACGCATCCAAACGCAATTCAATTAGATTATTGATCAACGCAAACAACGGTGCTAATCTATAAGAAAAGACGCACCGAATTTCGATTGACTATTGTTCATTTGAAATAAACATACGGAAAAGCTGCAACAAATAATGTGATAAAACCGAATTGAATGACTAATTCAAGATATTCTTCAGTTAATGTATTCGAATTGAAATCAAATAATGTATTATCTTTTTCCCATTATTCTTGAAGTTCGGATTCGCCACGTTCGAAAAAGATTCGAACCAATGTTCGACGCATTGCATAGAAAAATTCTAGAAGATTATTTATCATCTGTTTGCCAACCATAACTAAAACACACAAAATCGAATAACAATTGAGAAATTTCTGTTCAGTCGACAGATATTACCAATCACTAATTGAATTGATAATTCAACTAAACAACCAGCGGGATCACACTGAACGAAAAGAAAACGAATCGATAAACATCGAAATCGAAGAAAATCCCCGACCTGTTCAGTAAAATCTTTCGTCCCGTTTTCGCCGTATTTCGATGGATATTCGAGAAATCTGAAGAGAATAAAGTTTGATTTTCTATTTCGACTGATATCGATTTTGACTTACCGTCCTTTGAAAAACGCAATGTAAAATAACGATGAATAGAAATTCACAAATTGAAAAAGATAAATTTTAATAATCATTGAATCATCGTATTTCGATTGATATTTATGCAATTCTATTCACATTTTCAAATATAAACAAACAACTAAACAAGAAATTCTCGTTTCTACCTAAATCCGTTAATTTTCTCGCAATGAAATAATAAAATTGCGAGAGAATAACTGAACAGATTAAATTAATAATAGCACTTGTTATCGTAATAATTATTGATGAATAGGCTTCCAAACGTTTTTCTTCTTTGAGAATATAAGTCATTTGAACACGATATGCTATTGTTGCGAAAACAGTGACGCAAATAATTGAAATCTAAATCAAAAGATTTTCCGAGGGAAAGAAAAATCATGTTTGCTTACCATGAAAATAACAACAGCAATTGTGATCAAGAAAAATGGAAGTCGTTTTCGATTTGATACGTAGGGTTCTTTGACCTAAATTATGATTTTCCGTAAAGATTTTCTGGTAAGAAAATAGGATTTTTTTACTCCAGTAACTGGATTCAATCGTTTTTCACCGATTTTTTTTGTTAAAATTTCGAATTCAGGTCGAATAGGTTCGAGATGTTCTTCAAAATCAATTGAATCCTAAACAAAACCGATTGTTTTTTTCTGTTTCTATCTGATTATCGTACCCAGTCATATTGCAAAACAGCCTCTCGACGTTGCCAAAATTCCACAAATAATCTATTTATTAAAAAAAAACAACAAATCAATATGGAAAATCTGCTCGTATTGATCGATCTACCTCGCCCATAAAGACATCAGTATCGCAAAAATCAACGTGGCTGCATTGTCAAATACATACGAAATCTAAGTACGACGAAAATCAAAACAAATTCGTTTCGTTAAGCTTCACGTGAACCTACGTTCGAATAGGCACAACTGCTACTCAATCTGTCATACGGACATTTTTTATCACACCGAGGACACATCACGGTTTCTTTACCAAATGCTCCACAAATATCCAAACTAGAATTAAATGATCTTAGGAATCGATGATCTTAGAGAATATTTACGTTGGTTTATCGGAAAAAACACTGCCTATACCATAGAGAAAGATGATTGTACCGACAATAGCTGGTGGAAATAACATTTGATTATAAAAACCCGATAGTGCGAAGTAAAACGCCATTTTCTCTCCCATGTAAGAACGAATTAATGACAATGGTTGAAATTTAAAACATCGACGCATTGTTGCCCAATGTTTTTTCAATTTCTACGATTTCAAAAGTCGAATTCATTCATTTTCAAACAAAAGAACACAAACTTCACGATCATTTAATTCATTATCATCGACATGAGTCACATCACTTCGAAGCGACTGTTCAAAAGAAAATAAAAGTTTTTTTGCCATAGAAACGGTTTGTTCGTCAATATTTACTTCGTGAAGAGGAAAATAACATTCATACGCTTTTTTTGCAACCAATCGATCAATGCCTAAATTACAAAAAAAAGATGAACTTAAAAAACGAAGAATACTCATATGTTTAGCTATGTACCAGGTCGTTTGGCACTTTTTCGAGCTTCAGTTACCGTTTCTGTAACTAAAACAAATCGAGAATTCAAAGTCTGATCTCAGAAAATATGTAAACTTCGATGTACCGGTAACTACTGAACTAATCGATTGTTCAGGCATATCTTCTTCGTCATCGGAATCGAAATGAGCTCGAGATAATAATTCATGTGTTAACAGACTCCGTTCGGTCGGTGTGAAGTACAAATCTTTCGAACCACGTAATGTTTCGAATAGAAATTGAAATTTATCTATATTCGATGAATAAATCGCCGTATAGTAATCAGGATCATTTTGTTTTAAAGATGGATCGAGACGAAATGGTCTCTTAATCCATTTAAGAAAATGTTCCCAAGTCGATTGAGCAATCGGCGTTGTGGCTAAATCATTATTATTTTCGATTTTCTATTTTGAATAAAAGTTTTTTCGTTTGTTTTTTATTTTAAAATAAAAGTCTACTTCAATAGGTAATCGCATTCGTATATTTTCAGCAGCAACAAGGAGAATTTCGAAAGGTGTATGAACTTTAACGAAACCGAATTTTTTCGATTTCGATTCCTATAAACACATCAAACTTTTGATTCGATTGTTTTTGTGCTCGACAGACTTACAATACGTTTGAGAATAAGACCTTGTTTTTTCGATAGATATTCTTCGAATTTCCGTCGACGATCTTCGGATTTTCGATGTTTTTTTCGTTGTTGAGTTTGCGAATGATTTTGTTGATGATTCATTTCTAATTCATTGTCGCTATTGATTTCTGAATAATCATAAACTAAAATGCAATCGATAGGCAACGCATCATGGAACGGATCCGATGATGATAGAACTGATTGGCGACGTCGAGTTTGAGTTGGAAAATTGATTTCTTCGTTTGCGTCTTGGATTTCATCGGGTAACATTTCTAAATGAGATATTTTGATGAATGATAAATTAAAATGAACATATTTAATCAACAAGAACATTTATGATTAAATAGAAAAGGAAATAAACCGATAAATCTTATTCATCAATATTGATTTATGATTATCAGAGACAAAAAAAAGTCATTCTTCCAAGTTACAACATACAAATCCGGCTTTTTCAAAGAGTACCCAATTTCAAGAACAAACACTTTTGAAGAAAAACACAGAGCAGACAACGATAACATACCAGTGTTTCCTTGCATTGTTGGTAATGGAGCTATGCGTGTCATTTAGGTTTTTTTATTATTATTTTATATCATCATCATCTAGAAGCCCATAAATGCCGTCAATTCTTACCAGTTAGAATAAAAAAAACCTCACAAATTTGTTGTAGGAAAAAAAAACTGTCGATGGAATATTTACATGTTTCTCGTGTTGTAGAATTAATGACGTCGAATGAGGAAACGAAGGTAAATTGCAGACGTGTATGATAAGATTTACTGTTTCCAGTGTTTTGTCGGTTCTGTTTTTTTAATATGTTTTGACAAGATTTCAAATGTGACGATGTTATCTAATCTGCCGTCACTTAGCGACGACATCTAGTCAACAAACGACCGGAAAAGTCTGCGGAAAAAAAAACATTTTATTGACTTTTTATTTTGATTTTTTGTTGCTGTTATGATGTGTGACATCTGTGGAGGAAAAAAAGGTGAAATTAGATATTGAGCACAAGATTGATGCGCTTATGTGGGTTGTCAAAATAGTTCGTCAATGAAAAAGATTCCTATTCAAAACGACGAGTAATATGCCAACTGAAGTGACATGAAACAAAATGAATAGAATTTCTCAAACAACAATTAAAGATTCAATAGGAGAATGCGAAATTCATAAACTAGCTCACTATCTTGCCACTTTAGCACATCAAAAATTTTTCCCATTTGATTTGCTGAGATTAATCATAAGTTTACATGACTATAACTCGTCGAAAAGAACAGGAAATACGTTGCATGTATGTATTCAATAAAATCAGATCGAATACAAAACAAATCTATTCGAATTCTTTTGTCAATCATCAAAAATCCATTTCCTTTGTTGGCATGTGCGCATGAAGTTTTTCTGTTGTTTGTTACATTGATCTTCAATGAAAATCAATGCATAATATTATTCTTTGCATTTCTGATTTAGTTCTTATTCCATCGTGATTTCGAATAGAGATCTTTTCGAAGAAAATTCTATTAGTCAGACAAAATGAAAAATCAACTAGTGGCCTAGATCTGTGAATTTCTCCTCCCCTCTCTTTTTAGATATAAGCAAAAACAAAAAAAAACGAGTATTAATCAATGCACGAACATGGTTTATTGAACAAAATTAAACGAGAAACCATCTTATTAAATAAATTAATAACGAACAAAGATAGGTTTGCATATATTATAAAGAAAGATAATTGTATATGTTCGTTCGCACATTTTTTCATTCATTATTAGAATATAGAAAAATAAGACGTAGTAATGATATTCTTTTCTTTTTCCTATTTCATTATTCATAATTTTTTTTTCATTTAATAATGAATGTTCATCGTTTTCTTTTTCCTTCATTATCATCTCTATTATTATGTATAATCATTCGGTGTTACAATTACGGACAAATAATAGATATTTATTCAATATTTAGATACTTCAATCAAAGCAGACAGACGTTCGAATTTCTCATTATCACGTATCGTTAGTTAGCAGGTGAATAAGGAGTTGTATCCGTTTTCTTCTCGATAGTTTCTATCAATGAATAAGAAAGAAAATATGATAAGAATCGAGTGTTAGAATTAGAACTATTCTATTAAATTTTAATTTTCCATTTCATCTCCTTTTCCTTTTGTTGATTCGTGTGCATTCATCCTTTCATTTTTTTGCTCGAACGAATCTCCGGAAAAGAAATGTATCAAAAATAACAACAGTAACACCTTTTGAATATCTATGCAGACTCTGACAACTAAACATAGACACAGTGCAAAAAAAAATAAATAACGAGAAAGAATTCCATCAAATGCTGTTATTTCAATGCAGAACTATGGTGTGAAAGAGAGTATAAGGTTTGCCGAAGAATCTATTCTTTCATCAATAAAATAACAACAACAGTAAGAGAAGATTAGTTTCTTTGTATATGTATCCATCGTTATGCAAGACAATTTACACAGATATGAATAAATATTGTGAATTAACTTAAATAATAATAATCTAGTGCTGATAGCGAGTTGAGGGCGTGTACGTGATAGAACCATTCTAATTATGCTTTCGTTTTTTTTCCCCAATTGCCTCGACCGACGCGCATTCATTTTCATTTTGTATTGTGTTATTGATAGAACACAACTGAAAGAGTATTCAATGCCATCCTAAGGGAGAGATCTAAATACTAGTGAAAAAACTACTAATAATTTTCTTTTCTTCTTCTTCTTCTTCTTCTTCTTCTTCGCTTTTTCTCTCTCTCTCCTCACTCATCATTTTATTAGTTGATGATGTTTTTTATTCTTTTCTCGATTTTTTTTTCACTTAAATCAGACAATTCTTCTCCTACAGCTGTGACCAAGAATATTCTTTTTTATTATATTCATTTAAATTACTGTTCTTTTTTTTGTTCTTCATTGTTTTTTTAGAAAAATTTCGTAGGAGTACAAAAACATAGAGACTAATGTCGCCGATGTTAAACTTCTAACTACCAACTATCTTCGATCAATTAATAAAAAAATCGTAACTTTGATGGCTTCAAATGACAATCCTCGTTTACCATTAACATCTGGCACATCTCCTATTATCAAATACACGGAAATGCGCAACCAAAACGACTCACCATCGACCAGCATAACAATGACGACTATTCCATCGAGTTCACAATCATCGACGAATAATGCTGATGAATCCGATCGAATGAACAAACAACAAAGTCTATCGATCAATAATTATGAACTTCGACGATTACCAACTCGACAACGACGTGTTGTGAAGAAAAATCTCATGTCGAATGTTGGATATCGTTTAGCCAAACGAAAAGAATTGCATATCCAACGGTAATATCAAACAATCAAACGAATTTTGAAATAAAAAGACTATTTATTTGTTCGTTTTCTAGTCGATTAGTTGGCGATATCATGTGTTTTCTTGGCTTATTGGGTATTGTCTTGATGATAATCGAAAGTGAACTAACATTCAGTCGTCTCGATCATAAAGATACAACATTTAGTTTACTAACAAAATCAACAATAACATTTACAACGATTCTTCTTGTTGGTTTAGTTTTTTATTATCATCGAATTGATTTACATCTCTATTGCGTTGATAATTCAATCGATGATTGGCGAATTGCATTAACACGTTCGAAACTCTTTTCAATTATATTCGAAGCACTTATTTGCTTGATACATCCAATACCTGGTCATATTCTTGTCGAATGGAGTTCGCAATATGTGAAAAAAGTCGGCATAAATACAGATTTCGTCAATCCCTATCGAGCAGTTTACAATGTACCAACAACAACATTGACAACAATGAATCTTACAACAGTTTCAACATCAGAAACGACAACAGAATCATCATTAACACCAAATTCTGGAGATATTTCAGAATCTTATGTTCCAATTGATGTCATGCTTAGTTTACCAAGTAAAAAATCTCGAAACATAAAAAGAAAATGATCGTCTTTTTCATAGTGTTTTTTCGTTTATATTTACTCTGCCGTTTTATTATGCTTCATTCTCATTTGGTTCGAGATGCTTCGTCTCAATCACTTGGCTATCTCAATCGAGTTTCATTTAATTTTCCGTTTGTTATTAAATCCTACATTAAACAACGACCTGCACTCTGTTTAACAACATTCTGCATCACGACATTTTTCATTGCAAGTTGGTCAATGCGTGCATGTGATTACAATGTCAAAACTGGACACATGCCGATGCTCGATGCAACATGGTTATTTATTATTTCATTCACGACTATTGGTAATTAATCATTTGTCATTTTCAATTAATGAATAATAATTATTTTTTGTTTTTCAGGCTATGGCGATATTGTTCCATCGACATACTGCGGACGAGGTAAATTCGATTAGAACAATTGATTATATGTTAGAATAATTTAGCGTTTCTTTCTCGTCTGGAATGTGTTACGAATATAAATTACATATTATTTATTGATTAGTTTTTGGGGTTGTGTTTTTTCTTTTTCTTCGTCTTTTTTTTTCTTGATATTTAGTTCTCAGTTTCACGAACGATTCATTTTGTTTTCAGGTATTGCTGCTCTTACAGGCATAATCGGTGTATTTGCAACAGCTCTACTTGTTGCTGTTATTTCTCAAAAACTTGAATTGACACGATCAGAAAAATACGTTCATAATTTCGTTGCAAGTATCGAACTAGCCAAAGCTCATAAAGATCAAGCCGCTAATATCGTTAAATACGGATGGAAAGTTTGGTATTTGAGACGTAAAGGTAAAAACGTTTTCATTCAATACATTCAAGCACAAAGAAAATTATTGACATCGATACATTTGGTGAGAACAATCAAACAACGACAACGAAAATTAGCGGATAATTATGTGAGTCTTTCGGAGTTATTTACTATACAACGCAGTACGAGTCAAGTCACCGACGAAACATCACAACGAGTCGTTTTAATGGAAAGAAAAGTGGATAAAATGGAAGATAAACTCATTGAAATCAATCAAGGTTTATTTAATCTACAGGATAAATTAAACGTTTTATTGGATAGAGTTACTAGTAGATAGATATTATTTATTTATGTGTAAAATTTAAATTTTTTTCGTTTTTCTTTTGTTTTATTCTCGAATAAAATATTAAAATTAACGAATTCATCTCGAAAGGATTCAATGTTTTTCAACTCAAGATAGATGAGATATTTAATCAACCGTTGATCTATTCGTTCGAATCAAATTACAAACTGAAATTTGTCCGATATAAAATGACACTTTGAAGGGGAAAAAAAAGAACTTAAAGTCAATAACAAAAAAAAAAGAATTTTGTTGTTAACTAAGTGTACTTGACTGTGATTTAACGTTCGTACGACGAGCGACAGAAGCAACAACAACTTAAAAGCAGACTTTCATTCGAATCGAATTCAGCGTATAATTGTCAATTTTTATTTTGAAAAGCAAAATCAATGTCAACTTGTTTTGTTTTTCTATGCTACAGAAAAAGCTCTCGTTAAATTTTGCTTTTTTTTGAATGACTTCATGTACAAATATTTTTTCTTAATTAAACAACATTTATTATTTTTCCATTATTTGCCTGCTGACAAATCTTATTTCTTTTTCTTCTCTTTCTTTTTCACGCAAATTCTTTTCTCGTTTTACTTAAGATTTCCGTTTGTTTATTCATTTTTAAGTAAAAAATATTCCGTTCTGTTTTTTTGCGATGATTTTCATCACCACTATCAACGCACTTCGGTTTCTCTTTGTTTATATGTTTGAGTAGTAGTTTTCGAAGGATGTCGTTTCGTTACTTACTGATGTACACATACAAATCAAAAAGAAAAGGATTTTTCTTTGCGTTTTTTCTTCTTCTTTTGTTGATTGACCTTGATTAATCGAAAATAGTCGTTGTCTTTGATCATTATTTTTGCATTTTAAGAATCGAATTATGACACAACGACAACTGATTAACGAATGGATACAACGTCCGTCATCAGCACAAGGAAATCTCTTGAGTCATCCATGTTTTCAATCGAGTTTATTAGATGATGGTCATGCACCTGGAACAGTCGATGAATGGAGAAAATCTTTGGTTAGTACTAGACCTCAATTACGAATGGCAAATATCAATCGAAATGCCGAAGATTACGATCAAAATCTTGAAGTTAAAGCTTACTTTCAATCGGTAAACCTCGAACGAGTCGAATTAAGAGAATATTGGCATTTTCATTGTTTATTTCTAGTTTAAACATTTACGACGTTTAACAGTCGCTAATCCAACAAGTATTCAACAATATGAAGTTATTCTTTTAAAACGAGCGAAGAGTTATGCATTACTTGGTCTTAAAGGAGAAGTAAATACATCATTGATCTTATTTGAAAATTGACGAAAATGATTTTTAGCTTCAACCGAAACAAGAAGAAGATCCAACAGTAATTCGATTGAATAGATTTAATTTTCATTCAAATATCGATTTTATTTAGGGACGAAGAGCAATAGCAAAGACAAAACTTGATAAAGTATTAGAAAATTCTTTGTACATTTCAAAAAAGATTATCTTTCCTAATCACATTTAGTCGGTTGAGATTGAAGAACAAAAAAATCTACAAGTATAACAAAAACAATCATCTATTGAAGAAAAAAACAGAAATTTAAATCGATTTAGATTGAAGAGAGACTGAATATCAACACATTAGAAGCATTAAAACGAGCGTTTACACAAAATTCTCATCCAGAGGATTTCGATATCGATGGTTCAGGTCAAATGAATCTCGAAGAGTTCACTCGAGTTGTCAAACGATACGTTGGACCTTTGCGAAACGTACGAATAGTTTCGTTTTCTTTCTCATTTATTTAAAAAAATATTTTCCATCGATTAGATCGATGATCAAATTGAAAATCTCTTCAATAAAATCGATTATAATGCTGAACAAATCATAACTTGGGATGAACTTTGTACATTTCTTCAATTGAATTTCGATGAAAAAGCAGATGCAGACAAACGAACCAAAGAAATTTCATTTCTCATTCCAGTTAAACTTCAAAAAACGCCGCATCGATATCCTTGTTCGACTATTGTTCTCTCAGCTGATCATCAGTATTTAGCTTTAGGAAGTGTAAGTCAATGTTCGAATAGGATTTTTCGTTAATGATCATTGGATTGTTCAGGATGGAACCATTTCAGTTTGGACACCCAATGGACAACTCAAAGTAACGAAATCAGTAGCTGTAAGTTACAGAGAAAATCGAAATGAAAAAGGAAACAAATCGGTTTACGTATTTAGTCAACTGCTGGAATTGATCAAACTTTAACAGCACGAGAACGATTAGAAAAAGTAGAATAATCGATGATGATGATTAGTACTTTGATTCGATCGATTTGTCTAGAGAAAAGATCAACAAACACGTTCACAACCAAAATGGATTACCGATTGTCGAATTATACCAGAATTCAGTAAAGTTGTAGTCAGTACTGGGTAAGCAAATCATTACAATTGATTACGTATCTTTTATCGAGTTAAATAGAGATCGAGAACTTCAATTTTGGGATCAAACATATTGTTTAAGTACTGCACGTGAAGTTCAAGCAAATGACCTTCCGTGTACACAAATATGTTCATTGGACAGTGTGCCAATAAAACTCAACTATGGGTACGAAAATCTATGAATTCGATTTTACGACAAAAAAAACAATTTGATTTAGAATTGCTGCACCTGACGAGCTGATTCTTGTTTATGGTGATACGGATGGTTGCGTGAATATTTTGATATTTCTCGCTGCTCGAGAAATCTTTCGTTTACTAACAACATTAGAACGTCGAAAAGGAATTTCAACAATAAGTTTCGATCGTTTTCTTGATTCGTATAAATGTGATTACGTTCGTTGGCAAGTTCACCGAGAATGGATTGGTAGTACAACGATTTGATTTTTGATTTAAAAAAATCGAATATTTGTTTAGAATATATTTATTTTGATTTGAGATTAAACCAAGTGGTATCTTGTTCGAATGATCAGCAAACAGCTGTTGTCATCGGTTGTATAAAAGCGAGTGCTAGTTCAGAAATTCAATTGACTGAAAATGGAAACGCAGAATTTCGGCCAGCTCGAGTCAAATCAGCTGATCCGAAAGCAGGTGGCCGAAAACGACGGAATACAATGTCCACAGGTTTCGAATTTCTCCTCACTCGATTCGTTTATTCTCATTTTCTGAATTGATTAGACTTAAACGACGATAGCAATCTTCCATCGATAGCTCATCATCGGAACAAACGCGATTCAACAACGTCTTATTTCACTCAATCGTCATCTCAAGAAAATTCAAAAAAACACCTCAATCCTGAAAATCGTACGGATATGATGGGACAAACGACAACATCTCGTTCGTTCGGCCATCGAAATAATCCGATCGTTCGTGTTCCGCAAATTCGCTGTGATGCAGATCAAACTATTTTCAAAATTCACAAAGGCGTGAAAACATTCGACTTATGTACAGGAAAAAACGTTCTCGTCACCGGCGGAATGGATCGGGTTATCCGTTTGTGGAATCCGTATCTACCGGCGCGACCCGTTGCTCGTCTTCGAGGTCACAATGCGCCTGTTTTTCTCGTGAAGATTGCCGTCGAAGACAATCGATTATTTTCCATTTCAGCTGACAAAACCGTTCTTGTGAGTATTTCAACATTTTATTATTTGTCATTAATAACAATTCACTGTTAACTACAAAACAAAACACACACACACACACACACTCTCATCCTCTCAAGACTTTTTCTTTTTCGCCGCTGGTCCATAGACGAGTTGCGTTTTCAACGGCGGCAGCGTCACGGGTTCCTTAGGTAATGCGTTGATAAACGACGGAATCTTTGTTATCGAGTAATTGAAATGTTTTGAAATCCAATCAATAGCAAATTTATCCTGACGTAGTTTGCCCTCGCGTGTATACAGTCGTGTTGCGTACATCCACGAAATATCGTCCCAAGCCGAATGATATTTCATGTTAACCCATGTGTAGTTTTTTTCTCTTGGACTTAACCAACCATTCAGACCGTATTCAGCGTTGAGATATTCGACAGGCGAACAAGGAATAGAAAAACGATGACCGAAGAGATTTCCTGAGCAAAGCTTGGGTAATAACGGAAGAATACGACTGAAAATAAAATTAGCTTGAGAAAACTCATATCCGTTTTTGTTTGCGTGTCAAAAGACGGAATCAAGGAGAGAAAATTACTCACTGACATTTATTGCGATGTACTTGATAACCACACCAACGGTGATCTTTTTCACGGTACGCCCAGAAGAGATCGAGAGTAAAACGACCGGTGAATAAACGAAATTCGAGCGAATCATTGACCTAGAAAACGAGATGAATCGATTCGAAAAAGAGAACATCATTTGTTGGATTGACTCACGAGACCGAGTGCGCCCCATAAGTAACTAATCGGATTGCCGAGAAAATAACTTCGAATACTTTCGTCATATTCTTCAGCAAATAATCCGAAATCTGAATCTTGTGTGAAAGGTATCAATCCACAATGTCGATACCAACCTTCAAAACAAAGCTAAAAACTAATCAAAATCGAACGTTCTCTACCTAATAAAGTTCCACCAGCGAGCCAATAGTGTTTTTCAAGTTTATCTAATCCTTGAGCAACATTTTTCATCGGTTTAACTGCTAATTGTAATTGACTATCATTTTGATACAGATTGTATTTCTGTTCCATTTCAATAGCTAATGTTTGATTACAATGAATAAACTCCGATGTTTCATAGAGCCAAAGAAAATGTGAAAAATCCTGTGGGTAAAAAAATAAATTATCATACAATTCTGTTTCCACACTAAAATTCAAATAGCAGTAAAACATCATATTTTTTTGCTCTTCTTTTCATACTGTTCGATTGCTCGAAGTTTATCACCATATGACAATTGAACGTCATCGAGCAATGATAACGAAGTTGGTCGTACGAGATAATATGTATAATAAGGATGTAGAATAGCTAGATGAACGATTTTTTGTTGATATTCAATAAATATATGATCGAGAGCTGTGCTCTTCGATATTCGAACAGTAAAATGGTTTTCTTCGAGATAAGGAATGAATTTTTCGAGAGATTGATCGATAATACCAAATGTGATTGATTTTTTATTGAAATTCTCAAATGATAATTGATCCACGAACAAATAGTTGAGCGTATAAGGATCGATTAATAATAAATTAAATTTTAATTTAAACAAAGAATCGAGTATAAAAAAGAATGTTGAATTAGACCGAGAATCGGTTCGTGTCCATGGCTAAAATAGAACACAAAATGCAATTCAAGTTTCTTTTTTGTTCTTCAAACGTATTTCTTCATACGGATTTTGTGGGCAGATCTCTTGATTGTTTGAAAGATCCAACTGATAACCAGAAAAGAAAATAAATTATAAAAACTATTAAAATAAATGTTTTATTGTGATAGATAAGGCGAAATAGACCCATTGATTTTCACGTTCTACAATCGATTGATCACAGCACCAGTATCGATAATTAGATTTCTCTCGCGTTTTTTCTCTCTTTCTTGGTTAATTTAATTAAAAGACATAACAAGAAAAAAAACGACGACTAAATGTTATCATTGTAGTTTTTTGGTAAACAAGATCAAGCAGATGAAAGGTTTACAACTAGAAGAAGAAAAAAAAAGAAAAAAGAGAAATTTTCATCGGTACATTTTTTGTTATCATTGAAACAGTTTTATCATGTTTGATAAATAGAAAGCTTAGAGGTGTTGATTAAGTGAAAGAGAGAGAGCGAGAGAGAAAAGAAAGAAGATCCGGCTGTTGCGTTCGTCTTAAGAGCAATTATATCATATCTATTCAGATTTTGTGAATGTGAACGAATCTAAATGAAGAATGACTTGTTCGCCATTCTTTTCTCGTCTCGCTTTTCTTTTTTTTTACTATGTTCTTTACATAAGAGTGGAAAAGTCGACTAAGAAATATGACAATCCGAAGAAATGAAGGAAACAAGAAAGAACGAGCGAAGTGGATTGTGAAGAATAATAATCTGCGAAAAAAGCTTTCTTCTGTCATCGATCCATGGAGAATTGAGATCAATGGTATTCAGATTTGTTTGGAGATTTGTCATTCTCTTCAATCGTATACAATGTCAACAGTGTGATTATCATTTGTCTAATTAAAGTTTCTTCGATGACATTTTTACTATGATGATGAAACGAAACTGTACAGTGACTAAATAATGCATGACATGGAATATTTGATAGATATTCATGCAAATCGATTAGGAGAATGTTCTTTTTCTGAGATAGAAAATAGGTTTTATCCTACTCGATTCTGTCATTAGCTATTATGGTTTGAGAATAAGAACACTTGAGCTGTTTTATTTACTCCATTGAGAATATAAAAAAGCGAAGGCGAAGAAGAAGAAGAAGAAGAAGATAATTTTATTCTCTAATCAGAATCTCTCAGTTTGCCATTGAGTTTAACGATAGACAAAATAAATAAAATAATGCTCGTCTAATTGACTTTATCTCTACTAAAGACTTCACATTAAATAAACACAATCTCTCTCTTTCGTTCTCTCGTTCACGTAAACTGATGCTTTCCTCTCACGTTTCTTCTTATCCTTCGTCAATTTGATTTACCTGTATCAATACAACATATAAGTGCGACAGAACAAGAAAGAGTATTCATGTTAATAGCAACTACAATTAGTTTCTTTTATCAAAAGACGATCGTAAAAATAAAACTGTAGTCGATTTAAAGAAAGTTATAAAACTTTCAAAGATCGACATAAACTTACAATCTGTTATCAAAGAAAAATTATATCACTGATTCTGTGATCTAACGACTAATCATCAATTTTGTATTTCTTTTAACCCTGTTTAATATTTACTCAGTTTCGCGTATATACATACGTATATTTACCTTCATTTTCTTATGCGTTCTTCGAGTTAAATGTGAATGAATAGAATGATTTAAGCTTTTGTGCCAATACGGTAAATAGTTATCGAAAGAATGAAAATTATATGTTGAACTTTGAATGATACACTCGTAAAACAATCTATTTGATATTTTCAAAGGTCTGGGATCTAATTGAGCATACTTTATTAGCATGTGTTCGTCCAAAAGTTCATAAAATACGCGGTGATTTACAAGCTGTTTGCTATAATTCTCATACACGTTGTTTATTATTCGCAAGTGAACAAATCTCATTTTTAAATCTCAAATTACGGTACAAAAAAAACAAAGTCGATTTTCATTTTCGGACATTTGATCTTTGTTTTTTTTTTGTTTGTTTCAAAGACCTTATTTACATGCTGATGTTGTTGTTTCACATTACGAACCGATACTTAATTTACTTTTTATCAAAGAATTCAAACAAGTGATCTCGTGTACTGAAAGTGGAGTCGTTCGTTTGTGGGATTTCCTCACTGGACGACAAGTTCATGAATTTCGCACACACAATGGTCAAGCTGTAACATCGATGGCGTTAGATACAACAGAACGACGACTAATAACAG
>ERZ778020.1854-NODE-1854-length-16685-cov-4.085989_pt1 | contig 16685 bp, 11 predicted proteins | sample MGYA00375750_ERZ778020 | MGnify/ENA primary metagenome ERZ778020 (study PRJEB29350, sample SAMN05389818) | bioreactor metagenome | isolation source: Ammonium sulfate bioreactor | place: South Africa: University of Cape Town | collected 2014-03-17 ...
GTGTTTTCGATGTTTGTTGAAGTAGAGTCTGATTGATTATTTTTAAATGTTCACATTCTTCGAGTGTTTTTGTAAGACGTAGTTTTACGTTTTTTGTCTCATCGAAATTTAATAATTTCTTCAATTGAGAATTTTCGTTGACAAGTTGAATAACTTGTTCTTGTAAACGTTGATTTGTAGTTTCTAATAATTGAACTTGTTCGTAAACGGGATCACTCGTTTTAAAATGATTTAATTCGGCGTATAATTGTTGATTCTCTTCGAGAATTTGATCGATAGTAAATTTTAATTGTTGATTATCTTTGGATTTAGGAGAATCAACGAGATTTTTGTAAAGAAGAAGTTCTTTCGATGCTGAACGATATTGATTCGTGAGGTTTTCGTTCGCATTTTCGACTTCTTCGCAACGACGTTTAAGAAGAGAATATTGTTTTTCATATTGGGATCGAACAAGTTCCATCTGAACAAACAAAAAATGAATCAAAATTCGAGAAAAAAACAACAAAAACAACTTGAGTTGAGAGATGAACACGTTCATCGAGAAGATATTTAATACGATTTACTGAATCTAATTCGACCAAAGCTGGAAGATCAGCTTCGTGAAGTAAATGAGCTATATAACTAGTTGATTTATCGGTTTCGACGGGAGCTAAATGAAGAATTTCGTTTTAATTTCGATCGTAAAAACTCCAACGAAATTTACTCGAAAGATTGAAAATCGTTTGAGAACCGGGCGAAGAATTTTGTTGTTGTCGATGATGTTTAGATGTAAAAAACTGTTGTTGTTTTCGTTGATCGTCTTCATCATCGACATTGCGTTCATTCTCTCGAATCTCAACATTATCCGAAGTATTTTTTCGTCGATTTTTTGTGTACATATTCGAAAATAATCAATATTATTTGTTTTCATCCGAGTATTTGTTTGACAAGAAAACCATCTATTGACAAAATTGAATAAGACATAACCCCGTTCTTTTTTAACTTATTCACAAGTGACACTTCTTGTTCATGTTTTAAAACAAGAAAAGGACGAGAAAGAGAAGAAGAAAAAACGAATCACTCGGATACGAAAGATGTTGCTCTATCAACGTAATATCAACATACACGGTGATGTATATATATATATATGCATATAAAACAAATCAGTAGAAGCGAGAAAGAGAAAGCAAGAAGAATTTCTATAAGTGATCATTCAAAACGAATAAAAAAAACAGACACAGCCAAGGTGTGAGAGCTTGTATGTTATTGCTGTAACTATATTTGTATAAGAGAAAATTTCAGAGTTCTCTTTCTCTATTCATTAAAATTCTAACCTTGTTCATCTCGATTTACAGATTGAGAATAATGATCTATGTTGTGTTTTGTTTTGTGAATCGAACAAATTTGAGCAATTTATTTGGATAAAAAGAACGAAAACCAAGCGAAAATGTGAGTATTTTGTTTTTCACGAACGAATCGGAACAAGTATTCTTTGTTTGGTAGAAAAACAAATAAAAAGCAAACAAGTCAAATGAGACTACTTCAAATCATCATCAAGTGCAATTTGAATTTTTGCAAAACAATGTTGTTTCATTCTGGTTAAAATTCGAAATAAACAGAAAAAAGAAAATCTCGTCCTGACAACTGGATTGATTAAAATAAAACGAAGCAAAAAATTGTTAAACCCGTTCACCATGAGGATATTTATCTATCACATATTGTCTTTCGTTAAGAATGCTTTTAAAAGGTTTATTATTGTTGTAAACGGACGGCGTAAATACCGCAACCAGGTAAGCTCGGGAATATACTTTGATCAGCTTTGGCAGCTCGTTTGGGGTTTTTGTCATTGAAATAAAATCCCTTTCGAACTTTGTCGATGAATTCGTCGAGATTTTCTTGACGAACAAGCGAAACAGCGCAACCACCCCAACCAGCGCCTGTTAAACGAGAACCAAGCGCACCACTTTGTCTAAACAAACGAACAAATAAAATCGAACAGACAAATTCGTCTTACCGGCAGATATCAGTCAGCTCATCGAGTTCTTCGCTACTACATTCGTATAATTTCGAACAACTATTATGACTTTGATTCATCAATTCGCCAAGTGTTTCAATACGATCATGACTATTTGAATCACAAACTTGTTTGAATAATAAAACACGATTGGCTTCACTGAGAACATGTTTCATACGTTTGAATAATTCAAATTTTTGTTCTAATTGAAAAGAAAAATGAAATTCATATTCAATCGATTAATAAGAAGAAGAAATTTCTTCGTGCCTCGATCGAGATTTCCTCGAATACTCAGATTTGTCAATTCATCAGCCGAAACATTTAAAATTCCAAGGATTTCATCGAATGTATACGGAGCTTCGTGAAGTGATACTTCAGCAAATTGTTCTAATTCATTAATGCTACACTCGAGTGCAATTTGCAATTCAAAAGGTTTACGAATTGTTCGCCAATCGAGACCTTTTGCATGCGCTAAAATCTATTTATTCGAAGGAAAAAATTAGAAAAAAAAGAATCTCAAATTTATGATTGCATTACTTGAGTCGCTAGTCGACATTCGGATACGCGTGTATTGAAATGATTTGTTGCTGCTTTATTCACTTCAGTCAACGAATGTGTCACAACAAAAGCACAACCAATAGGTAAAATAACATCCTGCGTTTTCAATGGATTAAAACTAATTAACATTGCCTAAATAATTAATTCATATAATCAATACAAACAATGAAATCCAATCGTTCAAATTTACCGAACCACTACGTGCGAGACATGATGCTGCTTGATCCATGCCACCTGTTAACACGATTAAACAAATAGATTATTAAATTAAAATTGAAATTCAATCGAGTACCTCCTTGTGTACCAATGTATTTCTCACATTCAGCGCAAAGTTCAGCGAGATCAGTCTATTCAATTGAAAATGAGTTCGTTTCAACAACAATAAAACAAAAAGATGAGAACAAATATCAACCTTATTAATATTAATTCCATTGCTAAGTGTTGTTGTTAACGCAGAGCAAACAACCAGAGCAGATGATGATGAAAGACCTGCACTACGTGGAATTGTTCCATCGATTAACACTTTCATACCTGATACAGGAAAAAAACAAGACATAATAATTTCAACGAATGTGCAAAAGATCTTCGTTGTACCTTTTAGTTTAATATCTGGAAATTTATCTCGAATTCCTTGGATACCGCATTTAAAATATTCATACCAAACAGATTTTTCATAGGAAATTGAGAATTTCTCGATATTAAATACACCCGAACTAGAACAGATTCTCAAATCAAATTCAATAAACTATCTTTTCATACTCAAATGTCGAATCATTGTTACTAATTTCGACTTCATTTCCATCCGTAGGCGCAAAAACTGAGACAATATCTTGATCAACAGCCATAGGCAAAACCGAATAACCACAATAATCAATATGTTCACCTGATAAAAAACATAAATTTTCTTCTCTTACAAATCGATTTTTTCGTTATCAACAAATACCAATTAGATTAACTCGGCCAGGTGCTCGGCAAATAAACTGCGGTTGTGTATCTTTATAAATACTTTTAAACTTCTCCACCAATTGTTTAAATCTCTCTTCACTAAAACAACACTCAAATCTCATCGTGTGTTTCCTTTACCCATAAAATCAAACTAAAACATACTTCGAATTTTGCGGTATTCCATCTGCTATTGCTACTGAATCCATGCTCACACTATTCGTTGTTTAGTGTATCAAAAATCTAAAATGTTTCTTATCCAACGTTTTAAAATCAAATAAACTCCACCTACAACTCTCATCGAATAACTTATCATTCGCGTTTTTTTTTGTTATAAAGAACATCGAAACACATTTATCTATATCAATTCTTCGTTCTTTTCTTTTGTCTTTTGTTTGAAAAATATATACAAACACGCACAAATAGCGTTCGTTTAAGTTTTCTCTTTCATACATTCAACAACAATTCGTCGTATGAAAGACACACTACACACGAAAAAGAATAAGAGGAGAGAAGAGAAAACAAGCAGAAGAATATGTTCAACAACATCAACAAACAAAAAATCGAAATACATCGAGTTTTTCATGTGAAAAATAGATAAAGGATATGTACAACGAGAGAGAGAGAGAAATACAGACAGAGAGAGAAGCATAGGATTCATCGACTGGCTTGATATTTGCTTTTTGTTGTTGTAACTGTTCAAATGAATATAGAAAAACGCACGACAAGAACAAAAATGTTTATCCAGTAAAATTCTCTTTTGTTTTTAAACTTCGTATGTATATGTGTGTGTGCATTTTCTACATAAACAAATGACAAAAACAACCACCGGTACCGAGAAAAGAAGAAGTTATTGCATAAAGAAAAGTCATCGCAATGAGATTTTTTCAAGACACAAAAACAACAAATGTTAACATGAGATGCTATCGGTCTTTAGTCCGTTTGTTCGTCGGACATTTCGATAGATCTCGGATTGTATTTCCATGTTCGAGTAAATTAATAAGAACATTCGAGATTTGAGTTAATTGTTCACTAAAACAGCGATGCCGTTGAATATTCGCCTGAAAAACAGATTTTATGAACGTTTTTTTTTCTCGAAAGAATTGATTTTACTTGAACTAAATCTTCGATTGTCGTTCGAGTCGATTGATCGCTGACGTCTAACGAACGCGTTAGATCGGTTAGTTCATTGATTGTCATTTGCTCATCCTGTGTCTTTAAAAACAAAAATTTTTACTAAATTTGAGATTCCTCGAATGCTTTTTTTTACTAGATCAGATAAATAATTCGTCAGTTGATCGATTCTCCACGACGACCACGGTTCGGTTAGTTGCTGTCGAATGGTTTCGAGACTTTTGACCGGCACAGTTCGTTTGGGATCTAAAAATAAACTCGAAAAAGGTAAAAAAAAGAAAACTAAACTAAACTCGATCGTTTACTCGTTCGAATGATATCTGAATATTTCTCATAGTGATTAATTTTCGGTTTCCAGGAGAATCTCGAGACCAAATTGCTCATCGATTTCGATCGAGTTTTCGCTGCAATCCAATGGAGACCCGTCGTTTTGTCGACGTAGACAAAATCTTGAGCGAGTCGTTTCAAAAGTTCGTCGTCGATTTGTTCGATGTTGATTTCGGATGTCGAGGAAATCTGCTTGTGGTTTTCGTTGGACGCGTTGAGTTTCTTGGCGTGACGTCGTTTCCGAGCGAAATTCATCGGCGTCGTGTTTTCCACGGCGAATTTCGACGAATGAGAAAACTGTTCGAAATGTGCGAGTTTCTTCGGCGGTTCCGACGAGGAAACTTGCTCGTCATCGTTGAGTTTGTGTTTTTTCGGTTGTCGAATGGTTGTTTGTTGAATCGACGGTTGCAGCGGAATTCGAGCTCGATTTTTCGCTGAATTTTTGTTTGTTTGAACTAAAAAGAGAGCTGAGTGAAAGTAAAAGATGAAATCGAGAGGAAATTACGGATTTTATTGATTGTTGAGTCTTGATTTTTCTCTTCGGTCGTCATTTCGCGGATAATCGGCGTGGTTATGTTCGTCGATTGATGATTGTTGTTGTGATCCATCGCTCGTTGGGTCGTGGAGATCAAAACCGACGATGGAAGAGTGAATTGAACTGGTTGTTGCGCTGAATTCATCGAATCTGCGTTCGATGTCGGCAGTAGCTGCATGTGAATATACGCCGGATGCGTCGATGGTTCGAAGTTTTTCATCGGATTTTCGTTGGTCGTCGGCGAAGACACGCCGATGTGCATGCTGATCGGATAGGCGTCGGGTTTTTCGGCTTTTACAGTTTGAATATGCGTGATATGAGGATGATGTTCAGTCGTTGGAATCAATTGAACGGGCCGAGAAAGCATTTTGGCGGTCGGAATCGAGAAGATTTTCGTCGGTTGTGAGTTCGATGGAGGTTGAGAATGTTGCCAGAAGTTGTTGTTGGTGTTGGTGTTGGTTGCCGAGGCGTTCGAGTTGGTGATCAGCGGTTGAACGAGTGTGACGCGATTTTTCGAGAGAAAAAGCGACTGATTCGGATTGGTGAGCGTCGATTTCGAGTCGACGGTCGACATGTCAGCGGCCGAGGAAATTGTCACGCTGTTTAGCGTTTGAATTTTCGGCGAAGTCGTGCCCGGTGGAATCAAAGTCAGCAGAGACGACGACGAGGAATTCGATGGTTTGGTTACTGTTGTTGTACTGTTTTGTTGGTGATTTAGAATGTAGGTTGGAAATGTTCCGTTGGGCGGCGAAGATTTGCCCGTCGGAGTGATCAGACGAATCGGCGTGCTCGTTGGATTCGTCGTGGTCGATGAATGGCGATTGTCGAGATGTGAATCGGCTAGAAAATCGAATTCGAATGAGCTGGAAAATGAAGAAACTTACGGATGGAGAGTTTTTTGACGATTGATAATGGACTGGCCACGCCGGGCATCGAGATTGTTGGCACGAGAGGTTTAGGATGCTGAAAAACAACGAAAATTTTCGATTAAAATCAAAGAAAATCTCGTCGACAAACCAATTTTAAACCGGAATAAATCAAAGCTTTGGTCGATAATGACGACGAACAATCAGTATCGTTCGATTGTTGTGCTTGTTGATCGTTTAAAACATCACTCTGCATTGGTAATAATAATCTTTGGTGTGAACATATGGGGACTGTCATACACAGACAACTGAAAACAAGACACAAAATTCGGAAAATTAGTCCAGAAAACAAAACTATTTCTCTATATACAACGAAGAAATCGAAAGAGAGAGACAGAGACAGAGCAGCAACAGCCTACCCCAGGAGTGCAGTGATGTCTTTTGGCTACATATACGTAAAGAGAGAAAAAAAGGGAAAGAGGGAGAGAACGCGTGAGTCTCTCGCGTTTTTTTTCTCTTTCTTTCTTTCCTCTTTCTTCGATCTATCAAAAGGTTTGGTTCGATAGTCGCGTTTTTTTTCTTCTTCTCTTTTCTTTAGCTTGTGTGCGTGTGTGTTGTTTTCTCTTCATTCGAGCTCGGCAGCGGCGGTAGCTATCGTCTACACAGACGCACATTAATGACAATCTCGGGCATCGTGCGAAGCATGCCTGACCTACGTTGAATTGCAAAGCGATTGGTTGAGCCGAGCGAAGAGAAGAGAAGAGAAAAAAAAGCAAGATTTGACAACGCAAAGAAAAGAACACAGAACGAAATAAACAACTGATTCACTTTTTTTTTATTAATTAAACATTTGCTTTTTGGTTTTAATATTTAGTCGAAAGACATTGTTGTTGTTGTTTTGGTTTCGAATCGAAAACCAGCTGCGACGGGTTTTTTTTTCGTGTTTTGTCTTTGTCGATAAAAAGTAAATGCAACCGATGTGCAGCTTTTTTGTTTTTTCTCTCTCGCGCTCGGTCTCGTTTCTGCGTTTTTTTTTGTCGACAGACAATTGACTATTTCTCTCGATGTATTCAGAGACAAACGAACAAAAGAATATGAAGGAAAAAAACAAGAAACTAATTAGTTGCTCGTTGTTTTCAATGGTGTTTTTACTTACGAATTGTGGTGAAATATCAAGAATTTGATATTTTGTTGGGAAATCAAAGGATTTCTAAGATGATTTTAGTCGTTTTTTGGACATTGACGTTGTTGTTTCGATGATCTTCGAGCAAATAGATTGAGATACGACAGTAAACAAGACAACACACAGTTTGGGACGCAGAAAGAATTCGATTTTCATTGGTTAATCGTTTGAATGCATTGAAATAGCTCGGTTATGCATGTTGAATGAGAGATTATTTTAATGAGAAAATAAATTTATTTCGATGTTTTTTTGTTGGATTATTTGAATTTGAAAAATATTCGAGATTGAAGGAGTTTCAATAAAGATTTTTGATTGGTTCGACTCACGCTAGACTTCGTGTTCTTGCGTGAAAATCGATTTTCACAATTGTCTAAAGATTCTGAAATCAAACGAAAACACACATGGCTATTGCATTGGATCAGCAATTTAAAATCGAAAAAAAAGGAATTCAAGAACAACGTATTCCAATTCTCGTAAATATCCTTTCGAAAAAACCAGCAATTTGCTCATATTTGATTCCTATCTGCAGAGTTCTTCGAACACTGAACAACATTACTTTGTTACTTATACTCCTCTGCCCGCTCATCTCGAAGATAATGCAGCGATCGAGCAATGGACTGAGCGTATGAGGTTTATTTCCGAGGATTTAACTTGGCTATTGCAATTGACTCACGCGAAATTTTGGTGTGAAGTTCGTTGAAGATTTGATTTTCTCTCAAAAATCCTCATTTCACTGAATTCAGGTTGCATTCAACAAAGATTTTCATTGTATGTTCGATTCCTATCTTCGTTATGCACCGAGGTAATCCAAATCTCTGTTCTCTTCAATTCGAAATTTCTCTTTCACTCAGACCGCAACGAACGAGTCCATCGGACGTCTATTCCTTCGTTCCCGATGCAAAACAGCTCGAAGACACGGTCTCTCGTCTCATGTTTCTCTGTATCCTCCGTCTCTCGACTCACAAAGAGTCATCCGTATGTTTTCTCCTCGAATTTTGACCGAAAAAAGAGCCAAACTCAAACTTCTCTAGGAAAATTTCTTCACACCCGAAGGTTTCGGCAAGTTAATCTACGACAATTACATCTTCGACATTCCTCGTCTCTTCGATATTTGTTCGCTTTATTCATCGAATAACAAAGATCTCCTAACGAAAATGATCGGCAACATTTTCAAACAACAACCGGGCTACAGAAAAGATCTTCAACATGCTCTTCAATCGATAAAAGAGGTGATTAACAACCGAATCAAAGTCTTTCACACTCAGACCGGTCCGAAGAAATTGTCTTCGACGACGAGCAAATCACCAGCTGGCGATGTTCAGGATTTGCTTTACTATATTCTCGACTTAAGTTGCACAATCAACCGGTTTTTATCGGTTTATCCCGAAGGAAATTCGATTCTTTTCGGTGAACATTTTCATCTCACGCAAGTACGCGATGAAGAATCAGCAAATTTAACTAGAAAAGATTTTTATTTGAACAGGTTAATCGATTTATACGAAACATTTCTCCGAGCTTTCGAACGAGTTGATCAGGAAAACGAATATTTCGAAGAAACGAAATACGAAGTGATCAATTTATTCAACGAGCTGTTCACCTCGTGCTGTATCAATCAGTTGATCAATGACGAGTAAAATAACTTTGTTTTGACGAATCGATCGGTTATTCGCGTTTTGATTTAGAAACAAATCTGAACATTTCGAATCGTTGATCAATATTCTTTCGTTGTTGATCACGGAGAAACGATTTCTCGCTGCATTCGAAGATTATTTCAATCTGCTCGAAATCATCGAGATTGTTCATCAAACCACCGGACTTTTGTAACAAAAAAAACCGATTTCCTCGTTGAATAATATCAGTTTTTCGTTTGATTAGAGACGAACAACAGATTAAATTCTATTCCGATGGTGTTCGACAATCGATTGAACTCTACGGAACGCCATCATGTAAACGGAAGTTAATAACATCAGGCGAAACATCTGCTCCCAAGAAGCCAATCTCAACAAATCCACATGTTCAAATGATTCGAGATCTTTTTCCTGATTTAGACGAAAAATACGTCGAAGTAAGACGAAACAAAAAGTTTTTTTTTTCCTTTATTTCAAAAGTTTAAGACCCATTTTATCGTTGAATGCTAAAGTGTGAAGAGTTTTCTCGAAGCTTTCTAACGAAACAGTTGAGTGCGGTTGATCATCGGTGAATTCACCAATGACTTTCTCAGCAATGATCGACGCTTCGTCGTCGCTGATTTTACCGACCTAATTCAACAGAAAACAAAATGCGAATCTCAATCGAATCGAGTTGAATTACCATGTTTTTCAGTGTTTCTTGAACATCTTCTTTCGACAAACGACCGTCTCGGTCGATGTCATACATCTAGACAAATCGAGATACGAGATTTCTTTTTTCGATTTCAAAGAAATTTTACTCGAAACATGAATTTGATCTTTCGAGTTTTCGGCGTATCATCGTACGAGTATTTTACGTTTTCAAGATCGGTTTTTGTTGACGGACGAGCAGGAGTTGGGATTGAATGGCGTTTGCCTTGATGGTGATGATGGTGGTGGTGACCCCCGCGTTCCGATTGACCGAATGTGCTCATAAAATAAACGAATTGAGGGAAATTGAGTTTGCCATCGGAACCGTAATCGTTGAGAATAACGGTGATTAAACGTTCGGCGATCGGATTCTCGTCGAATTTCGGCACACGACGAAAATCATCGGCATGCAAATATCCTTTGTAACCTTTGGTATCGCCACGACCATCTCGATCGAGTTCGTGAAATCGTGTCCATAGCGACGCAATTTGCTTTTTCGAAAGGCCTGTATTATTGGTTATTTCGTCGACATCGACCGAATCCGGTATTGATTGAGAAGCACCCATAGTTCGACTTTCAACTCAGTTAAATGAAGAATGTTGTCTCTAAATGTCGAACATATTTCAATCGTATTCAAAGAACGAAGGAATGAAATGGTGTTTTTTCTTCTTCTTCTTCTTCTTCTGCTCTCAAGCACATATAAATACGTGTAGTCATGCATTAAACTATTATATCCATCATCATTACCTACGAGTGATAGGGCAACGACGTGCATTGAGATATTAAGACGAAGAAAAATCTTCTCTCTCTCGTGATTTGCTTTTTGCTTATGTGTTGTGGTTTGAATGTAAATGTAAACGAGATTAAGAGAGAAGACCAAAGTAATAGGATCGACTCGATGTCAAGAACAAAAGAGAAAACGAGCTAGCTAAAGTAAAAACTGTTAAGTGTCCTTAGCAAATCTGTTGAATAGAAAATAAATCCTCGCTGAACAACAACGAGTCATACTTTTTTTTTCTTTCTACAGAATAGAAAAAGAGGAGAATTAATCGTGGCAGGGCAATGGCTTCTAAACATAACAAGAGAGAGAGAGAAAACTAAGCGTAGATCTTAAATAAATATTATTAATTATTTAAACGAATCATGTTTTCCTATTCTAGGCTTGTTTAAAACACTATAATAATAATACTGAGCAACTTGTCAACGCACTTTTTGATAATACCGTACCGAAAACTATTCAAATTGAGCAAACAACGACAATTAACAGTGAAAGATCGGTGACAAGCAAACCGTCATCGATTCTTGAGCAACGTTCAAATATTTACGATAACGATGAATTTGATATATTCAATCGAGAGAATGTCGATCGATCGAGAATTCATCGAGGAAAAAGAACTCAAGATATACTCAAAGAATTCGATGATAAATCGCATTTAGACGGACTGAAAGAGCGTTATGCTCGTTTAGCTCTCGTCGAAGATGGTGATTCCGATGGAGAATACGATGATGAATATGATGATACATATGATGACGGTGTTGTCAATGTGAGAGATAAAGACGATAATATTGATAATGATCTACAGAAGAACGAAAACAGGTTTGACATTAATTAAGATTGCTTGAGGAAATCGACTGAGTTTGGACTTAGATTGCATGGTAAACAATCGAGACATTTTCGTCAGAATGACGACGATGATGACGATGATGATGATGAAGATCAAGAACAGAAAGTAAATTCGACTTGTTTTGATTGAAAATATTGATTTGGTTTTTTATTGAAGAAGAAATCTCGAGATCAATTTGTTGAAAATCCTGAAGTTGTTCGAGAACGTTGGGCTCAACAACGTGCCGCTTGGCAACAACGCCATCAACCTCATCGAACACACGCCGAACAACAACAACAACAACAACAACAACAACGTGATGTTGTTGGTGCTGCTCGTGGTCGTGGTCAGAGCAATGCCGTTCAACATAATCGACGTTGGAAAGATGCACATAAATCATCGCAAGGCAATCACAATCGACGAGATCGTGCTGCACAAAAAGCAAATCGAGGATTACTTTCTTAATTTGATTTTCTTTTACAAATAAATTCAACAATTCAAATTGTCGAGAACGTTGTGAAATTTTAACGATTATTTTGCTTTTCTATTCAAGATGACCAACGAAAAACAAGAGAAACTCGACGAACAACTTCGTCCGTTGTACGCCGAATTGCAGAAATACGGTCAAACACAAGATTGGGATCGAGCTTTGAAAGTTACAAAACGAAGTAAAATTCATTTTCAACATTTTTCATTCGAATTTTTTCCATTGAACTTCAGTTTTGGGTTTTGCAAATAATGAAAACAAAGCAACACATTGCAAAATCATTTGTCTCATGCAACTCGATAAATTCGATGAAGCATTGGCAACAATTGTTAAAAATACTCTCGATACGTCGTAAGACGAAAAATCGATTTTCAAAGATTAAATTTTGTTTAATTTTCATAGGGATTTGATCTTCGAACGTGCCTATTGCGAGTATCGTTTGAATCGAATTGAAGATGCGCATAATACATTGACAAATGTCAAGAGAGACTTAGACGAACGTGAACAAGAGCTTCTTGCTCAAGTGGTAAATTAATTAAAATAGCTGAAACGACATCGATGAGAGATTTTTTTTTCTTTTTTCTTTCGATTCAAAGCTTTTCAAATTGGAAAAATTCAGCGAATGTGTTGATTTATATCGAACATTGATTAAAACTAATCCCGATGGAGATCAATCGACACGACAAGCGAACTATATCGCTGCTTTAGCGATGTTGAAATTAGCTGAACCATCGACCAAATATCAAATAGTAAAAAACGAACGATGAGTTGAACTTTTGGTTTGATTGAAATATTTAGACGGATAATGATTTAACTGATGAAACTTACGATACAACTTATAATTCAGCTTGTGTTTTACTCAGTTCAGGAAAATACGTCGAAGCTGAAGCAAAACTTCGAAAAGCCGATAGTAAACATTTGATCCATTTGATTTGAGTGTTAATTTGATTTCAATAGTTCAATGTCGACAAGAACTAGAAGAAGAAGGCGACATGACTGAAGATGAAATTCTTCGTGAAACTGCAAACATTCGGTAAAATTCGTTGTTTTTCTCATCAAACAACCAATTTCTCTCATTTCCCTCAGAGTACAATTAGCTTATTGTCTTCAACAACAAAACAAAAATGTCGAAGCATTGACATTGTACAACGATGTTCTTAAATCGAAGTAAAATTTTGAGGAATATTTTCTATGGAAAACATCGTCGATTTTTAGGCCAACAGATTTAGCAGTGATTGCAGTTGCATCGAATAATCTTGCTGTGCTCAATCGCGATCAGAATCTATTCGATTCACGTAAACGTATCAAAGCAGCAACAGCTCCCGAAGCTGAACCCAAACTAAACTCATTCCAAAAGAAAATCGTTCAGGTCAACGAAGCTTTATTAGCCATTTACACTGGACAAGTAAATCGTTACCTAACTAAAGCAAAAACGATCTTAATCAAAAAAACTTTAATTTAGCTCGAAACAGCTCGACGTATTCTCGATAAAATCGTCCTTAAACCCGCTGAAACCGACGATACAATTGTCTTAGCCAAAGTTTCGTTATTAATGAAAGAAAAGAAACTCACCGAAGCTACTCAATTGTTACAAGTAATTGACAGAAAACAATCGATTAAATTCTTTCGAAAACAAAAATGAATTCGAATTTCAGGAATTTATCGAAAACAGTAAACAACGCGCTTCACTCTACTGTCGATTGACTTACGTTCAACTTCTTCTTTCACAAGGTTTGCGCCTTTCGAAACTCTCGTCGAACGTTCTTTCTTTTCTTTTTTTCAAGGCAAAGTGAATCAAGCTTGTGATTATTTAAGAAAGGACGATGAATTATTAATTAAACCAGGAATTGTTAGTTTGAAGAGTTTCATTTTTATTAGAAAAGACAAAAATAATGCTTCGTTCTATTTTAGGTCGCAACGTTAGTTACGCTTTATAATTATTTAGAAGATTCGAAATCGGCCGGTGAAGTTCTAAATGAAGCCGTTGATCGATTGTATAATCTCGAGAAAACCAAAGGCAAATATTCACGTTCACTTGCCTATTTAATCAAACAAAATATAAACTATCAAGAAAAACAAGGCAATGGACAACGTGTTACGGAAATGTTGGAGATTCTTCATAAGTTTGTTTTTTGAGAAACGATTTCTTTTGTTGAATGTGAAAATGTGAGTTTAGACTTTATCCGAATGATACAAATACTTTATCGAAATTAATCGTTCATTATTTGAAATCGGATCCTGAACGAGCGAATCTATTAGCGCAGAAATTACCGTCGATTAAACAGCTCGCTGAAGGCGTCGATGCCGATGCACTTGAATCGACATTCGGCAAACGAGTTCCCAAAGCCGAAAAAACAATTGAAAAGTAAGAAGTTTGTATCTTCGATTTAATGAATCAAAAACATTTGCATTCGAAGAACAACAGCAACGAGCGCGGCTACAACAGCAGCCTCGAAACAAAAGAAACGACGAAAACGAAAAAGTAAAAACTCTTTTTCCTTCAAACAAACTCAAAATCTCGATCGATTTTCGAATCTAGTTCGTCTCCCGAAAAAATACGATCCAGCAAGTAAACCCGATCCCGAACGTTGGTTACCGTTACGTGAACGTTCGTATTACCGTGGCAAACGAGGCAAACGTGGTAAACAAGCAGCTGTTGGCAAAGGCACACAAGGAGCTCTCGGATCTGATCAATCAGCAGCAACGACAATTACAACAGCCAGTGGAGCTCAACGTTCAGCACCGACAGGAAAAACAACACCTGGCTCGGCATCGACTCAACCGAAACCAACACCACCAGGCAAATCAGCTGCGAATAAGAAAAAAGGACGACGTTAGAAGTCGAACTGTTCTTAAGTTTTGTCATTGATTTATTTAAGAAGACATTTTAGCAATAAATAAACAAACCAAAAAAAAAAAGAATCGTTCTTTGTTTATATTTTGCTCGAATTTTATTAATATTGTTATTGCTTACAGCGTGAGATATAATAAAACATATACATAGCAGATGAGAAGAATATGACAGATTGATAAAAATTGCGAAAAAAGAAAGAAAGAGAGAGAGAGGAAAAAAACACGTTTGAATGATGAGAAGATATTGTTTCACTGTTCAAATGCAAATTAAGTTTTCGGTGCTGGTCGCGCCTGCGGCGGCTGCTGCTGCTGTTGTTGTTGTTGAGTATTGAGATTAGTTTGTTTAACAATGTTGAGTGCTTGAACAATGGCTTGAGGATCTTTTCTTGCTTTAGCTGCACAATTCTCTAATACTTCCGCAGCTTCATATTTCCCTTGACGTCGATATAATAAACTCAGATTTTTCAACGTTGTTGTGACTGTTGGCTGATCGGATAGAATCGTTTTGTACCAACCACCTTGTGCATCATAATTTTCATTATTTCCTGGATTGGTTTGATTTTCTTTCTGTTGATTAGTGGTTGAAGTTTCTTTTTCTTGTGCTCGAGTTAAAACATCTTTGTAAATCTGTTCGGCTTCTTTGTATTTCTGTTGTTTGAGATACGCTGAGGCGAGATTATTCTTTGTTTTTGCCACATTTGGATCATCGATACCCAATGTTTTCGTGTAAATATCAATCGCACGTTTATAATACGATTCGACTTCATCGAATTTGCCTTGATTTTGACACAACAAAGCGAGATTATTCAATTGTTTAGCAACATCGGGATGCAAAGGACCGAGACACTTTTCGCGAATGTCCAACGCTCGTTTACAGAGAACTTCGGCTTCTTTGAATTTGTTACGTTTGCCGTAGAGAACAGCGAGATTGTTTAATGTTGCTGCTACAGCTGGATGATCGGGTCCAAGTGTTTTCTCTCGAATAGCTAACGCATCATTAAGTAAAGCAGCAGCTTCTTTGAATTTCGATTGATCACGATAGACCAACGCGAGAATATTCAACATCGTTGCAACATCAGGATCTAATTTTAGACAAAATAGAAAAAAGAAAGTTGGGGATGAGCAAGTCAAATGAAAACCTACGTTGATGACCCGATGTTTTCTCGAGATCTTCGAGAGCTTGTCGACAAAGTGGTACGGCGACTTCATATCGACCTTGGGACGCGTATTGAATAACTAAATTATGCAGAGTTTTCAATCTCGCTGGTATTTCATAACCAGTCGAAGAAATAAATGATCCATTGGCCGATTGCGATGGTGTCATCAGTAAGTCAGCATAGGAATCGTATCTTCTCGATTGATTTGCTCCACTAGGATCTTGTTGATCAAGATCATCATCATTAGGAAAAAGATCATTGACAACATCGTTTGTTTGACCTGATGTTGTGTTTATTGTTGATGACGATGTATTTTCGTTTACATCATATTGTTTAACTTCTTTGAGAAACTTCAAATGCTCTAATTCGACAGCGTATGTCGCGTTTGTTTGTTCGCATTCGTATAATTTCTTTTGCGAGGATGCTAATTCATCTCTTAGCCAAGCATTTTCTTGGCACAAACGTTTGACTTGTGTACGTAGTTTGTGTTTTTCAGCTTCAAGATTTTGAAGATGGTTTCCTAATTGCATCATTACTTGGGCTTCGCCGATGCCTAATTCAATCATATCCATAGATTTTCTTAATAAGCCAGCTTTTTCCTCGATTTTATTCTTGTCTATGATTGCCGTTGGCGTTGTTTGAAGAATATTTTCGAGCATTTTGCCGTGTTCATTTTTCAATGCTTCTAAACCTTGAATAACTGTTTTTGTTGAATGAAGAATATCTTC
>ERZ778020.1866-NODE-1866-length-16634-cov-4.026540_pt1 | contig 16634 bp, 11 predicted proteins | sample MGYA00375750_ERZ778020 | MGnify/ENA primary metagenome ERZ778020 (study PRJEB29350, sample SAMN05389818) | bioreactor metagenome | isolation source: Ammonium sulfate bioreactor | place: South Africa: University of Cape Town | collected 2014-03-17 ...
TGACCATGGACGGAATGTCGTATATCAATATAACCTTGAATGTTACACTACTGAACATGTATCAATTGAGTCGAATCATTATCACTCTTACAGTAGATTAACTGTTCGACTTTTTTTTTTCATTTTTCTTCCTCTCGCACTTTTGATATGTAGTATCGCATACTAGGATCAAGGTTATCTGTATTCTTATTGAATTTTGTTCTCGTTTTTCTTTTTCGTGACAATCAGGCCGTCAATCAAAATCGAAAACTGTACCAGCAACGACATCGGTTATAAACGACCTGTCATCCAGTACTTCTTCTTCGTCGTTTTCGTCATCGACACCGTCTTCATCATCCTATTCTCAACGTTCATCGTCTTCAAATCAATTGAGAAAAAAGTCTCGTCCATATCGACTAGCTTCACCTTCTCAAAATCAACAAATTCCGGCGCTTTCGGATGATTCATTATCCGAACGTAGTGAACAATTAGATCGAAAACGTCGTCCACGTTCTGATTACATTTCTTATGAGTCCATACCACGTTCAACACGTTTCGATTCATCTCCAACACGAACATCACAATCAGCCTTTTTAACTGATTTACAAGATAGTCATCATTCAAAAAAACCTTACGGTTTAACTAAAAGTTCAGTTTATGCTTGGAAAAACAGTCCCAAGAAGAACGACGAACGTGATCTAACTAAATATCCTACATATTCCATTGAAAAAATTCCACCTTCAATCAATAAACGTCGACGTTCAGCACCAATTTCATCTCGTCACATTGTTCTACAACGTGGTAAACTCGACTATTGGGATAATATGAAAACATCGCCTGATAATCTGCTCACAACATCATGCCAAAATTATACAGGTTCAGCATCGAATTTACTTTTGCCAACTTTAGGAAATTCACATCGAGCAAATCCTAATGGAAATATCATATCAATTACAACGACAAAACGTCGTCAACCATCACTATTAAATCAAAGTCAAAACACCGAATGGAATATCGAAGGTGATGGTAAACAAGTACGTTATCAAAATTTAAAATGGTACAGTGTCGAACAATTACCGAATGAAAATCGATCGACAATTAAACCACGAATTAAACGACGATCAGTTCAACAAGCATCGGACAGTGCAACTGATACAGCATCATCAAGTGAACAACATCATCAATCATCACCACCGATTCTCGAACGAAAAAGTAATTTAAACAGCAACAAAAGGAAAAGATAAGAATCGATAAATATAATTAGGAGTAATTTAATGTTCAAACAAAAAAAGGTCTTTTTTTATGTTATATAATAACAGATTTCATATCCGTAGGAGTAATGTCAATATTTATTAGAACTATTTTTTCAAGGTTAAATAACAAATTTTATCTTTTTTTACTGTCTATGAGCTATGTACTATTTATTAGATTGAAGAAAATGTCTTTGTACGAGTTAGTTTGACATAGTCGTTGTCTATTATTTCCTTTTAAATCTTTCAAACAACAACAACAAGAACGAACAAACGAATTTTCTCAATGTTAACTAGGAAAACATTGTAAAAACGGACAAGTTTATAAATGATTGAGAGTTTTACATTCTCATGATATTTATCTCATCGTCATTAATTCATGTTCGTCAAATAGAGAAAGAAAATTTTGTCTCGTTTGCATTGATCTTTATTAATCGCTCGATTTCCGTTTATCGGTATTGACTTAACAAAATAATACCATAAATCGATCATTAATAATAAAAAAAAACGAGAGAGTAGGAGAGGCAACTCTCGATTCAATTGTTCTATTAATCATTTCATTTTGTTTTTTTTGTAGTCTATGAAAATCTTCCAATGAGTAAACAAAACGGTGCAAATATACCCGATTATTCATCATTTCATCGTGAAATCAATGATACATCGTCTCCAGTTCATCATAACAACGACGACGACGACAATAAGGAAGAGAAAAATAATTTAAATCAGTCATCATCATCTTCTTCTTCTGCATCATCGAAAAAAGCTATTCCACAATTTGAAACAACCATACCTGATAAAACTAAACTGAATTCCTACGCAAGTACAGATGAAGATGTTGATGAAGTCAATTTAGATTATCCCGAAGATATCAATCAATCAACACAGATCTATCGTGATCGATTGAATGCACATTTACACGTTCGAGAATCTTTTCAACTGAATTTTCTCAAACACATGACTCAGGCGTTGATATTCTCAGTGAACAAAAACAATCGCAGATTAAAATCGATGTTCAATCATCCGAACAAACAACGAATCAAAATCTGTCCGATGACTCACTACTCGATACTGAACCGCCCGTACTCATTCAATCGGATGAGCCTACTTTCAAAATTCCCATGAATAAAACCGATAAATCAGTTTCTCTATCCGATGAAAGTGATTACGCTAAGAACTATCTTACAGCTCGATCGGATCAACAAAAACAGCCAACAAATACAAGCGAACAATATTATTCTGCTGAAAGTGAATTCAATACTTCAATAACATTGCCAACCAATGAACAATTAAGTAGTTATGAATTAGAAGATATTCAAGATGAAGATGTCGATGAACAAATTCCATCACAAACAACTATTCTTCCAAATTCGACGTCAACAACAGAAAATCAAGGTGAAGTGCCAACATTTGGTGACTGGATTGATCAAGTTTTTACGACATTTCTCGCTGAAACAAATCAACAATCGTCATCGACGTCAACAAGTCGTTCATCATCAATTGTTTCTATTCATACATCACAAAATACACTTGATACATTGTCTTCACCGACATTGACTGTCATTGAAAATAGTCAAAAAACTAATCAAAATCTCACGATTATTTCCAAAACACCGATTGTATTCGACGAAACTAATTCACAACATCGTCGTTCATCATCATGGCCAAATAGTGAACACAATATCGAAGGTAAACGTTCACATCGAACATTATTTTGTTATTTTTCTTCACACAATTCCTTTGAGATCAAGGAAAAGAAAGAAAGAAAGAAAAAACGAGGAGAAGAAGAAATATATACGAGCGAGAGAGCACAGCTGCTAACATTTCAAGGCTGCAATCTGACGACAACTAGAGTTCAAATATATGTTTTTGTCATCGTTTAGCCATCACTTCAGACACAAATTTCAACAATGAAATAACATCCCAAGCAAATCGAAATTCACCTTCGAATCAATTCAATCATGAAAATACAAATAGACGATTATCAGCATCATCGACTTCGAGTAGTAGCAGTAGCAGTAGTAATAACGACGAAGGTAAGTTTTTTTCTTATTTTTTGTTATTCCAACTAAATGAGTAACAGGAATCGAATAAAAAAGAAAAAAAAATGAGAATAAGAAAGAGGAAAAAATCCGTGAGTGAGAGCCGCTTCCTTTCACTGTCAATGTGTATACGATGGTGTGTTCGTTCTTTCATCAAAATACGGTGAGAGAAAGAGAGAAAACGAAGAAGAAGAGAAGAAGAAGAAAAAAAGTGCACTAAATGCTTTTTTTTCTTCTTCGTCTTCTCTTCTTTCTTCACATATTTTTTTTCCTGAAAAGACAGACGGACTGTTCAACAATGGAGGTCAACCGTTGGCATAAAGTAAGAAACACAAAAATAGAACTTGAAAAGAAAGACTTGTTTTAAGTAAACACTAAAGATTAATCAGAAGAAAAAATATAATTAGTATCTTCATCATTTGCTTTTCAAAACGTACTCTTTAATAAAAGAAAAGAAGAAAGTATTAGTACACCCACGTTTGCGTATATATTCATACGCGGGGACTCATCATAATCGATTTAACATTCATATATGAAGAAAAAAGTATATATTGTTCAGTGAAATGAACGTTTATCGGACCGTTGTTTTCAATCAAAGAGCGCAAGCCGATAAACGACGAACGTAGGTTTTGTTAAACATACCTGTAGATTTACTTTTTTTGGCTTACTCTCATTGTCTGACAATGGCCAAATAGAAATAGACATAGAGTAAACCATGCGAAAGTACTTGAACAATAGCGTATATTAGGCGAAGATGACCGGGGCGTCGAGAGAACACTTGAAAATGCGCACACATTTAAATACATACATCTATCTACTTGACTAAGCTAACCGACCTATGATGACGACAACAACAACTTTTTTTTGTATTTGTATGATTTGTTTTGTCTTTTTCTAGAGGTGATTAATAAAGCAACAATCGACAACAACGAACAAAAGTCAATGAATTCACCTGAAAACCTCGAACTCATGCATTTTGATGACGATGAAAGTCATGACAATGCGACTAATAACGAAGCAGAACATTTGAATAACGATAAATATGCTGAAATCGACAACAAACCACTTGTGCAAATAGCTATGTCGGATGATTCATCGAATTTCGATAAATTTCTCTTTCGTGAACCACAATCAAATCAACATACGAATAGCCACGATTCATTACTTCAAGTCGATTACGATCATCATCATCGAGATCCAATTAATACAGCCACATCATCAACCGATGATCTATCGACAATGAATCATCTCTCAGCATCAGTTTTTCATTCGAAAGATTCAGCACTCGGCCTATCCGATGATAATTTAAATATTCCACAAACAAATCAATTTCAAACAACTGATGATGACGACGAACAAGAACAACGATTATCATCACAAACCACCGAAGACAATCTAAGTACGTTGTGTATTTGGTGAAAACGTTGAACTCATCATTTACAAATAAGTAATGATGCAATATCTATGAAATTGATTGCATTCATTTCTTACTTTTCAATCAAAAGAGGAGAGAAAAGAAAATGAGCACATTTGTTGAACGTAAGGCGTGTCGATTTCTTCGAACTGGTTAAAATCGTATCGTTTATTTCTCAAAGGTTAAACATGTTGTTACGCATATTGTATATTTAATAGATAAACTATGAAGAAAAGAAAAGAAACGAGAAAAGATCAGCTGAAAGGACTTGAGTCGCGTGTGTACATTCGTGTTCAATTATCCTTGAATATTACTCTCATTTTTCATTTTATTTTTACTTTCTTTCTTTCGTTCGTTCTCTTATGTCAAGATCGTTAGACATATGCATACAGATACTGTCCATCTTCAACGTCTCATTCACATTCAATCTGATCCGATTGTGCTTGTTAACTAATCCTTCATCATGTCTCTCACTCAACCTAAAAAGTTCATTTCGCTCAATCGATCTTTCTCTTTAGATTTCGTTTCATAGATCTTTATATACATATATTTATATACATATATAAAATGACAGACTAATGAAGTATGTGCGTGTTGAAGAGATGTCGAGAGAATGAACTTTATGCATATATGTATATTTAGATGTATACGTTTAGTAAGTAAGAGAGCGAGAGCGAAAACGAGATGATATATAAACATATTAAAAACTATCAACAGAACAAACGTTTGCCACGCGAAGAAAAACAACATTGAAATCAGTTTAATAACACGATATCGTACGTTGTCGTGCGTGCGAGCGTACAATTGAGATGAAAGAAGAAAAAGAAAAACTTGATTATTTCATTTGCATTTAGTAAAAAAGAAGAATAAGAAAGTCGAATCCAGAGGGCTCTCTTTTTTCAGTTCTTTTATTTTTATCCTTAATATCTTATGTCAATATGCGTATACACAATAAAAAAAATCTTTATATTTACTTTTTTATTATTCTAGTCGTTGAAAATAATACTACTGTCAATAATCTCGATCAAAATGAATTGACATTCGATCATAGTAATAATAATAGTATGATATCAATTGATAAACAACAGAATTTATTATCACCAACCTTTCAAACTGGTCACAATGAACGAACGATATCATCGAGTTCATCCGAACAACTCATACCAAGAGAAAAACAAACCGGTAATTAAAAAAGAAGAAAAATAAAATCCATGATTTGTTTTTTTCTGTCATGTTGTATAGGAATGTATTATCCGGCATTCGGAAGTCCGGCAAGCGTACGACTAGCTGAGAAATATAATTGCGAATGGTTACAAGATGTAACAACACCGCCTGCTCTTCAACGAACATCAACATCGATCGAAGACAATGAATCGTTAACAACTTCACGTGTTTTTCAACAGAATCATTCCATTGGCGATGACGATGAATTTGTTCTTACATTTCGTCATCATCTTCAACCAACATATTCATGTCCCGATCTATATTCTTCTGTTCAACGTGAACCATTACGTGAACGTTCATATTCACTAACAACACTTGATGCTTATGCACGTCTTAATATCACACGTGATACATTGGAACAAATGTGGCTGTCATTGCTCGATCTTGCTTTTAGTGATAAGGATGATCGAGAATTAGGAGAACGAAAATTACATCATATTATGAGTTTGTCCGATTCGTATTCGAACATAAATAATAGTGTTATTGAAAAATCACGTAGTCATGGTGATATATTTTCAAGCACAAATAGAACAGGGAAATTGAATACGAAAAAATCGAAATCATTCGATATAACATCGTTACCTAAACCATCGGCACGTGATGATTCAGCTAATGTTGGACTTTTACAAGGTGCAGCTATATCTGAACCATTTGTTGATCGAATTGATATTGAATCGAATCATTCCGATACCGAACCAAATCTAATCGATATGGATAATGAAAGTGTAAAATCATTGACTCACGAAAATCCTCCATTTTCACCACCTTATTCTCCAACGCCAACATCACAACCGATGACTTCCGAACTTCCCGAAGAACAAATATCGACAATTGCCAAATCGACATCTATTGTTCATGAACCATTAGACTATGTTTTTCGTTATCCTCATCAATTGATGCGTAACGATGATGATGATGATGATTATTTCAATCAAATACCTGATATTTCCAACTATCTACCTCAACCAATGCCAACAATGAACGAGAAATTTGGCGAAGAAGATCGACAATTATATATGGCCTTGGGTTTTGACGATGATGATGATGACGAGGCACCAGCTGCATTTCCTCCTGTTATTGATCAACGACCAGCACATGATAAACTAGCTGAGTATAGACCGCATTCTCTATCGACAATAACAAGTTCGAGAGCCAGTCAATATGCATCGAGTGAAGCTGATAGTGATGAAATTATTGATTTAAATGACAATTTAAGACGAAATACAATCAGTGATAATCAAGAAGATTTATCTCAATCAGATTACAGTGAAAAACAAGACGAAGACGACGACGACGACGACGATTCAGAATCGGTACATAGTGAAAAACTAGAAGTAGACGATACACAATCGATTCATAGCGAAAAACAAGACGAGCAACCTAAGCCCGAAGAAATTACAACTTATATCGATCGACGACCTGTGCCCGATATCTTAGCTGATCATCGACCACATTCATTATCAACAATTCGAAGTTCGAGCGCAAGTCAATACGATGAAACTGGTGATAATGATGATGATAATGATAATGATTTTGATGAATATGGATATATGAGAAGAGCAACAATCACTAACAATCAAGACGACGAACAAAATTCGGTAAGTTAAATCAAAGATTTCCGTATCATTAGCAATTAAATGAAACAAAAAAAGAGAAGACGAGAAATGTTTATATTTGAGTTAATACTACGTAAATATGAGAAGAAAAGAAAGATTTCGATGTTTACGTGTGAAGATTATCGAAGTTATGAAAAGGTCAACGAAATTCGTTGAATAATTTCTTGAACAAATCAGTGCGTAACAGATGTAAAACAACAATAAAAGAGAAAGAAAAATTTTTGTATCAAGTGTAGAACGTAAAGAAAAAGAGAAAAACGTTGTGGTTGTACTCGAGTGATTTAAAACAATAATATATCATAAAAACAGCAAACTTACCAATGAATCTCTATCATAAAAACATTTCTCCCGAAAACGATCGTAGTCTACACTTCTCGACTTTCGTTTTTTGTTCTTTAAGAAAAAAAAATTTTTTTTTTTTTTTTGAAATTTCAATGCCAAATAACGTTTGATAGACATACAAATACTCACATTACATGCATCTGTTCGTTTTCAATTGAATACATACACACACATATATAAACGATGTCTAACTCTGTCTTCTTTCTCTTTATCTATTCTAGCAAAGCAAAAATTCGATTGTGTATGATATCGATTCGGATGCTTGGGAAAAATCACTCAGTGAACATCGTAATGAACAAGACATATTTTCTTATACTGACCAATTAACAACAGCCATACTCAAAGATACAATTGAACAAACACGAAAATCTCCTATTGCACAAATCGATCAAACACCATTAATTGATTTATCAACTCATGACGATCTAACCGAACAAATGAATGTTCAAAATGATGTGAAATCCGACGAATCAACACATACATCTCTATCATCGATACACGATACACATCTTGATCCCAATGAATTAGCTTATCGTTTAGCACGTTTAGGTTCAGCTGATCTTTCAAGTCCACCTAAATTAACATTTGCTGATGAATTAGCTGAACTAGGCGAAAAAGACAGTCAATTCGATAATGATTCACTTGATCATACACCAGCTATTCAAGAACAAGAAATCAATGAAGAACTTCCAATTGAAAGTGAACAATCAACTCCACATACTTACGGATCAACGTCTTCTCCTTCTCCTGATGCATTAAAAATCGATGAACTTACATCTATTGCTCAAGATATTCGAGATATCAATCAAGAAAAATCGATTTCATCATTGTGCACAATTGTTGAAGATATTCATGCACAAACAAATAACCAAAATCTAACGAGAATTGTCGATTATCATCATTCACCACCAATTGCTAATCTACAAACGATTGCTACTGAATTACATCAAACACCTATCGGCAAATCGGTACCTCGTCCAGAACGACCGACACATCTCGAACTTGAACAAGAACAAGAACAAGTCGAAGAAGAAATCGAAGAACAAACAATTCAATCTCCACTAATTATCGACACCGTTCCGTTTTCATCGAAGATCAACTAGCAGCCTATAAAATCCAAACACCATTTCCGCCACCGCCAGTGCCTATCAAACGAAGAACTAGCGAACAATCATATCTATCAGCAGCAGCACGTTACCAAACTCAACGTATTGATAAAGTTTCTGATTTAGAAATTGTTAAACAAGGCAAAGGTTTCAAAATCGGTTATGTCGATCGACAAGGTACAGATCAACGTGTTATATTAACTAAACGCATCGAAGCTGGACCTGATATTATGGCACGAGATCCACATGTTCGTTTGCCGTATAAAGGACGAAAAATTCTCACACAAGTTCACAATGCTGTTCTACATACGAATGGTTATAATGCTTTGCAAGAAGATAAAAAATATGAACAAGTATTCGATGACATTGAAATACCAATTATTGGCACTAATCCTCAACATTTTGATGAGGTTTGCTTCGTGTTTTGTTTTTCGTTTGAGAAAAATTCATTTCATATTTCTTTATTTAGTCGGATATGATATCTATCGATATCGATGGACCATCAACAATGCTCAATTCGATATGTGAATCGATTGTTATCACACAAGGTTCAGTTTATTCAATAAATTCGCCTCGATCATCGACTGAACCTCGTACAGTATCTCAACCCATCGTGAAAAGTACATTCGATCATAATCTTTCTCCTCTATCATCTTCACATCATCGTCACGTTGTCATAGATCGACACGAAGAATATCTTCTCGAAACTACGCCAACAGCGACACCAACGAAAAAAGACAAAATCGAAGTTATCGATACATGGAAAGATCGAACAGTTATCAATGGTAGTGGTACAACATGGCGTAGTCCATCACTACAATCACATAAAGCAACTAAACATATTCAACCATCGATGGCAGCTCAAAATTATTCGCCACCAGTTCAACCACAAACCATTCAATCACGTTTTGTTCCAGCCTATGATACGAATTATCGAACAAGTGAACAACAAAATGTGCCTTCAGTTTTCGATTGGAACGAAGATAATTCTGATACACCAAGAAAATTCAGTAAAACTACACGTGATATTGCTCTATCGCCAATTTTAATCGAACAAAAACAACCATCGATTGACATTAGTAAACCCGAAAAAGTCGATCGATCATGTCAATACAGTCCACCTGCTCAACTCGATCGTAGTCTACAATGTCAATTCGAGAATCTAACAACATCAACTCAAGTATCGTCCTATGAGATACCGAATTTCATGATTACACACGATGGTACACAAACAATCAATGAAATCAATCCACCATTTGATGATTCAGGCATTCAAACACAAGTTCCAACATATTCACCAGCTCTATCCATTGCTTCATCGGATCATCACCAACCGAGTCAACCATTTGTTCTATCAGGATCTGATTTCATTCGAAAATTAAACGAACAACGTGCTCATGCATCAGCATTGACGGTAACACAATATACCGATGGAAATTATTATATCCCATCGACTGATAATCATCAATCAGCAAATTCAACGACAGTTCGTCCAACAACATTAGAACGTAGTGCTGACTCAGGAATTCTTGTTGATGAACAGGTTCATTCATTCGTTTTTATTCTATTTTTATTTCGAATTCTTTCGTTTGTGTTTTCAGTCGTCTCGTATTCGTCCAACAAAAGCTCATTTTGCCTTACAAGTTGATATCAAAGGTTCATCATCGGATAGCGAAGATGTTTCTGAATTAACACAACAATCGATTCATCGATCAAAACCATCGGCAAAAGATGAACTCTATGAACATCACAGTGAACTTTCAATATCACCACGAAAACTACTTGCGTCTCAATCTCGACAACATTCATCATCGAATGACAAACGTTATGAACAACCACGAACATCATCTCCCAAAGAAATCGAACAGCAAATATCTCAGTTACGTCGTGAACGTGCTCATATTCTCGATTTACTTTCATTGAATTGGAATCGATCGAATATTTGGGTCGAATTAACTGAAGCCAAATTGAATTATATCATCGGTGAAACAGATGCATTACTTCGTTCATTATCATTCGATGGCAGTCCAACGGACAGCGAACGTGTGAAATCAAAAGTTCAACAATATGAACAAGAAATGGCTGAATTGACTCGACAACGTTTAGCTATCTATCGTGAACGTTTAGAAGATTCCAAACGACAAATTGATATGAGAATCGATGAATTAGAATCGAAAAAATCCTCCGTTCATCATCCTCCATCACATTATTCCACGCTTGAATATATGCCTCGATCGAAACACAGTCGACATTCGAAAACATTCCTTAGTACAAGTGCAGAAAATCTCTCGAACATTCCACTTCAAGAAACGATTTCGACTCATCCTCATCTTCTCGATGTATCATTTCTCGCAACATCAAATCAAAATATACCTCTACCTCCACGTTATCCTCGTTCGCCGAGATATCCTCATCAACATCCATCCAATGATGTCTACAGAAATATTCATCGTCCGACACCTCGGTATGCGCCCGTTGCCAACGATACTCGATACGATTATCCACAATATCGACCAACGGGCAATCTTTCGGATATGCAAGGATTAAGCAAAAGTCAACAGGCGATTATCGATGAAACAGATAAATTAGTTAAAGATTCTCAACAATTTCATCATGAATCAGCATCACAATTCGAACGAGCACGAGAAAGTTTACTATCAAGGTAAGAAAAGAAGAAATCACCCGTTGCTTTTCTGCTTTCCCCGAGTGATAAACACTGTTAAATACTTAATCATATATATATAAAAAGAAAACAAACTCGACGTTAACTAATGGCATTTTTTCAGTCGATGATTAGCAACAGGTAATTGACTATTTCCTTGGGTATATTTTAATTTTCTGCATGAATATCCGACGGAACGATGTTCGCTAGCATGAATCTTCAAAAGTTCAGACGTCAATGCGAAATGCAATTCAATTAATTCATATCCTTTTCTTTTTCATTTCATTTTAGTGAAACATCAATTCGATTAGCACGAGCAAACATGTCGGCAACACGTCACTCACCGAATCCAACGTATCTATCGACCGAAGTTACACTTGCTGATTTATTCAAATACGAACAGTCACTAGCGAAAGAAACAGCGAGAAATACTCGAACATATACATCACTATCGACAAGTACAGAATCTTAGTCGATTGGCTTGATTCTTCAAACGATACACACACGACAACAATAAAAACAAGTCTTGATCAATTTTGTATAGTTTTCTTGTTTTTTGTTTTATTTCTATTCTATGCCGTCCATTTGACGAAAACAACTGCTTGCAAATAAAATAATACTGGTGCTGATACCAAGCTCAGTTTATTCTGTTTCCTTTCTTATTCATCAATGTCTGTGTAGTTTTATTGGTTTTTCAATTTTCAAGCTATTGTTGTTGTTTTTGTTTTTGTTATTCTCGTACGAGACGATGTGTATGCGTTTCATATCGGCTTCAACATTCTTTATTCTCTTCTTGTTCTTGTTCTTCTTTTTTTGGAAAAGCTCAACAATTCTTTTGGCTATTTTTGAGATTTGTATGATGAAATAAAAGAAATTCAAACAAACTAATTGGTCTTAATAACAATCTATTTCCTTGCATTAATTGGTTTAGAAAATGAGAAAAAGAAGAAGAAAAGGTTATTCTGGTTGAATCGACTCAAATTTAATGGGTTCGGTTTGCTCATTTATTTGATATTATCTTTTATTTTCAAAGAATAGTATTTTGAACATACTTGAAGTTTAAAGAAGAGGAAAAGAAGAAGAAGCAGAAGAAAAACGGAAAATCCTGTTTGCATTTGAATGCACACGGTCGGTCACTATAGCTTTCTTTATTTTTCACGACTGATGTGTTGTGCCGTACATCCGCTTTTCATACATCAAGTCATTTTTTTTCTCTTTACTTTTTCTTACCTTCATTGCCCGTTTTTTTCTTTTGCTTCTGCTTCTTTTTTTTTCTTATTTTTTTCCCAATTTTTCTTTTCTAGTTAAAATGCTTTTCTCACTCCTTTGAGGGAAAGAAGAAGAAAAAAACCGAGAACGCAACAATTCCTCATGACAAACAGCCGTCGTATAGCACAGGTAACCGCCGTTGTCGCTGTTACTTCTCTAAAGCAGGATGTTGATGAGCACAAAAATCATATTTTCTCGTTCTTCTCTTTTCTCTGTCGTTCTTCTGGAATCCTTCTTGTGTGATCAACATTACAACTAGCACACAAATCTCAGTTGAACGTCACTACAAAAAAAAGATAATGCTATTTAAAAACGGTGTTCGAACACCGCCCTCACGTCTTCCTATTTATTTATTTATTTGCTACTGATTTCTCCCGTTTGACACATACAAAACTAAACTCAACTAAAACATACAACATTAAATCTCTCAAACGTAAGTATTATTTTTAATTTTAATTGCAAAATATAATTAAGAAGAGACGAGCAATAAAAAAACGACTACTATTAATCATTTATAGTCATAACCTCAAGCAAGAACGTAATTTATTCATATCAATTAGAAAAAAAAATAATGCCAGGAAGAAAAATTCGACTGAATACAGGTTCATCATTAATTATTATTGGAACTTCGTTAACTAATCCAGCATCGAAAACAATCAAAGGTAAGAGAGATAATGAAAGATTTAAATCAAACTTATCTGATTAAACTCTAAGCGAGATTTTCTATGTGCAAGAGAAAAGAAAACTTCCGTCATGTTTAATAAAGAAAAACTCAACGTTTTATGACTTGTGATATGATCAATGGTTGACAAGGATATGTCTTCTCGTTTTTTTTCCTTTTGTTCGCGCATATAAAAACGCCCGAGGTTACGCTTCGAATGTTCTTAACTATTTGACGTCATCCATCGTCAGCTGTCAGAATCACTGAATGCCCCCTTAGCATATTTTGGTCCGTACGAACCATTGCATGAAAGATATCCATTAAAGCTAAAGAAAAAAAAACTAATCAACTGAACTTATACCGATTGCACTCTAAGAAGAACGTGACATTTTTTTGCTTTGAAAATAATACGTAGAAAAAAATATATTAATGATTTTATTATTAATATCGAATTTTGACATAAGTGTTTGCTAGGAAAAGTTGTCTGAAAATCGATCAATCTATCATTGTTGTCAAATAAACAATTATCGCCCATGTGTACAAACCGACTAATCGAATCTCTGTCAACTATTCTATTAGCAGAGATTGATGATAGACAAGGTCATGTAATGATGATATCGAGAAATGAAAGTTTCCGTTTTTCTTCTCAACGATCTTAAATCTATTCTTAACGTAAATCAAGCTGTTTAACGTTCTTATCATGTTTCTTTTTTACTTTAATCAATCTGTACTCAAGTTAATATTTTTGCATCCTTTTTAAATTAGTCAAATCAATGTTGACTATAGAAGAATTAGCTTTAAGGCAAATCGGATAGGCAGGATTAGTTTTGTCGAGATAGTAGATCGACGACTCATCGGAAGTCAATGATATAAATACTCGTTTCGGAAGAGAAGAATAAAAAAATAAGAAATGATGATGAGAATGATAATTTAGAGCACTCTCTTACTCTAACTCTCTTTCTTATTGCTTTTCTTCTATATCTGCGAAAATATTGTTATTGCTTTTTAGAAACTCCGATGATGATAAAGATGAACATACACATCTCATTCTATTAACATCGGAAAAATGTTAGAGTATTTAAACATTGCATTGACAATTAGATAAGAAGAAGTAAAAGGAGACAAAGACAGACAGACAGACAGACTGATAGACAGACAGATCGTCAACGACAAAGTCGAGCTTTCTTGCTTTTATAATCTTTGATCGAAAGTCAAAGATAGAAACAGATCATGTTTCAGTTTCCTGGAGATGTGGCACCGGCGAAATTTTACCGACATAATGTCACTGGTCAAATACTCGTTAAATTAAACGACGGTTCAATGATTGATGGTGTGATTTGATTTGATTTTTCTTTTATTTTTTGTCTCGTAAAAGAAAAATCACTGTTTAAAATATTTTTTCTTTTAGTTTCGGGAGCAACGAGTACCAAACGACATCATCATCACCATCATCATTCATCAAAAACGTCCAAGGCTGCGACGGCGGCAGCATTCGTTAATAATGAAACTGGTTAGCTAACAAAACACCTATATGTTTAACTTCGGGGGGGAAAAGAATGTTCTATAAGAAAACAATTGTTTTATTTCTTTCCGTTCGATCACGATCGAAAAAAAGTAAAGATGAGAACAATAGAAATCAGCAAGTAAAAAAGAAACACTACTAGCTGAGAATGTTCTTTCATTTTTTAACATTAAACATTTATTTGACAATATATCTGCTTTTTTTCATGACGTTTTGCTGTAAAATTAAAAGTAAGATTTTGAAATTTTTCGAAATTCGATCGAGATGACTTTGTTAGCCGTAGAAAAGCGTGTTATTAATGACATTTACAATGAAAGATGTTAGCCATGCCATCGCTTTTGATATGTATACATATGCATTATCCTAATACTCGAAAGTTATTTTCTATTCTTTCCGTTTTCACTTTCTTTTTTTTCCTATCTTTCTCTGTCTCCCTTCTTTTCTTTTCATAGATATCTATCATGCAAACTTGAGTTGTTTTCTATCATCTATTTCTTTTTCTCTCTTCATTAATGTAGTACGCAGAAAATCTGTTGTCAGTTGTTTTCTTCTTTATTTGGATGTCCATTAGATAATCATACCGAGTAGAAAATACACGCAAAGAAGAAAAAGAAGCAATCGGAAGAAAGCAGGAGGATTTTCTTTTGTCATGAATCTCGGCTAGAACAACGACATCAACAGCAGTAACAAAACTAGGGCAGACGACACACTCAATCTATTTCAAATAGGAACGATTCGACTTTTTGTTCTTTGCTTTTCTTATTCACAATCGAAAACTATCTATTATGTTATTGTCAGAGAATTTATCGCCAATCTTCTCACACAAATCGAAATCAAGTGGCAATTCGGCTAATATCGATTCACTTCAGACGAATAGCAAACACGATATCATTGAACATGATGTTACAACATTACATGATCTCAGTTGTTTGCCGTCGCCTACTGCGTTCGATGCATTACAAATAAGCAGTGAAAGGTAAAGATAATGCTTTCTTTATTAATCTTATTCCTTTTTCTTTTACAAAAGAAAAGAATAAATAAAACGAAATTTAATTTTCTTATCAAGAATCTGTTTCCTTTCTATGACCTATGAAAGTAATTATCTCATGACCTATACACATCAGAAATTAGATAATATAATATGCAAACAAGCGAATCCCTTTGAAAATGACTAATTCAATCTTCTTAAACGAGATTTGTTTGGTGATTTAATAAAACAACAAACAAACAAACTTGCCTAGAAAACAGAAGATTTCTAATGGTTTTGTTTTTCTTTGTTTCGATTTAGATTACGGACAATCATTGCTGCTCTTCATTGCAATATACTAATAAGAAAAGATGATCTAGTGCGTAATTTAGAATACACAGCCAATGTTCTCGAAGCCGTTCATCAAGATGAAACTCGGTATGTAACAGCACACGACTTATTCGTAGTCTTTCATTTCATAGAACCCCTCCTACTATTCCCTTGTTTCTCAAAAATTTCAACCTCAACGTCAAAAAAAACCTTGTATATCTATTCACACAGACAAAAGCAGCGACTACCTCCA
>ERZ778020.1867-NODE-1867-length-16634-cov-3.952711_pt1 | contig 16634 bp, 23 predicted proteins | sample MGYA00375750_ERZ778020 | MGnify/ENA primary metagenome ERZ778020 (study PRJEB29350, sample SAMN05389818) | bioreactor metagenome | isolation source: Ammonium sulfate bioreactor | place: South Africa: University of Cape Town | collected 2014-03-17 ...
TATGTAAACTCGAAAACTAATTTGTGTACGTCTGTTGGGATCAATGTCGCTGATTATATTCTATTGTCGTTCGTCGTTCTTTCTTTCTTTCCTCTTTTTTTTGGCTATGATTAAATGATATTTACTTATAGTTTTCTATTACGCTACTTGTTGCTAACAAGTTAGAGATCGACGATAATATGATAAAAACGAATAGAAAATAGTAGAATGAGAGACATAGAGAGAGAGAGAAAGAGAAAACGATAGACTAGAAAATAGTAGCTATCGCAGTTGCAATTGTAAAATGTTTTCAGATACATTTTTTTCTTTCTGCTGTTATTTCTTCGGGTTTTTTCCTTTTTCTTCTTCTTTTTTTCATGGTGTATTATATACTTGATTCGACATTATATAAAAAGAAAAAAACTGTATCTAGTGGTTCGACGAATTAATGAGATAGATCAAGTTAACTAGGGAGAAGCAAAGCAGGAAGCACATGGGAGAAAAACAAAGAAAGAAAAGAAAGCCGTATTTCTTTCTGTTTGTTTTTATGTTACCTCTTATATTGAAGGTTATTATTTATCACAACTTCGACACTGTCTTCAATCCGAGACAGTGATGTTGACAGATAGTCTTTTGTTTATTATATTTCGCATAAAATTGGATCAAATTTTGCAAAGGAAATAATCTGTTTTCTTTCGATGATATATTTATTTAATCTGACTTGTCAAATACTTATTAAGAGACTATAAAAAGGATTTTTACTGTATTTTTATTGAGTTCTATCAAACATTTGTCAAGATAAGCACATCTCAATGAAAAATATATATTTTTATACTCGATATTGTTAAAACGAATGTTACATCAACATAGATTAATTTCATCATGATATAATGACAAAATGACTAAAAGCTTTTGACTGAAGAAAAAGAAAACTCATCATCCGTTTTCTTTTTTCGTCCTATCTCGATGTGTGTGTCTGCTTTTTCTTTTTCTTCTGATTTTTTGCTATATGATTTTGTTTGGTATGATGTTCTCATTATTTTATTTTCATTCGATGTCTATCTCAGCAGATTTACTTCGAGTTATTGTAATTTTATGCTTTATTCATCATACAAATTCTTTACATTGCTATAAATGTGATTCAACAGATCTCTGTCGAATACAAACAAATAATTTATCTCACGTGGCACAATATGAAATAGTTCAATGTGAATATTTTTGTTGGAAATCAATATCACTTGGTAGTCGATCGATGAAATGAAAATATTTCATTGATATATTCATTTTTTGCTTTCTATTTCATCATCTAGGAAATGTTCGTCGTGGTTGCGGAAGAAAACGTTGTGATGTTTCGCATACTATCGGTCTATTCTCGACTAGTGTTTGTTGTCAAACAAATTTTTGTAATAATTCTCAACAATTTTCATTATCGAGATATAATATCTTGTTACTTTCCATTTTTATTGTTGTTTTCTATTGAAAATGAATATAGATTAGAATTAAATATAAATGTATTCAGTTTTTTTTTGCTTTTTTTTTCTTCTACCAGACATTTCATTTACAATAAACGACGGTATCTATTTGTCAATTTGCTTACAAACTATATAGGCGGAAACGTCGTAACGTACGTTTCGATTCTTCAGAAAAAAAGAAGAAGAATAGAACACGTGCCAATTACATAGAGCTTTTCATTTCCTAGTCTTGATGATAATATTTGACGTGTATTATTTATAAAATTTCATTCGGAAATTGAACTAGAGAAAACATATAGATAGATTTTTGTTTGAAAATCATAAAAGGCGGTATTTATATTTGACTTTGAAAATCACAGAAGTTTTTATTGACTTTTAATCAAACAGAAGTCATGCAAAATGCATTTGACTCCTCAATTGAAATCACACTTAAGGAAACGGCTGATCTACTTGTTCGACAAAGAAAAGGAATCTTAGCAGCTGATGAAAGTTCATCATCGATTGTCAATCGTTTTCAAGCTATCAATGTTGAAAATGTGCCTGAACAACGTCGAGTCTTTCGACAATTATTATTTTCAACAGCAAATATTCAACAATATATTAGTGGTGTTATTCTACATGAAGAAACATTTAATCAAAGCAATGATAGTTCAATTTTATTTCCAATAATGTTAAAAGAAATAGGCATTTTACCGGGTATTCGACTTGATAAAGTAGTAATAGAAGAATTCAATAAAAGTTAAATGAAAATACTGAACTATTTCTGTTTTTTTTGAAAAAGGGTTTAGAATCATTAACAATACATACAAATGAAACTATAACATTAGGTTTTGATGATTTAGAAAAACGTTGTGAATATTTGTAAGGATTTTTTTTCTGCAATCATAGTTAATATTTAATAAACTACTTTAGTTATTCTCGTGGGGCACGATTTGCTAAATGGCGTTCTGTTTTTCGGATTAGTAAGATAAAAAATCATCCAACAGACATAGCTATCATTAATAATGCAATAAATCTTACACGGTTTGCATCGATCTGTCAAACTAAATGTATATTCCTTTTTTCTTCTTCTTCTTCTTTGACGACACAAAAATCTAACTAATTAATTCTATTTAATTTCTACAAGATTTAGTACCAATTATTGAATGCGATGTGCTTGCTGAAGGTGATCATGATTTAAGTTTTTGTCAACAAATTACAGAACAAATTCTTGCAACTATTTTTAAAAGTCTTTCTGATTATGATGTTTATCTCGAAGGTTGTTTACTTAAAACAGTAAACGACGGATTTTTCATATTCACTTGTGAGAATAATTTGATCTTGATTGATAGAATATGATAACACCAGGACATGACTCGACGAGAAAAGTCAAACCAACAGATGTTGGTATGTAAAAACAAATGTCATTACGATTCATTTTTGTTATATCGATATTTTCCTAAGCATTAGCAACAATAACAACATTGAATAGAACTTGTCCACCTGCTCTAGCTGGTATTGTATGTTGATTGTCAAGAATCAGATGTTGATTTTGTTGAATCAGATGTTTCTTAGTGGAGGACAATCCGAAGAAGATGCAACCATTCGTTTAAATGAAATAAATCAATTGAGCTACAAGTTAAAATGTTCATGGCCATTAACGTTTAGTTATGGTCGTGCCTTACAGGCTTCAGGTTCAACTCATATTTTTTCTTTCGTTTAGAAACACATTTAATGGTTCTTTCTTAGCACTGAGAGCGTGGAATGGAAAACGAGAGAATGAATCCAATGCTCAAGAGAATTTTCTTAAACGAGCAATGGCCAATGTAATGGCGTTAGCAGGAGAATATAAATAATGAAGCTGAACAAAATCATGAGATTGTTGACTATCTATGGTTTCGAATGTTAATCATTTTCTTTTTTATCAACACACTTTTATGATTTCTAGTTTTTAATTATATTCATTTATCTTTTCGATTGTTTCGATGCTTTGCACTTCATGAACATATTTTCTAACAAGTTCATCATAACTTTCTTTAACTCAATGTCACGCAGTGTATTCATGTAAATATTCATAAAAACTAATTGAAACCAAATAACAATCGATGTTTTCTATTTCTAAATAGATTCTATATATGTCATTTTCATACACGATAACATCCGGCATAAGTTTCCTTTGGTTTTCTCTTGATCAATTACGTTAATGGATGTTTAGTGACTAGGAAATAAACGGAAAGAAAAAGTGAATCATCGATTTTTATAGACGATTGATTGCATTGAACTTGCAACTTTCAGTCTTTTATATTCATAATTTCGTTTATGTTTGACATACATTGAATATATACTGACACAGATGATCTGTGTGTTAACAACGAGAAGAAAATAATAATAATAATAATACAAAGTAAAACAAAGAGATAGAAAACAAAAGTCAACATATTCAATGTTTGTCTTGATGTTTTCGTTTATCGAGTGAAGCTGTTGGTGGTGGTGGTGCGCCACGTTTATCCAGTGCGATAATATAATCCATTAAAATTTCCGAACGTTGTTCTGGAATGACTTCTAATAATAGATAACGTTTATCTTTTTCTAAGATTTTCTCAATATCACGTAAATGATTTTGATCTTCCGATTCTTCGATCGTTTGTAATGACTTGTAAGTAATTAATTTCGTTTCTTTTAATAATTCTTCGAAATCAGTTTTCGCTCGTCGATATTGTTCTTTCATATATTGTTCAAAATCTCTTTCGAAATCTCGTTTTCTATCATTGGCAAAGATTTTTTCAAAACGTACATCTGATTTAATCGCTTTTTTGACATCTTTCCATGTCGATGTTAATGTACAATGATCATTTAGAATTGTATGAAAAGCAACTTGTCGTTTTTTTTCTAATAATTCTAAATGTTCTTCGAACAAACGTTCTTTTTCATCACGATCAAGATCTTGTTCCCAACGTGGATCTTTCTTTAAAAGTTTCTTTGTTTCTTTCCATTCGGCATCGGCCGTTCGTACCATATCAGTTAACAATGCTTTGAAATTTTCCATAGCTTTCTCTTTTTTAACTTGTTCACGTTCTTTATCTAATTCTCGTTGAACACCAGACAATTGTTCTTTAACTTCTTCAGCACGTTTCTTAATACTCGCATCGATACGTTCTTGACGTTCTTTTTCACGTTGTCGTTCAAGTTCTTCTTCATCAATCTAAAATACGAGGTAAGATCGATCGAAAAACAGACGATTGTCAAGATTATACTTGATTGGATGACTCATTTGTTTCATCGGAATGTTTATTTTGATATTCACGAAACCAGTCTTCACGTCGTGAACTTGATTCAATCGATTTATAACGAGAATCTTGACCGCATTGACGTTTGGTTTCGGACCACGAGGAATCTTTCGTTACTTTTAGTTCTTTTAATAGACTGAAATAATCTTTTTTCAACTAAAAATAAACAAATAAGATACAATGAAAATTCGATTGAATAGAAATGTACTTTTTCTTTATCATGATGACGATGTGAACCGTCTTTTTCGCGTGTTTTTAATTCTTGAACATATTCGTGAAACCACGATTCACGATCACGAATTCGTTCGACAGCACGAAAACGTTCGTCTTTACTATGTCGAGACGCAAATTCATTGAATGTTGATCTAAATTCATCGAACAAACGCACGAGAATATCGGTTGTTATTGTTGATTGCAATCAATGTCTACCTTGTGGAAACATGTGCATCTTTCAAAAGATCGCGGAAAATATTCTTTTTTTGTTTCAATTTTGCTTCTTTTTCTTTTCGTTCTTCGTCAGCTCGTTCTAGAACAAAATTTGAGCAAATCATTTTGTTTTTTTGTTTGAGTTGAAATTACCGTGTGTATAACGATCGAACTCTTGTTTACGTTCTTTAACAGTCAACAGAGAATAACGTGGATCATCGCTGATTTTATTCAATTCCTGTTCCCATGTTGCAAATGCACTGACCTAAGAAAATAGAACATTGAAATTCGTTTTGAGAAAAATCATCGACGGACTTGTTTTTCAGCGAGCATTTCTCGAAATTGTTTGATTCGTATTTCGTACGGAATGAGTTCGCGTTGTTGAGCAGCTGTTTTACCAGTTAAATCTTGTGTTTGAAGGTTTTGAATGGATTTCAATTCGTTTTCATTCGTTGTATTTTCGAAATACTTGATCTTTTTTGCATCGGGCTCAGATTCGTTTGCAATTGACTCGAGTTTTTGCTTCGTTCGATTCGGATCGTCTTGCGGTAGGGCAGCTCGAATCATTTCATCGACATCACTTCGTCCTAATCAATTAATTCGAGAATAAATTGTTCGTATCGATTGAAAATTCTTTGTATTATACCTTTTAATTCTTCAGGTCGGTCCCATAGCGATGTACGAGACGTTGGATTGAAGAAAAATACTTGTTGATCACTTGTCCAGACGATACACCTGAAGAAAAAAAAACCGAATTGAAATGAATAGAAGATTGAATATTGGAGTTTTACCATGGAGTGCCAGGTATAGGTTTGGTTGAGACTGGCTTCGATTTAGCTCTCGATTTATCATCGGATAAAGTTCGATCGGCTATTATGCCCGTGTCACCCTGAATAAAAACACAATTCGATTTCGAAAAAAGCAAAGATAATCTTGAGGATTGATATTACCAAACGTCGAATGTCGTTGTTATCCATTGTTTCCAGTGTAAAGCCATTGAGAAATGCTGGTGTCGGTGTGGCCTGTGGTGGTTGTTGTTGAGGTTGTGCTGCTTTGTCGTTTGCAGCCGAAGCTGATGCTTGACTTTGTTCGTTTTCTAGACGTTTGACTTCTTTTTCTGACTCGTGAATTGTTTTATTGACATGTTCAAGTTGATTTTGTAAATCTGAAATTGAACAGAACAACAAAATAGGAAATTCAGTTGACAAAAGTTCTTGTACCGATAACATCGGAGAGAACAATTGGTTTATCCCAAGTTGATTCGGTTGTTTTCGAATTATAGAAATAGATTCGTCCTTCGGGATTTTTGAATTCCGACCAATTCGATGCATCATCATTTGCTTTGGCCATTTTCTCGTCGAGATCTTTTAATTGTGCTCGTAACTAAACAATTTTCAAATTACGATTACGAAATCTCAGCTAACTGCCTACTTTTCTCAATTCAGTATAAAGTGTTTCCAGGGATTTTCCTGTTGGTACAGCTGTCGGTTGAAGAAATGGAGGCATCATAAAACGAAGTAAATGTGGCGGCGGTGGAACCGAACCAAAACCAGGAAAACCTAAATACAGATTTTAAAGAAACTGTTAGTCAAGTACAATTTTCGGTTACCATTTTGCATAATTTGCGTCATATGTGGCACTAAATGTGGTGGAAATGAACCTAATGGCATGCCTAACGATGGTGGTGGATATGAGTATGGATTGTAACTAGGTGCTGATGGTACGTCTTTGGGTGATTGACTATTTTGATCATCGGAATCTTCGTTTTCTTCTTCTTCTTCTTCTTCTTCTTCTACTTCTTGTTCTTCTTCTTCGACTTTTTCATCGATGATTTCTGCGTCTGATGGTGATTGAATATTCGCTGATGTTTGAGTTTGTTTTGCAAGTAATTGATCGAGTTCCAATTGAGACATAACCTGTTGTCCTTCGGGTTTTGTCCATGTTGTTTGACGAGTTTTCGCATTATAGTAATAACTCTTAAATTAGCCAAATTTCTTTTTTAACATGGAGATTACAAAACAATAATTAACTTACCCGTCCGTCCGAATGTTTACATTCAACCCACAGAGTATTTAAATCTAACGACGATGAATTCTCAGTCATTTTTTTTGTTTCTATTCAAAATGAGAATATACAATCTAATGTAGTATGTTTTTTGTTCCTTACGAAGGCATTTCTATTGGCTGATGAGTCAAACCAATGATCGACAATTTTTTTTATAAACTATGGACAAACATTTAGAAGAAAATTCTAATGTTCATTTATTTATTAAATGCTCAGAGATCAGTCACCATTAATTCAATGCCTCCTAGGTAGATTTCAATTGTTCAAACGACAATCGAGATCAATTCACGGGAATTCATTGTTTTTTTTTCTCGTTTTTCTTTAAAGGCACGGGATTTACATGGTTTGTGACCGCAGCTGGTGCAGCTCTAGTTTTTGTAATTCGATCAACAAATGTAAATTTCATCGAAGTTCTTTTTTTTCTTCGTTTAAAGTCTTTCTTACTTATTTCAGCAAAAACTGCTCGATTATAGTCTTGGTTTTGGCGCTGGAGTATGTTCAAAAAGAACGAAGCAAATAAATTCATCACCATTTTCTTTTCTAGGTTATGATTGCTGCATCATTTTGGAGTCTTCTTAATCCAGCATTAAAAATAGCTCACGAAGAAATTTATTTATCAAGTCAAATGAATTTTTTCTTAATTATTCTGGGATTTTTAATAGGCGGATTATTCGTGCATTTAACTGATCTTCTACTACCGTCGATAACATCGAAGAAAATCTTTCAATTTACGTCAACAACAAAAAAATCTAGTGATTCTAAATTAAAAACTACACAAGATAATGAGAAAAATTTTAAATTAAATTCAAATGTACGTTCACGTTTAAAACGACAACAAGATAAACTTCAGATACCGATTGGCGATAGTCCAATGGAAGAAATTAAAGAATTTCCTGATGAACAAGCCAAATGGCATCGATTGCTCTTATTAATCATTGCTGTTACTCTACATAATTTTCCTGGTTTGTTCAAAGATTTTTTTCTGAAGATAAGAGTTTCTTTTTTCTCTTGTTTTCCAGAAGGTTTAGCCGTTGGAGTCGGTTTTGGTTCGATTGCAACATCAACAAATCCAAACACATCATTTACTCATGCAAGGTTAATGCTGCATAATAAAAAAAGAAAATCATATATATATTTTTTTTTTCGTATTTTATTATTAGAAATCTTGCCATCGGTATTGGTATACAAAACTTTCCTGAAGGTAACATACTGATTGAATTTCCGTTTTAGAATTAAGCAAAAACGTTCATTTCCATTTATTAACAGTGAGAAATGGACACGAACTAATCAATAATTTGTCTAGATTGTTGCATATAAATATTATATTTATTTACTGTGTAAATATAGATTAGATTAATAAAAATCGTTGCGAAACGCCAAACGAGAGAAAGAAAGAAAGAAAAAAAAAGAAAAAGGAAAAGCTCGTGATAGATTTTGCTCGAGTATATACTTTGTTGGAAAAGAAAATTAGCAATTATTAACATATGAATGCTGACTAAGTAGAGTTTAACTTAGAAAAACGCATGTAGGAAAAAAGAAGCTAAATTGTCTTTGATGAATTTTGCTTTTCATTTATAGTTTGATGACGAAAGATACTATTGTTATTCCTGTCAAAATCTATAGATGAGAAAAAAATGTCTGAAGCGGCGTCTTGTCTTCTCTATTGAATAAAACAAAAAACAAGCCGTCTTGAAATGTGTGCGACTAGTCGTATTAGTTTTCTATAAAGAAATTTTTAATTCGATTATATTCTCATGGGAAGTTGCTTCGTGTTTGTCGAGTATATTTCAATTCTCTTATAGAAAAGAAAGAACGACAGAAAATAAACTTCCAAAAATATGCACTTGTTGTGTTTTCTTTTTCAGGATTAGTGATTAGTCTGCCATTACGCTCGTTTGGTATGGGATCATTTCAAGCATTTTGGTTCGTTAAAAATACAATAAAAAAAAACCCCAATAATATCATTTTTTTTCTTCATATAGGTACGGTCAATTGAGTGGAATAGCTGAGATCATAGCTGGACTACTCGGCGTACTTTTCGTACAATTATCTAATTGTTTGTTACCATTTGCTCTTGCATTCGCTGCTGGAGCCATGCTTTTTGTTGTTTTCAATGAAATCATTCCTGAAATCACACCGTTAGTAATCTATTATTTTCTATCTATTCATTTTTTGCTTTTGTTTCTCTTCAAGGACAAATCGAACGACTTCGTCCTGGTGGATGATGGGTAAGTTAATTAAAACATAAAAAGAAGATCTTGTTGATATATTTCTTTTTTGTTCTTCATTTCAATCTAGGTGGATTTACTATTATGATGATATTAGACGTTGTATTTGGTTAATAGCGAACAAATGCTCTATTTTATCAGTATTATTATTATTATTTATTTGTGAATCTCGTTGATTTTCTTTTTGGTATCGAGTCCTTTTTTTTGTTACGATAAAAGAATAATTAATTCGTTTTTTTTTGCCTTATTTATACATCTTGATTGACAAAACCAGAGTGACCAATATTCGATTGATAATTTTTGTTTTTTTTGTTTCTTTAGATAAAAAGAAAATGAGTATCACACATTGCATATTCGATTTGGATGGTTTACTGTTGGATACCGAATCAATTTATACGGAATGTATGCAAGAGATTTGTGCGCCGTATGGAAAAAATTTTACGACAGATACTAAACTCGAAATGATGGGCAAGTCGGCGTTAGAAGCAGGACAAATCTTGATTCGTAAACGATGATATATAAAATAAATAAGATCAAATTCAATTATTTCTTGTATTTCCTCTAGGAGAATTAGATTTGCCAATGAGTGAAGAAGAATTTCTGATAAGATCATATGATTTATACAAAAAAGCATTTCCATCCGCTGAACTTTTGCCTGGTGCTGAACGTCTTATTAAACATTTAGCAGCATACAACATTCCCATGGGTTGATGCCTATCATTTTCATGATAGATTTAATCGATTTATTGATTTTTTTTCTTATTAATTAGCTATTGGAACGGGTTCATCACATGAATTGTATACAATAAAAACAAGTGGTCATCGAGATTTATTTAAACTCTTCGATCCAGTTATTTGTACAGATGCAACTGAAATTCGTTTGACTAAACCCGAGCCAGATATATTCTTAGCTTGTGCAGAAAAATTTCCTCAACCACCTATATCGATGAGTCAATGTTTAGTTTTTGAAGATGGAGAAAATGGTGTTCGAGCTGCACTTGCTGCTGGAATGAAAGTTGTACTTATTCCGAGTTTACCGTTGACACATTATGATCCATTAGTAATTAAACACGTAACAACCGTCGTTGATAGTCTTTTAAAATTCGATCCAGTCGAATTCGGTTTACCACCATTCGATGATAATTAATGCAAATCAACAGTCGATTTATTCTCAAAGCTTATCTATATTGTATTTTCTCTATTATCTCGTATTTGTTTTCTTTTTCGTCAGATGTAATTTAATGATCAGTATTTTATTCTCGTCTATTTGATATTTTAATGTTTCAATAAATATCACTTTTAATTCTTACCAATAACATGTTTCCTTGTTGTTTTTTATGCTCTCACGATAAGAAAAAACAATTTCATTCAGTTAAAATTCGTCGCAATTGTTTTCTGACTTGCACACGTGGTTGACAATGTAAAACGATACCTGGTTTTCTTAAAATAAGATTGACGTAGATAGACTGTTGTTTAACTCGAATGAATTATTAAATTTTCATGTACTCTTTTTCAATAAAATCAATAGAGACTTCGAACAAGACATTATTTGTGTAGACTGTACATTTTTTTGTTTGAAGTTCAATCGAGAAATCAAACAAAACGCTTCGGATGATTTTTCTATTTATAATTTCGGGCATGATAATGCTTTTGCTTGAAAATCAGTTTGTGGGAGAAAAAAAATTTATTCTCTATTTTTTAGAACGAGAAAATGAAAAGCTATCATTAAATTAAAATAATTTCTTTTCTTTTCAAGTATTTGAGTGACAGAGTAAACGACGAAGAAAATGAAAAATAGTTATATAGTTGTATGATAAAAAAAAACTAATGAAAAACTAATTGAACGACGTCATAAAATTAAAAGAAACACTAACGTAAAACGTTCAAATAGATGATTGTCTGTTATCACAAAAAGGAAAAAAAATGAGAACTTTTCTCTTTTCTTTGTTTTTAATTTCCATTTTAAAATAGGTGTTAGAAGTAGGAGAAAAACAAAAGAGAATATTTTCTTATTTTATTTAACAGTCATTTAAGTGAGTTGTATTTTCTCAGAAGGATGAAAATGCAACTGCAGCAATATTTTTCCATTATCTTTATTTTTACAGTTAATACGAGTAAGTTAATTTCGATATTATATTGTTAGTTCTTAAAGAATAAAGTTCAGTCTTGAAAATATTTTGTAAAAGAACGTTCGTAGTTATTCAGCAAAAACAGCTTGACAATTATGTAGAGTTGACCATAGCATCAAGATTATTGTATATACAAATATTGTTTTTTAAAGTATTTCCGTTGGTATATGCGGCAAATGCTACGATTGACATTGATTATGCTAAACAGGGCGCATGTAATTCAACAATCTTAGCTCGAGTTGGTATGTAAATTTAATTGCAAAAAAAAATGAAGAAAACAATCTATTGTCGATGATAAATAGGTGATTATTGTGATTATGTTGTTACAATAACTGTCGCATACTATGGTTCAAGTGCATCAACAGATTTAAGCGTTGAAATCATCATGCCTGATAATGATACAATGGTCATGCAAATGTCGAAACCATCGATCAGTTATGTTGGAGGCAATTTTCAAAATTCACAAACTCTCTACGATCCAACTATAACGATGTCAACACAGTTGAATAATTCTCAAGTATTCATATGAAAATGAACATTTTTTGTTAAGTTTTATTTTATCTGCTAATTTAGTATAATAACGCACGTATTGATTTTGGTACTGTTGTAAATAATGGTCTTATAGCACCAAGTAATACCACACAAAGTTCGATCATCATTGGTTTTCGAAGTGTTGTTATGTCGAATCCATCTTATCAAACAAATGGTTCGGAATATGTAAATGAAAAATACAAACAAGAAAAAAAATATTTTCTTGATTCTTTCTCTTTTTATTCTATTTACTAGTGGGTTACTGTGGGCGTCGAATATAATAATGTTTCATCAATATGGATTGGTCAAGCATTGTTTGTCTATTCGAATTCGACAAGTGTATGTTAAATTGAATTCTATTATTTTCTTGTAAATATTCAAAAAATCAATCTTTTTTGTAGGCAACAACAGGACCATTTGCATTAGGCGATGCAACGAATTCATCATTACAAATTCCTCAAGGTTCACCATTTGCATTAGCAGTACCGATTGTTTTCAATAAAACTTATGCGAATAATATGATCTTCACGATAATAAATAATAATCCATCGAAACTAGGTCTTTGCTCAGCATATGTTCAAGTAAATTATTTCGAAATAATTGTGTTTTTTTCTATAAAAGTAACTTCTTGTGTTTTCTTTTGTGTAGAGTGCAACAGAAGGTTTCGTACATTTACCAACACTAGGCTATGAAATTTCTCAAAGTTTAACAACTACATCAGTTAGTAATCAAATTACGATTAGTCTCGGACAAATCATCAATACACGTATTTAATCTTTTTCTTCTACATGTTTGTTTGTTTGTATGTTCTGTTCTCTTTACAGAATCGTACACTGGTCCATCGGCAACTCTCTACGTTGTGGTTTATGGACGTGTTTTCATAACTGATGGCATAAGTTCATTTTTAGCTGGCAGTATGACTGCACAAGTCACTTCAAGCAGTCCAACCGTATCACAAACTTACAATATCTATGCGACGGCATCAGTTTCAGCATCGGCTCTTGTAGATAAATTTTGTTTGTTTTTTTGTTTTGTACATTTTTATTTATTCAATTTATGCTATAGAATGGTTCATTGCCAACGTTTTCTGTTGAACAATTATCTAGTTCAGTTGGTATTTATCAAACATTGAAATTACGAGTTACAATGACTGTTCCCAGTAGTTTCTCTGCACCGGTTGTTTTCGATTTGAATGGCTCATCGAATACATCCATGCCAGTCTTACAAGCTTGTGCTGTTAAATTTCAATCAGCTGGAGAAAATGTTGGCACTTCGAATCCTCAATGTACTGATCCGAATGCCGATTTATACACATATTCATCAAGTGTAAATTCAACAAGTTATGATCAATTAACTTACAATTACGGTGTTATCGCTAATCTTGGTTCACGTTCAACAATCTATGCTGATGATGTCAATCAGATAGTGTATGTAAAATAGATTAAATATTCTCACAAAATAAATACATTTTCCTCGTTCTTTAGTTTCGATACGATTTTTCAATTGTTAAATACAACTCAATCGGTTGTTTGGCCAACTATTAGTATAACACTTGGAAATAATACAATTTGGCTTGCAAATGCGGCGGTTAATGTAGTCGACATTTCGTACAATTCAACCGTAAGAAAAAAAAACAACGATCGATTTCATTTCATGTTTTTTGTTTTTTTTGAAAGAATGCTACTCGGCCAGATTTTGCTCTTTCCTATGAAACCAACAGTACAACGAATCAATCAAATACTAATCTTGGATATTCACGTTTGTTCTATTATGATATCTATACAAAACCAACTGGTATCTATACACCAATGACCGTACGAATAACGACGAATGAAACCTATCCGGGAAGTAAAATACCGGTAGCAACAATCTGTCAAGTTAAGATCGTCGATGTCGGTGCGAATCTACCATGTTTTCATTCGATATTCTACAATCAAGATCAATCCCAATTGATTACCTATTCATCACGGTTAGAAAACTTTCATTTTCCGTTGTCGATATATTAAAAGAAAGCAAATTTATATTTGTAGATATAATCAAAGAAAAAACGATACTGCCTACGTACAATTAGGACCGTTGTGTAATTATGAAACAACTCAAACTGATAGTAATCTCGGACGAATTCGTATTGGTAAAATGTTTTGTTTTTGTACAAAATAAAAATGAATTGATTGATTGATTTGTTTTGCAGGAGTTTATGTAAGAATTGAACCAGCATTAGGTAATGGCGGATCGACATATGTCAATGTCGATGTTTACTATTCACCTTCGACTCTTTGGATTGGGCAAATTTTATTTACTGGCACTCAACCAGGTTCAACACCAAGCGTTGTCGTATGTGAAAAAAGATTCTTCGAGAGAATTAGCTGAACAATTCTGCTTTTTTTCTCTCCAATTGCTAGGGAACTCCGTTATTCTTTTCATTTAATTCAACTCAAACTTTCGATCGAAATGTGTTAACAGTCGTTAATTATGGACTTAAAATTCCTTCGAATTCTTACGGAACATATACATCGTTAACAAGCGCCAGTAAGAGAATATAAAATAAAAATATCGATTCGGAATTTATTCATTTCAATCGTCTAGTTTCCAACGATGTCAATAGTCAAACGAGCGTTTGCCGAGTTGACATTTCACCTAGTCGTGGACGAAATGTTCCATGTTCAAATGATATTTCATCGATTTTAACTTATAATTCCAACGGACTTCCAGCTACAGCAGTAACCGATCTCGGAACAATCTGTAGTATTTCTTGTTAGTAGTTTAAATTTGATTCCTCGAATAGTTTCTTCTATGAAAAATCTTCTTTTTTTAGCCGATAATTCAAGTTTAAATTCTTCACTCTCCTTCGATTCGAATACAGTTATCGTTCAAGTTTTTGTTCTTGCAACAGCACAAAGTGGTTCATCATTTGATCTGACTCTGTCCAATTTAATACCATCAGGTCAATCAGCATTAGCTTCAATTACATCTCATTTAACTGCTGGTTCAACACAATCATACGGCAATGTAAACATGTTTTGTCTTCTTCTGATTTCTGTTCATAAAACGACTAATTTCCTTTCAGATTTCATCTCTCAGTCCATTGAATGCAACAAGTTATCAACAATCCAACGATACAAATAATAATACAAATGCGTATCTCGGTCAAGATCTTCTCATTCGAACACAATTCGTTCTTGCAAATAATCTAACAAGTGAAGCATGTTATTCATTAATCTTTCAATTTAGTATAACAGCAGCAACGAACGATGCTGCATATTTTACCAATGGATTCTTTATTAGTTCAGGAGATAATTTAATGTGTATGAAAAGTCAAGCATTGCCAATTCTCAGCAGGTATGATCAAATGATTGTTCTCTGTCGTTTGATATTCTTTATTATTTGGTTGTTCATTGAAGTGGTGGCTCGACTCTATACAATTCATTCATGGAACTTGATTTCGGTGTCGCTTGTTACTATCCAATCGATCCAACAAATGTCACTGCGAGCACTGTAAAGTTTTTGTAGGATTTAAAATGAAAACATTGTTGTTTTTAGTTAATTGTGCAATCGAACGTCCGTGTACCAGTAACAACAACTGTACCCGTCGATAGTCAATTATCGGTTGATATTGTTGCATTAATCAATAATAATCAAACAAATCTTTCGTCAACAATTCCATTTACTGTTAAAAGTCAAAGTTCTTATACTGGTTTTACATTATTTGTAAGTATTTTCGAAATAAAAATAAATAATTTTTGTTTCTTCTTCTTCTTCTTCTTCTAGTCAAATGATACAACCAATGTCATTGTTTCCGTTGCAAATGCAACAATTCAAAGTGCCATTCGTCAAACAGTTACCTATACCTATAAAATCTATTTACCAACTTACTCACAAGGTCGTTTACAAATTACTCTCTATAGTGCTCAGAATGCAAGCAGTGTTACTGTTAATATCCTGTCGGCAACAATACTCTCTGCTGGCATCAATGTCGGCTCATTTATGACTGAATATTTACTTGGAAATACATATCAATGGGCATATTCATCAAGTGTGCTCGGTTCAACCTATCAAGATACAGCTTATCTTGATCTAGGCGTTGTTACAAATACAGGAACATCGGCAATGTTGAATAATTTTTCGAATTTAACTGATAATTTTATCACTATTCAAGCAACAGGCTATTTAACGGATAGTCCAGCAGCAGAAGATAATACTGGTTTTGATGTGATTTTAAAGGTTACCTATGGAGGAGTTAATATGTCGAATTCAATTCAAGATATTGTTTCAAGAAATGGTACTGAACAACCAATTATGTATGTCAATCGTACGGATTTAACCAGTGGACCGTATGCAATAGGGTAAAATTCACTGATTTGACAATTTTATTTACAATTTTTGATGATATTTTAGTTCAACATATAAATGTACAATCAGTTTTGGTCATCAACAGAATTCGAATGCTGAATGTATAGATGCACAATTAATTATCTATTTACCAACTTAGATCGGAAGAGCGTCGTGTAGGGAAAGAGTGTAGATCTCGGTGGGCGCCGT
>ERZ778020.1877-NODE-1877-length-16592-cov-3.855355_pt1 | contig 16592 bp, 9 predicted proteins | sample MGYA00375750_ERZ778020 | MGnify/ENA primary metagenome ERZ778020 (study PRJEB29350, sample SAMN05389818) | bioreactor metagenome | isolation source: Ammonium sulfate bioreactor | place: South Africa: University of Cape Town | collected 2014-03-17 ...
GATGTCGAGACCCTCGCCGCGCTCTATTTGCGGCCGTTCGTCGATGACGTGACCGGGCTGGTGTTCGACATCGACCCGATCACGACCAACGGCGGACCGGCGCCCACCGCGACGAATACCACGCTCAACCCGGTCCGGGTGGCGAAGACGCTGGAGGGGTTGGTCGCTCCGGTGGCCGGCGTGCAATCCCTCACCGGCGACAACGTCACTCTCAGCGACGTGGAGGCGCCCACCGTTGCGCCGCCGACCGAGACATCCGGCAACAACTTCGATTTCGACGCGCGGACCGACAACTTCGCCGCCACCAACGCCTACGAGCATTGCGACCGGTTCTTCCGGCTCGCCGACAGCATGGGGTTCAGCCGCTCGGGATACTTCGGGGGCACCACATTCCCGACCCCGGTCGACCACCGCGGCCTCGGCGGAAACGTCATCAATGCGCATTGCGTCGGGGTCAGCGGCGGCAGCGGGATCCTGCAGACGACATTCGCGCTGGTGGACACCACCGATACGACCAACCCGCTCGGCATCGCCGCGGATCTCCGTGTCGCACTGCACGAGCTGGGCGGCCACGGAGTGCTCTACAACCACGTCAGCAGCGCGAATTTCAAGTTCTCGCACAGCGCCGGAGACAGCATCGCCGTCATCCTCGCCGACCCAGAGACCAACGCGCCGGACCGGTTCCTCAGCTTCCCCTGGGCGTTCACCGAGTTGCCGGCGAGCTCGGTCCGCCGGCACGACCGCACCCCGGCCGCGGGATGGGGCTACGGCGGCTCGATCGCGCTGAACCCGTTCGGCTCCGGCGACGGAGGCGGGTACAACAACGAGCAGATCCTGTCCACCACCATGTTCCGGATCTACCGGTCGATCGGCGGGGACTCGGCGGATCTCGCCACCCGCCAGTTCGCTTCGCGGATGACGATCTACCTGATCCTCAAGGCGATCAGCACCCTCACTCCGGCCACGAATCCCACCTCCGGGGAGATATTCGCGGGCGTGCTGCAGACCGCCGATGCCGACGACTGGACCAGCGAGAACATCACCGGCGGCGCGTACCGGAAGGTGATCAGGTGGGCCTTCGAGCAGCAGGGCGCCTTCCAGCGGGCCGGCACCGCGACGCCGAACAACAACATCGGCGACCCGCCCACCGTGGACGTCTACATCGACGACGGACGGGCGGGCGAATACCAATATCAGCCGGTCTGGTGGGCGAACCAGTCGATCTGGAACCGCCGCAACCCGGACAACGGCACCACCCACGAGGAGCCGATCGTCGGCGTGACGAACTACGCCTACGTCACCATCAAGAACCGCGGCTTCCAGACGGCGACGGGCGTGACGGTCCAGGCGTACCACGCCGACCCGAACGCCGGGCTGGCCTGGCCGAGCGAGTGGGAGGCCATGACCACGGCTTCCCTGCCCGCCGCGAATGTGCCGGCCAACAACGCCGGCTCGGTGACGGTCGGCCCGTTCGAATGGATCCCGCGCCACATCGGCCACGAATGCATGTTCATGCTGGTCTCGGCGACCGGTGACGAGAGCAACGTCGACCACATCAAACCGGGCGACTCGATCCCCGACTGGCGACTTGTGCCGCACGACAACAACATCGGGCAACGCAACGTGGCGCCGGTGTCCGGCGGCGGCACCACCGGGCTGGTCGAGTCGTTCGCCGATCGGACATTCGAATTGCGCAACCCGATGGGGCAAACGAGCCGGATGACTGTCGAGGCGCGGTTGCCTGAGCTGCTGTCGAGCCGCCGGTGGCGGCTGGAGTTCGTCAACGCGGGCGGTGCGGCATTCTCCCTGGGCGCCGGGCAGTCTCGCACCGTAACGATGCGGATCGTCGAGGGCGCCGCCTTCACCGCGGCCGACGTGCGGGCAGCCGCGGACCGAACGGTCCACGTGCTGGGCCGCGCGGACGGCATCGTGGTCGGTGGGATGTCCTACGAACTCGACCCCGACCAACTGCATCCTCCGTGCCGGCACGGCGGCGGGCACGACTGCACCGGCGCCGCCGAAACACTGCTCGACTGCCTCGATCTCGGCTGCATCGATCGCGGCGGGGCGAAGGTCCGTCGGGTCAGGATTCGCCGGATCACCGTGGACATCGACCTCGAGGAGGGGAACTGCTGAGGCTTGGAATTCGCGGGCGGCGGCGGGCTCGGGCTGCTTGGGCTCGGGGATGGGCGGCGGATCGTCCATGGGGCGAGGTGGACGATCCGCGTTCGCCCAGTGGCGGGCGCGCCCGCGCTTGCGGTCGTAACTCCACGCCCATGACGTCGTTCGCGCCCGCGGCGGCAAAGCCTGTCTGAACCCGCCCGGCCCCGGAACGTCGTCATAGGCGGTTGTCAAGGATTGCGCGTGGCCAGAACCTTCGCGTTCGGGCCATGTAGCATCGCCGGCGTTTCAGTCTCGCATCTTGCACATGGAGACGCTGCTTCTATGAATTTCTAGCAATGTATAGCCCAATCAGGATAGATGCCGCTATATTTCCCTACATGGATCCGGTCCTCAATCCGTACAACCCGGGCGCGGGTCGGCGGCCTCGCGCGCTGGTCGGCCGGGATGGCGAACTCGAGCTGATGGACACGCTGATCGCTCGCACCAGTCGGGGCATGGACGGGCGCGGAGTGATCCTCACCGGGCTGCGGGGCGTCGGCAAGACGGTTCTGCTGCACGCCATGGCCGATCGCGCCGAAGCTGCGGAGTGGTTCACCGTGCGCCTTGAAGCGCGGCGCTCGGTGTCCGAAACCTTCGAATTCCAGCTGGCCCGGGCCCTCCGAGACGCCTACCGCGCAAGTTCCTGGCGCCACAATCTCACCGATCGAGCACGTGCGGCGTTCGGAACGATCCAATCCTTCACCGCCAAGGTAGACACCAGCGGTGGGATCTCTGCCTCCATTGAGTTCGCCCCTCACCACGGGCGCGCCGACTCCAGCGACTTCGAGACCAACCTGCTCGATGTCGCCATCGACCTCACCGACGCAGCCACGGAACGCCGGGTCGGAGTGGCGTTGTTCATCGACGAGTTGCAAGACGCTCCGACGCCAATCCTGCAGGCGTTGACCCACGCTGTCCATCAGGCCGGCCAGACGGCCCGACCGTTCTATGTGATCGGGGCCGGGCTGCCCTCAGTGATCCGGCTGCTGTCAGAGGCGACCAGCTACGCCGAGCGGCTTTACGACTACCGACCCATCTCGCAACTCTCAACCGGTGATTCCGGCGAGGTACTCGAAGCCCCGGCCCGAACCGAAAACGTCACCTGGGACCCAGAAGCCGTCTCACTCCTGGTAAGTGAGAGCGCCGGATACCCATACTTCCTGCAGGAATTCGGCAGCGCCGCCTGGGACATCGCCGCCCGCCCCGACGCTATCAGCCGCTCCGACGCGCTCGCCGCCGTCAACGCCGGCCGCCGTGCGCTGGACGACGGATTCTTTCGGGCAAGGTGGGACCGGGCGACCAAGGCCGAGCGTAATTACCTCATCGCCATGTCTAGCGACGGCGCCGGACCGTCCTTCACTGGCGAGATCGCCAGCCGCCTGGGTAAAGAACCGTCTCAGCTAGGACCCGCCCGCGCCAACCTCATCAGCAAGGGCCTGATCTATGCCCCCGAACACGGCCAAATCTCCTACACCGTACCGGGAATGGCCGACTTCATCCGCAGACAGGTTGACTCATGCGTGCCCTGAGCCCGCCCGGGGGCGCGGACGGCGCCGGCGTTCATGTCATCTCGCCCATGACGTCGTTCGCGCCTGCGGCGGTGAGGCTGCCTGAACCCGCCCGGTCCCGGAACTTCGTCATAGGCGGTCGCCGACAGCGATGGGCGGCTCATCCGCCGAGTAGGCACGGATCGAAGCGGTGGCCTTCCCCTCGGTCGAGGATCTCGCCGATGACGATGTTCTCGTGCAGGAGCCCGGCCCGGACCCCGATGCTGCCGGGGGGATCCGGGTCGGGGCAGGTGGGCCGGCGGTGGCCGCGACTATCCGAGTAGGACCACGGTGTAGCCGCCGAACACCTGGCCCTGTTGGGCCGCGGTGACGCGATACACGTGCGCCTGGCCCGGCGCAGGGGCGAGATCGCCGGTGGTGAAGTCGAGCTGCTGGTCGTCGCCGATGACGTGTTGGTGGTCGGCGTCGCCATTGCCGGCGGTCGGGCCGCCGCCGATGGCGGTGGGCGGCGAGAGCAGGACGGCGCCGGTGGGTGCCGCCTGGGCCGGGAACAGGCCGCGCGTTCCGGTGCGTTGCTGCAGCCACGGCATCTCGTACGGGGCCACCCGGCCGACACTGACCACGGCCGGTTCGCCGTACAGCGGGCCGACCTTGAGCGTGAGCGGGGCGGCGGGTACCGGTAGCAGCAGGGGTGATCCGGCGGTCAGCGCGTGCGGCCCGGCGCCGGCCGCGATGACGTGGATGTTGCGCTGGCCGATGTGCCGGTTCAACGCTGCGTCCCACGGGGGTGTGCCCAGGCCGTCGCTGGTGATGTCCCAGGCCCGCACCAGCAGGCATTCGTGCCCGCCGTTGAGGAAGGTGGGCACCCAGGCGGAAGGGCACTTGACGATCGCGTGGGACTTGCCGCTGCCGCGCGCGCCGAGCGAGACCTCGCCGTAGCCGATCAGGTGGACCCCGTCGGGATTGATGCCCAGCCGGGGATCGCACCAGTAGAACTCCACCACCACGTTCGGAGCCTGTGCGAGGCCGAAGTTCCAGACGTGCGCGTAGACCGTGTTGGGCTGCCCGGCGAGTGCGGTCTGGCCGAGGTCCGGGGGTACCGCCGGGGCGGTGGAGGGATCGACCCCGGCCAGCAGCAGGACATCGGGGCTTTCCCAGAACGGACCGACGACCGGGCGGGCACCGAGGTCGCCGGCGTTGGCGCGTAGGAACAGGAACGGCAGGTACAGGTCGCCGCGTTGGCCCGGCCAGGTGTTCCACGGCGGGGTGCCGAAATCGCAGGGGTCGAGCAGTCCGCCGGGCACCTGCCCGGTGGAGGTGCCGCAGATCCGGCCGGGCCGGTTGGGGTTGCGCCAGCCGATAGTTGTTGCGCCGCCGTAGGTTCCGGTGCCGGTGGCTCCGGCCGGGGCGCCAGGTGCGTCACGGCACGCCCGATCGTGGTCATGGTGATGGCACCCGCCTCCGGCGTGCTCGTGGCAGTGGCAACCACGGCCGGGGCCCCGATCCTCCGGATGGTCATGACACTCGTGGGTATGCGCGTGGCCGCACCCGCAGGTGTCGTGTCGGGTCCCCGCCGCGTGGTCGCAGTGGCATACCGGGGCGGTGCAGCATCCCCCGCCTCCGCCCGAGCCCCCTCCGGAGCCGCCCCCTCCGGAGCCGCCCCCTCCGGAGCCGCCCCCTCCGCCTCCGCCGCCCGAGCCGCCGCTACCCCCGGGGCAGTCCTTCAGGATGCCCGCGGCCTCCACCGTCGAGCGGGTGCTCCACGTCGCGGCGGCCGCGTTCCAGGTGTCGTTCATGGCTGGCCCTCCTGACCGGTCTGGTGGCGGGATTCGATGATCACCGGTGGCGGGGGCGGGTCGACGTAGTTCAGTTGCATCGGCTCGGTGCCCTCCTTCCACGCGGAACGGTCTAGCCACGGGGCCGCAACGGGCCGCTGGTAGCGGAAGCCGAGGTCGGTCCGGCCGTCGGGTGGGTTGCTGCCGTCGCGGATCCAGTCCCAGGTGAGGTAGCCGTAGGCGCGGTCGGCGTCCAGGTTGAACTGCGTGGCGTACCCGGTGGGGTTGACCAGCTGCCCGATCAGGTAGGCGGAGAACGGAACCGGGTCACCGAGCGGGCTTTGCCACAGCCGCTTCGCGCTTCCGATCAGCTCCTCGTTGACCTGATCGGTCTGCCAGGGCGCCTGAGAGTGCTCGTAGGAGTAGCGGCCGGCAGCGTCGAAGCCGGCGGCGGTGCGGAAGAACACCTGGTCCGGCGTGGTGCCCTCCGGGTAGGGGCCAGGCCGCATCGGTTTGTATGCCGGGTTCAACGGCGGCGGCCCGGGCGGGGGTGTGCAGGCGTTGGGGTTGTACGTTTCGGTCGGCGTCGGGCCGGCCGTGTTGGTGCCGCCCTGTTCGAATTCGCTGTACCGGGGATACGCCCAGGGGCGGCGGAACTCCCAGTCGTCGGGCAGATGTCGATGCTGCGGGTCGTTGGGGTGATCGTCCGCGTGGTATTGCAGGACGGGGTAGTAGGGCATCGCCGGGTCGCGGACGGAGTGGCTGGTCACCAGGCCCTCATTCTTGTCGAGGTTGCCGAACGGGTCCATGGCATCGGCCAGGGCCTGCGCGAAGGTGCCGTCGATGGTCGCGCCCAGGGTGATCAGCGGCACGTCGATCTCGTTGGGCCACTTGAGTTCCCCGTTGTCCGGGTAGCGGGCCTCGGCGTGCGGCATGAGAATGCCGGTGTGCGCCAGGACGTCGTGTGCGCGGGTAGCGACGTCCCAGACCTTCATCGCGATCTCCCAGATCCGGATGCGGATCGGATATGTGATGGGGCTGAGACCGGCCTTGATCAGGTCGCCGATCAGCTTGATGACGGCGGCGACCTCCTTGACGATCCATTGCACCAGCGCGATGAACACGTCACAGGCGTCCTCAATGGGGTTGTCGCTGTTCACACCGGAGAAGTCGGGTGGCTGGAACAGGTTGGTGAAATCGGATTGCGGCGGCACGATGATGAAGTCGGGTACCCGGGGTTTGGGCAGTTCCCAGCCGCCGTTGAAGTTCAACTTGTACAGGGTGATCATCAGCCGGTAGGACGTAGCGACCTGCCACGGCAGCGGGAAGCCTTGCGGCACCGCGAAGGGCGACGGCGGGGCGATGTCGTCGAGCAGTTCCTGGAACGGCCGGTCCAGGCCGTGCCCGGTGACGGATCGCACCACCGAGGTCAGCTTGCCTTGGTCGATCTGCTGCTGGAAGGCGTCACCCTGGTAGATCTTCGGGTGCGGATGGTCCGCGAACGTTTCGATCAGCGCGGCGGTGATCGCGTTGGCCATCCAGGCGGGCATCTCGCCGTCCACATCGAGTTGCTTCTTGCGGGTGTCCGGGTCGTCGGACAGCGGTGACGGGCGCTGCTTGCCGTGCGGGTCGTCGGGGGTCTGCTGCACCGCGAACCACAGGGCGGAGGAGGACACCTCGGGGTAGTCGTCGGTGCGGCCCCAGGGGTCGGTGGGGATCGTGCCGCCGGCGCCGCTCTGGGCGTAGTTCCATGCATCGACATGGTTCTCGATCAAGTGGTGCCGGGTCGGATGGTCGCGGTACGGCCCGCCACACTGTTCGTTGACGAACGAGTGCGCGATGGTGTCGGTTCCGATGTGCGTCATGTAGCCCAGGCTGAACGCCAGGAACTGCTCGTACCTTTCCTGCCCGGCGTCGGTGCCGTCACGCAGCAATTCGGCCTGGTGCACCAGCGCCTGGCAGATCGCCGAGGTGCGCCGGTAGTGGGTCATGTCGCTCCACAGGAAGTTCTCCTCCGGGTAGCCCTTCGCGACCACCGTGTTCATGGCGCCCCACAGGTCGGCGAACGTGGCCAACTCCTGCACGCCCACGGCTTCGATCGCGTCGAGCAATTCCTGCATGGCGGTGCCGAACTCGGACAGGATGCCGCCGGTCAGGTCGTCGAGCAGTTCCGAGGCGGTGTCGACCAGCGGGCCGATGGTCTTGTTCCACACCGCGACGAAGTCGCTCCAGATCTTCTGGATCTTGATCAGGAACCGGATGATCCGGGCCATGGTGGAATTGACCTGGTCGAGGATGGCCAGCACCGGTTCCCAGTCGTCCTCGCTGGCCGCGTCGAAGAAGTAGTACACGGCCAGCGCCAACATGATGTCGTCGGAGAGCGGGCCGAGGATGTCGTTGCTCCAGTCCTGGGAGAAGAAGAACAGATCGGGGCCGATCGCCCCGATGGCGGTGAATTTCTCCCACTTGCGCATCAGGTTGCCGCAGGTGACGGGGTCGTACCCGGCGGCGGCCTCGCCGAGCGCCGGCCAGTCGGAGAAGCCGCCCTCGGCAAGCAGGTCGGCGACCCGGCGTGCGGTGTAGATATGTGTGAAGTGACCCGGCATCGGTTGCCCTCCAATGGTTCTGGCGACGATTCTGGCGACCTCAGCGAACGCAGAACGTCTTCTGCTGGCTGCGGCCGGTGTTGTCGATCAGGCCGGTGGTCAGCCCGGCCCGGGTGGACAGCGTGACGGTGTAGGAGCACGGCGGGAAGGTGCCGATGGCGACGGGCGCGACGGCGGCGTCACCGCGGGGATGCAGCGCGTCGGGGCCGCCGGCCACGATGACCGGGCTGCCCAGGGCGGCGCTGGTGATGACCGCCTCCCAGGCGCGCATCTGCGCGTGATCCGTGGTGTATTCGACGTGCAGAGCGGTGGTGATGCCGGTGCACGCTGTTCCGCCGCCGGTGTGGAACTCGGTGACGTCGAGCAGGTTGACCTCTGCCCAGTTGTTGATGTGGATCTTCGCCAGGGTGTTGCTGGAGTCGGGCGGGCTGGTCGGCCCGGTGACGCGGGTGGCCTGGAAGATCAGTCCCAGGTCGGTGCCGTTCTTCTGATCCACGGCGGGGACCGGACTGCCCGCGACCGGTGGCGGCGCCGGTGGGATCCCGCCGGGGACCACGTCCGGGCTGTTGAACCCGATCAGCACGGCGAAGCCTCCCGCAACACTTGCCGGGTCGACCTGGATCCATCCGTCGGCGTCCGGCGCGATGACGTGCGCGGGCGGGCCGAACCACGGGTCCCCCGGTGCGGGCGGCGGGGTGTCCGCTGCCGGGGCGCCCTGGATGGTGATCGACTGGAACGTCAGAACCTGCGCCGCGGAAGCGATCCCGCCCGCGTTGACCGGCCACAGCACCCGCCGGGTGCCGGCGTCGACCGGGCAGACACGGCTGCCGGTGAGCGGATCCAGGCTGCCCACGAGCAGGAACCGGTACCGCATCGGCGTGCCGTCGATCGGGGAGGCCGCCGGACAGAACCCGCGCAACTCCAGGCAGCCGGTGAACGCGAAGTCCGGGCCGCCGCCGTAGTACAGCCCCGAGTAGCCGAGCGCCTTGTTGGTGCGACCCGTTGCGGAGTCGATGTCGCCATAGATGTCGAAGTGGCCGACCTGCGTGAACCACGGCGTGAGCACCGGTGGGCACACGATCCGGCACCACCGCAGGCACATCCAACCGCACACCCAGTGGCACAGCTGCACCGCGAACCGGCCGAGTTCCAGCCCGTCGACCGCGGCAGTGAATCCGGCACTGTCGCCCCGCTCCATGGCGTCGGCGAGTGCCCCCAGCGCGTCCGGATTGTCGGCCAGCCGCGCGGTGACCTGCGCGAACTCGTACGCCTCCGACAGGTCCGCGCCCGCAGGCGGGAACTTGACGGCGACGGGCAGGCAGAACCGAACGCATCGCCACGCGCACAGCCACTCGCAGACGAGGTGGCACTGGTCGGTGAGTCGCAGCCGGGCCAGGATGTCGCGTACGGCGTTCGGCGCGCCGCTCGTCATCGCCGCCTGAACCTGCGCCAGCGCCTCAGGATCGGCAAGCAGCGCGCTCACCGCACGTCCGGCCGCCGTCAGTTCCTCCTCCAGCGGTGTCAGCTGTACGGGCTGCGGCGAACACACCACCCGGCACAGCAGCCGGCTCCGGACCCCGCACACCCAACGGCACAACACGTGCCCCAGCGCCTCGGCCTTCGCCTGGCGCAGCACGATCCGGAAGCGATCCGGGTCGCGGTCCGTCACCGACTGCGCCAGCTGCTCGACCAACTCCTCGTCGCCGGTGATCCGGACGACGGCGTCGACGAACTCCCGCAGATCCGGAATCTGCTCCGTCGGCGGTCCGGCCAGCTCCAGACACACTAGAACGCATTCCTTGCTACGGATCCACTCGCACACCAGCCGGCAGCGTTCGACAAGCTTGTGTCTGTCGAGGAGCCGACGGAACGAGTCGCGATCCGCCGCCCGGAATGCGTCGAACGCCGCGCGGAACTCGTCCTCCGTCCGGGACAGTTCGGCCATCGCGGCCGCACCGGCGGCCAGTTCCTCGGCAAGTTCGGAAGACATACCGGCAGCTCCCATCGGGTCAACCGTCCGGCCACCATTGCGCAGGCGATCCAGCCACCGCGCGTCGGCCGGTCCGGGCGGAACCCACCGTCTGATTCAACTGATGTGCAGCCCAGCACGCCGCCGATACCGCGGAAAGCAGCAGATTGAACTCACGTCATCACGCGACGAGAAAATCACGACACATTGACAGATCAGGGGCGCGAATCCCCGTTGAGCCACCGGTGCTTGCGCTGCAGGGCACGTGCAGACCTGCGCGCCTCCTGCACCGGCCAGGTCTCGTGGCCATCCAGCCACATCAAGGACCATGGATACCAGGCGGCCGGCGTCAGCGGCAGCCAGCGCACTTCAGGCATCAACAGATCGCAAGAACGCGGGACGATTGCCACACAATGCTGTTGCACCACCAGATACGCTGCGGCGCGGATGCTCTGCACCGTGCCGTGATAGCGGACCGGGCGGAAGCCGGCCGCTCCGCAGAGCTCGGTGATGAATCCGTTGAACTCCGGTGCTTGCGCGTCGTCGGCAAAGATGACCGGAACGTCCGCGAGCGCGCCGACCGGCAGCGTGTCCCCGGCCGCCAGGGGGCTGGACATTGCGATCAGGACACCCAATTCGTCGAGCCGAAAGACCTCCGACGAAATACCGGACGGTGCGTTCGAGGCATTCCCGAAACCGAGGTCCAGCGACCCGTCGGCGAGCATCCGGTATTGGGCGGGGACCGATGCTTCGAGCCGGTCGACGACAAGGTCGGGATGGTTGTACTGGACATTGCGCAGCACCTGCGGCATCGAGTCCAAGCTGGCGTCGAGAACCGATACGCGAAGGATCTCGGCGTCCGCATTCGCCTCCCGGGCGACGACGACGGCGCGCTGAACGGACCGCAGCACACCTTTCGCCTCAGCAACCATCACCTGCCCAGCGCGGGTCAGTCGAACGTGGTGAGTATTCCGCTCCACGAGCGCCACACCCAGTTCCCGCTCCAATCGCTGGATCTGCTGGCTGAGCGCGGATTGAACGATGTGCTCGCGCGCTGCGGCGCGGCCGAAGTGCAACTCCTCGGCGAGAGTGACGAAGTATTGCAACTGGCGAAGCTCCATGGCCGCGTCTCCTCGGCCAAGCATAGGTGCGCGCCCAGCCGGGGGCCAGGCGAATATGACGGCCTTGCTCGCGGTTGCGCTGTGTGCGCTCACAGGGAGCAGGAGCCGTTCGCGTCAGGCCGTACAAACCCGCGCGGGTTGCGGCCGGTTGCCTCAAGCCGCAGCCCGGCGGCGCGGACGACGCCGGAGGTCATATCCTCCCGCCCATGACGTTGTTCGCGCCTGCGGCGGTAAAGCCTGTCTGAACCCGCCCGGCCCCGGGGCTTCGTCATAGGCGGTTGACGGCCGGGCTCCGAGCAGACTATCGAGCTTTGAACATGGAGTTAGGTTTCCTAAAGTAACTGTGCGCCTTGATGTTTCAGGCGCATGACGGACACTCGGACAGGCTGTGTCCGCGGACATCGCGCTCGTCGTGCCGCGCCCGTGGGGTGTCGGTGCTTTGTCGATGCGCGGGGCTTGGATCCTCTGGTGGCCCTTGACCATTGACGACGGGAAGGAGCGGGCATAGGTTTCCATCCGTTCGGGACAAGACATCCTGTCGCATCACATCTTTAGGAGTCAGTTGAGCCGGATCGTCGTCTTCATTCATGGCATGTACCTGGGCGGCAGTAGCTGGCAGCCCTGGATCAACAGGGCCGCGAGCCAGGGCCGCGACTACACCTGCCATGCACCGTCCTGGCCATACCACGACGGCGCCCCGGAGCAGCTGCGCGCGGCCATGGATCCCGCGCTTGGCACGCTGACCTTCGGGCAGATCATCGACTACTACAAGGAAATCATCGACGCCCTGCGCGAGAAACCGGTTCTCGTCGGGCATTCGGTCGGCGGCCTGGTCGTCCAGAAACTCATCAACGGCGGGTACGGCATGGCCGGCGTGGCCGTCAGCCCCGCGACGCCGCGCGGCGTCCTTGCCTTCGGCCCGAACTTCCTGCGCGCCAACTTCCCCCACCTCAACCCGCTCGCCGGCAACCGACCCATCCGCATGACCGCCCGACGCTTCCACTACGCCTTCGGCAACACCATGACCCGCGCGGACAGCGACGCCGCGTTCGAGGCCTACACCGTCCCCGAGAGCCGCAACGTGCCGCGCAGCACGCTGACCCGGCAAGCCGCGATCGACTTCACCAAGCCGCACCCACCCATGCTGATCATCACGGCCGACAAGGACCATCTGACCCCGCGCGCCATGATCAAGCGGAACGTGCGCAAGTACCCGCCTGCCGCCGGCACTCTCGACTTCGCCGAATTCCGGGGTCGGTCGCATCTGCTCTGCGGACAGACCGGCTGGGAAGAGGTCGCCGACCACGTCTTCGCATGGATTGACCAGCACTGACACCGCACCTCGGACGGCGCGGCGGCGCGTGACGTCCTGCGACGGAATCAGGATAAGTTCTTCAGATCGGCTCTCGCCGGTTCCTCCGCAATCACGACGTCGATCCCCTTGTCCCGCAGTCTTTTCACGTGCGCCGGTGACGTCCCCTTATCGACGATCACCACGTCGAAGTCGCCGAGCGGCATGTGTGCGTGTAGCGCCCGCTGGTCGAACTTCGAGTGATCCGCGAGCAAAACCCGCTTCGCTGCCGCGGCGAACATGGCCTTCTTGATCATCGCCGCCTCATAATGCTGGTGGAAGCAGACGTCATCGATGATGGCCGGCGTCGACATCAGCAGGACGTCGGCGCGGAGCTGGTCCAGCGCGGCCAACGTCATGCTCCCCATGTACGCGTCACACCACTGGTAGTACTGCCCACCCAGCGTGAGGAGCGTGATCCCCGGCTGTCCGACAAGTTCCTCCGCCAGTCGCCGGAAGTTGGTGATAATCGTCAAGGGCTGTTTGCGCAGAAGCACAGATACGAGGTGCAGACTGGTCGTCGAATCGTCCAGGATTATTGCTTGGCCGGGCTCGATGTAATTGCTGGCAGCCAGCGCGATAGCGCGTTTCGCCGACACATTCTGGCGCGCACGATAGTCCGGGCTCGCCTCCACCAAACTCGTTGCGATAGCGGTGACCTGGCCGCGGCCCTTACGGATCACACCCCGCGCATCAAGGGCATCGAGGTCGCGGTGGATCGTCATCGCGCTGACCGCGAGCATTTCCGCGAGATCGTCGATACGCACCGTTCCAGCGGAGATGACGGCCTTGGTGATGGCATCCAGTCGCTCTCCACGGGGGAGCTTACGTAGATCGTGCTGGGCCTGATTCTGCTTCTTCATCGTGTCAGCCCTCCGAGAATCTCGATCGAGTTCCGGCGTCGACGTCATCAAGGAACAAGGTACGAGCGATCAAGTTTGTCATAGACCGCGCGGTGGTGATGGCGACGTCCGCGATCGCCGCCCTCGTGGCCGCCCCCGGCCGACGGTTCACCGTCAACGATGTGGATTGCATCATGTACGACGGTACTTATAACGTTATTGACGTTACTTTCATCATCTGGGATGGTGGCTCCAACGACCTCGACGCGCTCCAACCCACCCGATGGCGCCCTGGGGTTCCGGCACGGAAGGTGAGCAACCCATGACGTACGTCTTCGACAACCCGGCGTCGTTCACGGAGGACGCGCTCAGCGGATTCCTCGATGTGTACTCGGCAGAGGTGGTCGGTGTGCGGGGCGGCGTGGTCCGCGCGACGGCGACCCGGCCAGGCAAGGTGGCCGTCGTCGTCGGGGGCGGCTCTGGGCACTACCCCGCGTTTTGCGGTCTGGTCGGCCCGGGATTCGCCGACGGGGCCGTCGTCGGAAACATCTTCACGTCGCCGTCTGCGGATGACGCCGTCTCGGTCGGCGCCGAAGTCGAAGCGGGCGCGGGCCTTGTCTTCATCACCGGCAATTACGCGGGCGACGTCATGAACTTCACGCAAGCGCAGCAGCGGCTCACCGCTGACGGGATCGACACGCGGGTCCTGTTCGTCACCGATGACATCGCAAGCGCGCCTTCGGATGACGTCGCGAGAAGGCGCGGCATCGCCGGCGACTTCGTGGTGTTCAAGATTGGGGGCGCCGCGGCCGAGGCGGGGTACGGGATCGACGATGTTGTCCGCATCGCGCGACACGCCAATGACCGCACCCGCACTCTCGGTGTCGCGTTCGACGGGTGCACCATGCCCGGGGCGTCCGAGCGGCTGTTCACCGTTCCGCGGGGGAAGGTCGGCGTCGGACTCGGGATCCACGGCGAGCCCGGCGTGTCGGAGGAGCCCCTGCCGACGGCGAGCGCGCTGGCCGAGCAACTGGTCGAGCAGGTGACTGCGGAGATTGCCGCCATGGCAGGCCACGAGCGGGTCGGTGCCATTCTCAACGGGCTCGGGGCGACGAAGTACGAGGAGCTCTTCGTGCTCTGGGGTTCGGTCGCCCGGTTGCTACGCGATCGCGGCTACGTCGTCGTAGGCGCTGAGGTTGGTGAACTGGTGACGAGTCTCGATATGGCGGGATGCTCGCTGACCCTGGTCGCCCTCGATGCCGAATTGGAATCGTTGTGGCTGGCCCCCGCCCGCACGCCCGCATTCCACCGCGGGACGCAGGCACCTGCCACGGCGGGCGAGCGCCGAATCGTCCACACGAACCAGGCGGCACACGTGATCGCACCGGTTCGGGGGGCGTCTCCCGCCGCGCGACGATGCGCCGCGCGCACCCTTGCGGCGCTGGAAGCCATGCAAGAAGCGCTGGAGGACGCGCAGGACATGCTAGGCGCCATCGATGCGGTGGCCGGGGACGGTGACCACGGCCGCGGCATGGTGAAGGGGATCGCCGCCGCCGTCCGCGCAGCCCGCGAGGCAGCACACGAGGACGCCGGCGTAGCAACACTTCTCGAACGAGCCGGATCGGCGTGGGCTGGCGAGGCCGGCGGAACCTCGGGCGCGCTGTGGGGCGCCGGGTTGACCGGCGTCGGGCGGGCACTGGGCGACACCGGGGAGATCACCGCAGAATCCGTCTTCAAGGCCCTGCGGGCAGGGTGCGCCGCCATCTCCGACCTCGGACACGCAGCCGTCGGCGACAAGACCATGATCGACGCGCTCGTGCCCTTCGTCGACGCGTTGGCGGCGGAGATGACGGGCGGCGCCTCGCTTGCTGATGGATGGGCCCGTGCGGCCGCCGTTGCCACCTCTGCCGCGGACAAGACCGCGGACCTCACGCCACGCGTCGGCCGCGCGCGACCGCTCGCCGAACGCAGCATCGGCACCCCCGATCCGGGTGCGATCTCGATGGCGCTCTGCCTGACGGCAGCGGCAGACGCACTGATCGATCGACGATGAACACCGTAGGACGAAGGGAGACGTGACGACCTGATGTCTCGGAAATGGCGCATCGTCGTCGGTAGCGACGACGCCGGGCTTGCCTACAAGGAAGCCCTCAAACACGATCTCGAGGCCGACGGCCGCGTGGCACGCGTCATCGACGTCGGCGTCCATCCCGAAGGCACCACCGACTATCCGCACGTCGCCGTGGCCGCAGCCCGCCTGATCAAAGAGGGCAAGGCCGATCGGGCATTGCTGGTCTGTGGCACCGGACTCGGCGTCGCCATCAGCGCCAACAAGGTGCCCGGGATCCGGGCCGTAACCGCGCACGACGGCTACTCGGTCGAACGCGCGGTCAAGAGCAACAATGCGCAGGTGCTGTGCTTCGGTCAGCGGGTGATCGGGCTCGAGTTGGCCCGCCGCCTCGCGGCCGAATGGCTCGGCTACTCTTTCGATCCGACGTCGAACTCCGCCCGCAAGGTCGATGCGATCTCGACCTACGAAGTGGTCCGGGAGGACGCAACCGACGAGGCCAGCCTGCTCGAATCCGAGGCCCTCGCGTCGTCCTGCTAATCGGGAGTGCTGCGCGAAACAGATGCAGCTGACCGGTTGACAGTAACCCAATGCGATGTATCCTATACGAAACAGCCAACTCGAGGTAGCCGTCTCACGAGGACGGGCAGGCTGTCGCACCTGGATCTGCCGCCTGAAGCAGCAAGAACAGCCACTGCTCGCACGTCGGCCCCGGCCCGATCGTGCTCAGACCGCAGAAACGATCGCAGTTGTGAATTGTCCGTAAGTTGTCCAACCGAGAAGGAGCACCAATGCGCTATCACGTATCACTGTCCAGGCGCTATGCCATTGGGGCCATTGCACTGGCCGTGGGCCTGGTGGTATCGGCCTGTTCGTCAAGTGGAAGCGCCGGCGGCGGCGAGTCCGCTACTCAAGGTACAGGCGATTCGAGTTCCAATAGCAGTGCAGGGGAAGGTGCGTCTTCCGGCACCGCTGATCAGTCCATCAACGTGATCATGGTCAACAACCCCGCACAGGAGGACCTGGTCAAGCTCACGCCGGACAACTTCACCAAGCAGACCGGAATCAAGGTCAATTTCACTCTGTTGCCGGAGAATGACGTTCGGGCCAAGATCAGCCAGGAGTTCTCGTCACAGGCCGGGCAATACGATGTTGCCACGCTGTCGAACTATGAGATCGCCTTCTATGC
>ERZ778020.1880-NODE-1880-length-16578-cov-3.554137_pt1 | contig 16578 bp, 15 predicted proteins | sample MGYA00375750_ERZ778020 | MGnify/ENA primary metagenome ERZ778020 (study PRJEB29350, sample SAMN05389818) | bioreactor metagenome | isolation source: Ammonium sulfate bioreactor | place: South Africa: University of Cape Town | collected 2014-03-17 ...
TTATAATCAACCACCTCATCCTGGATTTTATCTTGGAACACAAATGTCAAAACTACCTCAACCAAATATTTATGTAATTTAAAAAGTTTTTTCTGTTTTTATTTGAAATAAATATGACGAGTAAATTCAAAAATAGAAACCCGTTATAATCATCACGAAGATCTAAAACAACAGCCATGAAAATGTTTGATGTCAAATGAATCCACGTTTTGCAAGCGATTGTCGTAGTTATATTTGGTTCTGTTGAGAACTAAAAATACATTCAATTAAATATACGTAAGCCCTTTAATCTCTTGAGGGTGTTAAAAATAAACAGTAGATTAACGTGCATATTATTTATTTTTATTCTTTTACTCTTTATATTTTAGAATTTCTAATAAACCTGAGAATATATTTTTAAGATAAGAACTCGTCCTGTGTGATAAATATTTAATCTAGATGGATTTTTATATTTGAATATTATCAAAAAATATAGCTATTTTAGATGTCTACGGAATTTTTTAAATAATTAACTAATTCTTGATCTTCATTATTGGGAACTTCTTCTGCTTGAGTCGTTTTCGTCTTTGTACGTTGATGAATAAAATGAACAACATTGGCAAGAATAAATAAGATAATCGATATTAAAATACCAATAAATAAAAGCGTTGGAAAATGATTTGGATTTGTTTTTAGAATTAAACCTAAAATAATTCCAGAAATTCAATCAAATAAAAACTGTATATATACACGCGTGTATAGATTTGACCGACTAACTTTGGTAATATGGTCATTCCTGATGATGATCCACATAGAACAAGAGCAAGTAGAAATGGTACCACTTTCAATCGTTGGTTAAAGAAAGCCATCGTCAATGGAACCATAGGTGCAAGTACTAGACCAGTTGCAGTTCCCAAAATAAACAAACTCGTTACAGATAAACCAATAATCCACACAAAAACTAGCCAAGCAACAGCAAGTGAGAACGCTGCAGACCATACAAGAGTCAAACAAATATTCACCGGTACATAGACGGATCCAATGGCTCCAAGTAATCGTCCGCACTATTTACAAAAAAAAGAATTTCATAGAAAAATAATTGAAATCTTATATAATTACGGCATACGAGAGCCAATATGTAGTAATGCTCCAACTTGCCATTTCCGTTGAAATATTGTATTCATCGAATTTGAGAAAAGTAAAGAAGAATTTGGAAAATGTTACATCATTACCGAAAATAAAAAATATTGTACTAATAAAGAAAATCGACAAAAGTAAACCATATTGAAAACTTCCGTGACCACAAGTACGAGGCGAATAAGATGATGAATTCCGTTTTTTTCCTTTTGAATCTTCATTTTCTGGGTTAATGTCAACAGAAACACAACTTCCTGCTTCATGAACTTCTAGTGTTCTACGTCGAGATTTTAATGTTCGACAATAGAAACACACATGTCCTAGAGCAATTAAACCACATAAAACAGCTGTGACGATATACGGAACGAGTATATTCGATGATTGTGATGAATTCGTTTTTGTTAGAAATGGTCGAACTAATAAATTAACTACGACAGCACCGATACCATATCCTAACAGTACACCATTCAATGGAGCTGCCACATTCACACCCCACATTGTCAATAAAATGTTGTTTCCACCTGTTGAGAAATGTTTTTATCATTTTCAATGAGTTTTTTTTTCAAGCTACTTAGCATTGTCAATCCATGACCAATACCATGAATAAAAAATACCAAATACAATAATATCAACGATCGAATAAACGGAGTCGAACAAATTGCTAAACAAACAAATACGTATATTCAAATTCAATCGATGAAGAATTATTGAAGCTCGATCGAATCTCACCAATTCCAGCCAAAGTAAATGCACAAACAAGCAGACCTTCGGAATTTTTTTTGACAATATTTGATAGAATAGCACCGAGAATAGTCGTTGTAAAATAACCTGTACCTCGCCATGCGAGAACTGAACCCATACTATTGTAATCAACTTCAACACTCTTTGCTACAGTTGGCATTGTTGGTCCGATTAATTCAAGATGAATACCCTTGCAAAAAATATACATCAATTCAACGAAATATATCTCAAAAAGAAATTCTCGGTTACCATTGTAAGCCACGTTAAAAACATAAATCCTGTTTGAATTACATTCCATGGATGACTTAGATAAATGTGAATTCCGGTTTTTGACTCTGGCGAAACTTTTTTCATCGTTTAGTTGAAATTGTAATGTACTAAAACGCCAACCTCTGTTTGATATTTGATAAAAATACTTCTATACACATTATCAGCGAGTATAGGCTTTATTTGAATAAGAAGAGAAGAAAAAAACGATACTTCAAAATCGGGTCACTTTAAAATGCATCATTGCTCTCGAATTATATATTTTACTTTGTATTATACAAATGTATATATTCAAAGTAAAAATATCATTCATGCCGATTGAGATTGTTCGATATTTTCTTTTTACATAATTAGTCTTTTATACATTGAATGAATATTATTATCACTATTAATACATGAATCATACTTGAAAAGAAACTTGAGACGAATTTATGAGAATATTTTTGACAACGAATTATTGGACGTTGTTTTAACACGAATATCTTCAACAACTTGAACTAGGAGTGAATACCATCGAATCTGAATCGAAAGAGAAAGTTCTCGAATTTTTACGTAATACATCAATTGAAGAATTAATAACAGCACATTCAGGTCGTTATACAAGACCAATAATAAAAGATCATTTTTTCTCTTTAAATTATTATCATGGTCAAGTTATGATCCAACACCTGATCAAGGTTTTATCGCTGAATCATGGAATCGAAATTGTTCGTTTTTTTGATATTTTCGAGTAAACAAAATATCGCTCTAGGTATTCGCGTGCCTAAAGCCCGCGTACTCGATCACATATTGTTTGTTTTTTTACCCTTCTGATGATGATTGCTAGTGAAAAGTTAATGATCGTCAACTTGTTTATGCTTCACTGAATTCGTAATAAAAACACGACACTTATACTTACATCGAATATTTCATAAATAGCAATGGACCTTGTAACAAGCATTCGTTTTGCTGGATTGATAGGATTTTTCTTAATCTGTTATTTTGATTCGTAAGTTAATGTTTTGTAGAATTATTTTTTACTTGATTGTCTTCGTATTTTTCAGAATAAGTTGTGCTATTCTATTGGTATTATTTTTATTGTCATTGTTAACAGTATTTGCAGCACCAACTTCAAAATTATGGTTAGTACAAGTTGTTGTCGGTGAATATTCAATTGTGTTTATTGGAGTGACATTGATAGTGTTACTTTTCGATATTGCTACTGGTTTAAATTCGTTCATTGAAATTTTATTTGGCATCTATGCGATTGTTTTATATTTATCACCGATTGTACGAGCTTATTTCATCGCACAAAAATTACCGAATGATTTAGAAAAAGCATTTGGAAAAATACGTGGAGAGAACAAACTATCGGTTCCATTTTGTTTTTCTAAACTATTGAAAAGTGTACCAAAAGTTCCGTTTAAAACATTGACCTATGTGACTTATGATGAAATTACTTTGAAACTTGATTATTATAATTCGACGATTGGTGGTAAACGACCTTGTGTGATCGTTATTCATGGTGGTTCTTGGATTTCGGGTGATAGTCGACAATTACCTGAATTGAATAGTTATTTATCAACGAATGGATATAATGTTGCAGCAATTAATTATCGTTTAGCACCCAAATGGAAATATCCATCACCCAACGAAGATACAAAAGCTGCTCTCAAATATTTACGAGAACACGGTGATGAATTGAATATTGATATTGAGAACTTTGTTCTTCTTGGTCGTTCGGCTGGTGGCCAAATTTCTGCTTTAGCCGGTTATACTTTGTCTGACATGGGTATTAAAGGTGTTGTCGATTTATATGGACCAGTCGATATGATTTGGGGATATATGACACCAACAAATCCTTTTGTTCTCAATTCTAATAAAACTCTTGTTACCTATCTTGGTGGTGATTATGATGAAATGCCTGAAAGATATGTATCGAGTTCACCTATTGAACATATCAATGAAAAAACTGTACCAACTTTGATGATTCATGGACACACTGATGCTCTCGTATTCGATGAACATGCTCGACGACTTGCAAACAAATTAACACAATCTCGAATACCAAACTATTTCCTTGAAATTCCATGGGGTACACATGGTCTCGATTATAATTTAAATGGTCCTGGTGGACAACTATCAACATATTCAATTCATTTTTTTCTAAATCAAATCACTAACTAACAGTGATTAATAATTATTTCTCTTGAATCAATAAAATCATCGAAATTTGTATTCAAACAATTGAATATAAATCGTGCTTTTTCTTTATTTTCTTTTAATTGACGTTCTTAAACAAAATATGTTTATAAAAATCTTCGAACTAACTGTAAAGAGAAATCCTCTTGAATTGAAATCCGAATGCGTTGTTTCTTTGTGTTCTTCTCTTTCTTTTTGTTGCATTAACGATGTTAATATTTATTCAAAAGTATAGTCAAGACAACAAACTATTTTGCCAGAGTACAGAATGAAATAAACGTTTCGACTAAACAAAGAAAAGAAACAAACAGATTTTGTTTGGCATCGTTTTTGTTAAATTCAATGGATAATTCGTTAACAAATGATGAAAATCAATCGTCTATCGAATCCATAGATGAATCAATGTTCATTAAATGTGAAACACTTCGTATTCATTCAAATTCGGATATTTTTGAACCGAGTGAAAATTATGTTGGTTTAATAGATTTTGGAACGGGCGATATTTTTATAAAACAATCCGATTGGATTATGCAGAATATTCCTCAACGACAACAACAACAGCACAATGGAACTTATCTTCATGGTCGATTGTTTTATTGGATTTTTAAACAATGGAAAATACCGAAGAACGAATTCGTTGGACGGGGATTTTCATATTTAGATGGTCAATGGAAATTTCATTCGAAAACATTGAATAATAATCATCATCATCATCCAAATGAATTCGAACAAAAACTTCTTGAAGTTATCCTCGATAATCTTTATGTGACTCATCGATGGATGGAATTACCACCTAATTATCGTTTTAGTTGTCGAGATTTAATTACACTTGAACGTAACAAGAAATCTACATCTATGCTTCATCCATCCGATGTTCATGTCAATAGAAAACTACATGGAACTGTCAAATGGTTGACTGATCAACATCGTCGTCTTGGACTTATTCAATGTCTTGGTTTTGATCGAGATTTTTCTATTCATTCAATGGCTCTTCCCAATTCACTTTCATATTCAGGCAAAAATATCGAATTTAATATTGTCGAAGAAGCAAACCAATGGAAAATCAAAAATGTAGCACTTATTTGGCCTTAGTCTTTTCTTTTCCTTTATTTACGTAAAAATAAATCAAAAAGATTAATAAAAACAAACCGACAGACGAACAAGAACAAAATATTGATATTATCCAAAAGTCGATCGTTTCACGTATGGTTAATGTTGTGTGCTATCGACACTTTCGATTAGTATATCAATCAGATGCTGCACGTTTTTTTCAAAGGGATCATGCGAATAGGCCTTGCACGCACGGAAACTTCTGCTCTTTATTTTTGATAATTTGATGAGTGCAACGAGAGGAGAAGAACACACACACACATGTGTTCGATGTCTGTAGATCGTATAAAAAGATCAATCACAATCGATTCGAGAGAAATATCGAACTCAATTTCATGACCGAACACATCGACAAACGTAAATTAGAACTTGATATTCGATATCGTTTCGAGTATCTATCGAAATTTCTTAATTTTACTTCGCATGATATCGATGCTCTCAATCGACTTGCAAAAGAGTCTCATGACTTCATTCGATCGGTCGCTGATACAATCTATCAGAAATTATTAGAATATGACATAACAAAGAATTATTTTCTCAAAGCAAATCACGGCTACGCAGGCGTTTTAATCACCGATCCAAATCAAGTGACATTAGAATCCGAACAGATGCACTTTCGTATTCATAGTATTCGCAAATATTTCGATCGAGTCCTTCGACAACACGTTTGGAACGACGCTTTCCTCGAATATATCTCTCATGTCGGTCAAATTCATACGGATATGGCTGGAACTCATTCGATTAACATCGATTATATTCATGTCAATGCTTTACTTGGATATATCGAACATGCCTTCATCGAATATGTTCTTGCCCATGAAGAATTCAATGAAACGACCAAAAAAGAAATGATTCTCGCATTGAGCAAATTATTTTGGATTCAAAACGACTTTTTTACAATGCATTATATCATTGCATCGAAGAATGAACATTAAACTTTCGGTCAATGTAAATATTTATGTAGCTATTCGTCATTTGTGTGTAGCTATAGTGTTTTCAATTTACTAAAAATAATAGGTTATAAAGGAAAAGAGAATGTTCTGTTTTTTTTTTCATTAACGAATTAAAATAGAGAAGTACCGTCAAAGTCATGAACTGATGATGATTTAATCTATTCTTTTAGATTGTCCAAATGAAAATTTGTGAAAACCAGGTTGACATCGTCTGATCTTAAATCGTTTGCTAATCTTTTCTTTTTCTAAATAAGTCAAAGATAAAAGTCTCATTTTAATGATTTGTGAGCTCGAAGAGAAGAAAATCAGTTCTAATTATGAGAAGCACTTTTTCTTTCTTAGAAACAACAGCACACTACGTTCAACTAGAAAAAAAAGCATTGAGTTTCACATATTAGATTCGATTCTTTGCTGTTGTCGTTGTCGTTGAAATCGTTCCTGATGTCGAACATTGATTTGTCATTAAAATCAACAGTTTCTGCCACGTAATCGCATGTTTAACTGACCATTCGTTTCCATTTTGATACATCATATTTTTCAAACATTCACCACAACTTTCGATGATAACCTAGCGAAGCAAAACAAACTCAAATTGACGTTTTTTTTCTATTGAACAATTGCGTACATCGATATGATCTTGTTTGATTTTATAATTGGAATGACATTCAGCTATTCGTTTGAATTGTTCATTGAGAATACTATCGTCACTATCGATGGTGGATATTTTTGTGACCATAATCATAATAATTTGATCGATTCGATCGACAATTTTATATCCATGTTGTTTGTATGTTTGTTTCCAAATTAAATCTTTAGTTGCATTGGCATCGTTTTCATTAAAAGTCAGCAGATTATTCTCATCGTTTGTTGCCAAATTTTGCCAATAAGATTTTAATGATGAATTTTTTTCTAAAGCTCTTTAAATAGAAAAGAAAAGAAAAGAAAAGGATATTAATAAAAAAAAAAGATTCTCGTAAGAAAATTTCGATATACTTATTCATAATATCATCGCCTAATTTCTTCAATCCATTCTGTTTGACAACAACCCAAACTTCTTTCAATCTCAATCGTTCGTCACTTGTAAATATAAGATTCGGATTATTATGATTGTTGTTTGCTGTTGTTGTTTGTTGATTGATTTTCGGTGTTGTTCGTGTTTCACTTGATGGTACACATCCCATAATTTATTAATTTCCTTCAACAATTTAATTCGAATGAATATCAATCATTGACAAAACGAAAATCTGTTCAAGTTTCTTCTGTTGTTTTTTCCTATGTGAAGTATCTAATTGTGAAACGGATTATATATATAATGACGGCATTCGTCCTGACAGTAGTCTTTCCCTCTTCACTTTTTTTTCTCTTCTTCTTCTTCTTCTTTTTCTCCTGCTTTTTTTCTTCTTTAAGACGAATCTCATTAACTCATTGAACAGCAAAACTATAAATAAACCTCCTACTTTTTCTTTTCCTTCGATGTGCCTCCTGCTAAGACGATCTTTTTTTTCTAATATGAAAAAAAAAGGAAAATATGTGATAATTGGAAAAAATTTTCTTTTTTGGAGGAAAATACTAAAATAAATAGATTAAGACAGAAAGAATTGGATTTCGACATATTCTGTCTGTTGTCTTGTTCAATTGATAATTGAATAAATGAACATTTATTAACGAGAGAGATAGAGTATTAATCAGTTTGAAAAGAGACAAGGTTTAGTATTGACACGAACTAATCTTTTCCAAGAGAAAAAGACAAAATCATGTTCTCAAATTGCCCGAAGACAAACAGAAGTCATAATATTCGGATCATTTTCTTGATTTACTCGAATGAAAATCAAAGTTCGACGAACATCGGAATCGTTGATTGAAAACAATAAACATTTCTTCGTTTTCTGTTTTTTTTCTATTTGTTTTTATTATTTTTCTTGCCAAAAACAAAATGCAAATAGACATACAAACAAACATTCATATATGTATATATGAACATACGGATATACTGTTCAAACGAAAAAAAAACAACGCTTTTTTGTTTACGTTATGATAAAGTAAAGGAAAAAAATAAGATTACGATAAAAAGTGACAAGTACACACCACAGCAAGTGATTCGAAATAAGTGTCCAATCTTTTCTTTTGTTGATACAGATTGATACGATCTGAGAAAACGAGAAATTATACACATATAAGATTACTGTTCAAGTTGAAACGCTATTTTAAAGACAAACGAGAAAAAAATACTCGAACAGTTGATTCTCTCGGATATTTAAAAATAAACTCTGGATAGAATTTAGCTGGTCTACTGTTGTTCATCGATGTCGATATCTTGTTCTTCATCATCATCATCAACGACATCATCGTCGTCGTGTTGTTTTCGTTCGGGTGTTGTTGCCGGTGGTGTTAAATTATGATCCGGAATAATAATTAATTTCTCATCGTGATTGTCTTCTTGTTCAGCTTGTGCAGCTTTTTGATTTAATGAATCAACGATTCGATCCAGACAAGCTTTTTTATACGAATGAAATTTCTTCGATTCGTCATTTAAAATCGTTTGTTCAGCAGCTAATAGACGTCGTTTACGATCGTAATATTTCGGTTGATCATTCGTTGTTGTTGTTGTTGTTGCTGTTGATGATGATGTATTCGATTCTAAATCATCTGAATCACCATTTAAACTGTCTTGACGAGTATTCGAATCGTTTGATGACATTTGACTTGATTCGAGTTTCGATAGACGTTCACGAAGTAATTCGTTTTCACGCTGAAAAAAAACGAAACAAACTCGAATTTTTCGTGAAAAAAAACCAAATCAATTACTCGTAATAGAGCTGTTTCATTTGAATCATTGTCAGTTCGATTCGAATTGGTTTTGCAAGCAGCTAGTTGTAACTGAGAAATGTAGGTCAATAGACGTTGACGACAATTGACGGATGCTACTGTTGATTCAACAATGTGTCGAATGCCATTTGCAGAAAAGTCTAAATATCAAAATTATAATTAAGAATTCAATGTAGAAATCGAATGCAAATGAGTTCTTTTTTTCGAGAGAGAGATATTAGACAAAATGAAATCGGAAATTTGTACTTGAATACAAATTAGTTGGCGAAAAATCAAATTCTGTTCGTCTTACCATTGAAATTAATAATCGATGAATTCGTTGGTTCGTCGAGAATTGGTGAATTCGAACGAACAACACGTAATGGTGTTGGTCGAGAACAACTGAAAACGAGAAAATCCAAACAAAATTCGATTGATTTGAAAACAACGTACGTAGATGTTGAAGGTGTTGTTTCTTCTTGCGATGAACTTGTTGTTGGTTTATGTGAAGGAATTAAATTGTTGGAATTGGGTAGACGAGATAAAAATGGATATTCCGATGAATGATTATCTTTCTTAACTGAAGAAAATGCTGTTGGTTGAAAAGAATAATGATTATGTTTTGCAGCAGCAGCAGCAGCAGCAGCTTTTTCGTTTCATTATCTTGTGGGTGTAGAAAAACAATGTTGACTTACTTCTATTTGTCCTGGTCGTTTATTTTGAGCTTGATTATTATTATTATTCAAAAACTTTTCTTTGACTAATTCTAATTCTTCACGAGCTTTAACGTCTTCGGTCGAACGTATTTTTAAATATGCTCTCCAATTGTCGGAATTAAATCCCCAATGACAAATACGATTCTCTTCTGATTTATGTCCATGTGAAACGAATGTTTTCGGTGAGAATAGAGCTTGACATGTATCACATTGAATACATTCAGCCTGTAGTGCAACATACAATGTTGGATATAATGTACCCGAACATTTGCCAAAACATTTATGTTGAACTTTAATTGAATATAAACGTTCGTAAGGATTAATACCCATTGAATTCACGGAACGTAATTGTCCTTTGTAACGTAATTGTAAAAGACTGGCGCAAAGTCGTTCGGCGTCTGTTTGAGTGATTAAACCGCATGATGGTGCGTTCATCGGAAGAACTTGAGTCATTTTAAGAATATCTAATTGTTCGGTTGTACAACGTGAACAATAGATATGTAAACGTTCACATGCAGCATTGATTTCTTGTAATGAGAAATCTTTTAAGACTGTATTAAGTATTTCCGGTAAACATAATCGTTTTTCTCCACCGACAACAAAACATGTTATTCGTTCGCCTAGAAAAATAAAAAAAAAAAATATTTACTGATATCGACTATGCAAATAGACTTATTTGCTTAGTATTTTGCTTTTTTTCTTATCAAGACTAAGGTCAAAGTGTTCTTGATTCCCAGTCTCATTACCTTATTTGATTCCCTAACTTTTTTCTTTATTACTTTGTCTCGTGATAAACATCGATGGCTTCTCGAAGTAGATGAAAAACAAATTCGTATTGACTTTTGCGACATTGAATTATTTATCATAAAAAAAAACTGATAGCAGGTTTTCTATTGTTTCTATTTGTTAAATCAAAATCCGAAGTTAATTTAGCATAGAAATCTGCCTCTTATGTATGATTGACAGGCAAAAAAATGTTTACTGACGTTTATTATTTACTAGTCAAAATGAAACACAACAACGCACATACTTTCGCTCTTTGCTCTATCACGCTCCAATCGCGTGCGTCAACATAAAAGCAAAGACGTTATTTTTTCCTTTACATGAATTGTTGACAAGAACCAACAATGTTTTTCGTTATCAAATGTGCTATCTGAACTTTCAACATTGAGTTCTTTAGCTGAAGGGTAAATCTATGAAAAAGAAATCTCGAGCATACCTGAAGATAAGATTGTTTCGCCTTTGAAATCACCGTTTGTTCCTGTCGATGACGATGATGATGATGATGATGAAGACGATGTGTCTGATGGCAAACAAATCGGACCTTGTATTAATGAACCAGGTGGTGGTTGAAGCCATTGATCGAATGCTAAAGCATCTTTTGCTTGTTGAATTGAATATTTCTTTTTTTGTAAATCACCAATTGAGTCTTGTTGTTGTTCGAATTTTTCGTTATGTGATGTTGGTAATTTAAAATTTGATGTAGATTTTTCGGTATTTAATTTCGATAAACAATTTCCAAGTAAATGTCTTGGTAGATTCGTTGCAACTGCATTCGGTGGTGGATGAGTGTGAAAATATGCATGTTGAAGATATTCTTTTGCACTGAATTGTTGTTGTTGTTGTTGTTGATGATGATGATGATGAGCAAGTAGTTTGAGTAGTTGAGGATCAAATGATGAGATCGAAGGAGGTACTGTTGTCGACGTCATGTCTGGGTGCTTTTTTTATATGAAAGATAATCTGGAAGAAAATTGAAATAGGAAATAATGATGATTGAGCAAAAGTATGTTTCTTTTTCGGAGCGACGACGACGACGACGACGACGATGATGATGATGACTGCCCTCTGAGTTGTGTAAGAAGGAGAAAAAGGAGAGAGAGAGAAAGAGTGCAAAGGAAAAAAGAACTGGAGAGCGACGGTCCGGGCAATATACGTAATCCTCAATACATTCTTTTTTTTTCTTCTTTTTTTCTTCTCTTTCTTGTGTCGGTCGGTCGCTTACGGATAGTTGAACTTCTATATATGTGTACGCGTATATGTTCAATAGGAGAACTGAGCCGACAACTGGCGAGGCAAATGAAGAACCGAACATAACTATACTCTATAACTTCGCCAACACAGAAAAATAGACGAGGAGGAGAACATCAAATAAAAGAAAGAAATTGGGCGGCGAGCGAACGTAAGAGGTGAAGGTTGAACGAATGAGAGCGTGCATTTTATAGTCAAAGAAACTGCTCGTTTCATAATAACACTACTCGACATACATCAATGTATATACTAACCGGACACACAAAACACATTACTTATCTTTACATCATTTACACCAACAAATTCTCTCGAGTTTAGAATTGCAAATCTTTCTTTTGTTGTTTTCCTTCGTCTGATGCTGACGAAAACAAAAGGGCAAAAATATTCTCAAGATCTGTATGTGAAAACGAGAAAGACATCAGTAATAAATGTGCGTCGAACTATGTTTGCAGGGGAAATACGAATGTTTTTTTTGTCTTCTGTTAGTCGGTAGTCGAGACAAGCCTTTGTCGAGACAAAACTTACAGACGATATGTCTTTCTCGTAAGTGACAGAAACGAAAGAACTTCTTTTCTATATTATTACAAGAGATCGAGACCGACAGAAACGAGAGAATCAACAGTCAAGTAAGTAGAGAAAGAATAAGCGTGAGAAGAAAAAAACTTATTATAAACCATAGAAAAGAGAAGAAAAAAAAACGCCAACGCAAAAAAAAAAGAAAACGGACTTATTTTTTTGGTGATTCGATAGTGGCGGTGTATCTCTTCGGACGCAAACAACGTCATTGAAAAATAATGAAAAAATAAAAAAAGAAATTTTTAAAAAAGATTTTTCGTCTTTCTATTTGATCGAAAAAAACAAAGAAAAAAACTGAAATCGAAATCAATGGAAGACTGTTGAGTTTGTTGTTTTCTCGCGCGTCGATGTCGTCGTTGCATGTTAATGTTAACTGTGGTCTAGTCGTCAGAATGCGAGACGTCGCTATTAGATTTTTTTTCTTCTTCTTCTCTCGTTTTTACTAGTCTGCGCATTTATCTTTTTGCGTACTTTTTTCCTCGTGACGTCAAACACGCAAAAAACATTTTATCTGATCAATGACGAGCCCCATTAATTTGAAAATAACATATTTTTACTGAGTTTCACAAGAATAAAACGAGCACACTCAAGGACATTTGGTTCGTCAATGATATTAAATGATTTTGCTAATTAACTCGGACTCGAGCGAATTGTTTTTTTAATAAAAAGAAATTAAAAAATACATCAAAAGTGTGAAATTCTCGAATTTTCTTCTGCTGACGTCAACAGAAAATAATAATATATTACGTTCATAGAAATCATAATCCGAATGCTTTCTGCTTGTTAGTTTTTTTCTTTCTTCTTCTTCCTTTTTTTGCTAATGAAAAATTAAAACGATACGACGTGCCAACTTGAAACCAATAAAATGTTTTGCTTTTGTTTTTGCGTTAAAAATAAACTGTCATCTGACTACGTTTTACTTTTAATTATGAAATAGTTTCGTTTCTGTTTACTTAATATTTTTATTGATTTATCAATGCATGAAAAGAAAGACATTCCATTGAAAAAGAAATATGAAAATTCGAAGTTGTTTTTCTCTCTCTCTCTTCATAAAGCAGAAAAACGCCAATCGTTGGTCAAAAGAACATAACTAAATGCAAAACAGATTCCACCCGCAAACATAGCAGCTGTTACCAGAAACGAACCGATTAATAAATGTGACACACCTAAACATTGTTTTTATTAAAAATATTAACAAAAATAGTTGATTTTGTTTCTGTTACCTGAGATTCCTTGGCCACTTGTGCAACCACCTGCACTACGAGCGCCGACTAATAGAAAAAATCCGCCAAAAAAACTTGGCCAAACATCTCCGCCGTACTTGTCGTTCAATGGAAATTGATTCGATGAAAATGAACAGAGAAAACTTCCGAGTACGGCTCCGAGTGAGAATAAAATTGTAATCAGATTCGATGTGCCGGATTTAAATGAATCTAATGAAGGAAATAATTGTTTGAACAATTTAATTCGACATAATTGAGCGACAAGAACTGTGAAACCAGTTGAAATGCCCAAAGATTTCTCGAAAATCAAAATGAAAAACAATTGTAGAAGACCGATGCCAAGTCCACATAACGATGGCGACCAATTTGGATTTTCTTCAGGAGAAAAATAATCAACAGCAAATGAAATACCGACAAAGATGATTCCAAAGAGAAAATTAACAATAAATTGTTTAGCACCAATGTAGGATGAAAATTGTTGAAGTGCAATCGACGATTTATCAAGTTCCTTTTTATTCAAACATTTTTGAACGAATGAATAATAAAACAGAACTCCGCAACAACCGCCAATGCCAGTTAAAATTGAATTTTTCAGACCTGAACCACTTCACAATTAAACAAAAACGAAAGGCAATTTAAAACATCAAAATTCAGTTTGATTCTCTTTACATTTGAACGAACACCGTTCCGGGGCAACTACCCGCTAAAACCATACCAATTCCAATTAAACTACCGCCCACAACCAGTTCAACAACTAAATGACGTTGTTTTTATTCAAGAAAAAAACAAGAATAAGTATCGAATTTACTGCTAATGCGGTTAGTTTTTTGAATGAATCCATTGAAAGTCTTTTGATAGACTTTCGGATTAACGAGCAGAATTAAACAAACACTTAACATCGACATCCCGACGGCAGATAAAAACATTTTCAACATTGTCAAACGTTTAAACAACATTTGATCACGAATTGACGGTGCAAGTACAATATTAGCTTTGTTCATTAAAAAACCAAAGAAAATACCGAGTACGGCCGAACTAATTGTTTGCATTGAAACAAAACTTTCTTCTTTAGTCGATTTTCTAAATTAAAAATAAAGAAACAACAACTGATGATAAGAAATATTAATTGTTCTTTTTTTTGTCTTTTACGAATTAGTTGTAGGAGAAATTTGTCTTGGTTTAACTCGTTGCTGCATTTTTCAAATGAAAACGATTCGATAATGTAATGCTTCAGTGATTTATCTACAAGGACACGTTTTATTTATCACCAATTGACATTGAGTAGCTTTCTCAGAGAGTTTATACTCAATGATACCAGCCAATGAGATTTGTCAAAATTGACCTCTATCCTCTCAGCAAAACAAACTCCATCTAGTCGAATTATCCTTTTGTTTATTATTCAACGAACGAAATTCAGTTAACAGAAAAACATTACGAACAACAGCAACAACCTGTAGATTCACTATCATCTTTCGGATTTTTTGTTTTGACAGTGTTCTAGAAAAGATTTTTGTTGTTCAATTATATGAAATTAATGCTTTGAAGTTTACTTGTTTGGAAATATTATTCGATTGTGGAATTGCACTCTCGGGCACAACGACGAATTCTTCGGAATTGAATCGTTGAATTGCACCGGAATCTAATAGAATATTTTAAAAAAAAAAGAACATGATTTTATTATTTTTTCTAGAAAAATAAATGTCGATAGACTTGGTTGTTGTTTTCGTTTTGTATTCTTGAGGGCAAACTGCTATTAAATAGAAAATCGTTAAATGAATCAATGTTTCCCATGAAGATTTACTCGATGAGTATTATAATCAATTCGATCGCATGGATTTTGACAGAATTCACAATTGATTGTCTCCTGTGGATCGACTAAATTCAATTATAAAACAAGAGTTGATTTGTTTTCTAATTCAATTTACGTGTGCACGAAGAGAACGATTGCGATTTTGTAACTTCAGCGCAATTATTTTCATAGTGATACGTAAAAAAACTTCGTTGAACAAATTTTTCACAATTAGGACATTGTTCAGTTTTAGTTCCGCATTGAAGTAAATGTTGACGTGTGTCTATTGACGAGTCGAAATTCTCTTTGCAAAATGGACATTCAGTTTGTGTTGTGTCACAATTCTGTTCAGAAGGAAAAAGAAACGTTGTGTTTTTTTTGAGAATGAAGATTTACTTCTTGTGAACTTGAACTTTTAAGATAATTTTGATAATCGACAAACACATCGGTATTGTCTTGACAATCTTTGTAATCGAGATCTCTTCGAAAGAATAAATTCGATTTGAAATAAAGATTTTGTTGAAATGAATTTCTCTACCCGAGACTATTTGCTAGATTTCTTTGAGAGGCAACACTCGTTGGTCTCTGAAAGTAAATTTATATTTCACAAGATTGACAAAACAAATTGTCTTACAGTTATCGGAATCGAATGTCTTACTGGTTCTATTCTAAAAAGAAAAAGACGACTTTCGAAATTGAAATCGATTTCTTTGAAATTCGAAATACTTTTCTTCGCTAAGTTTAATTAATGATTCTTTAATTTCATCGAAATACGGACGTAGTTTTGATTTGATTTGCCAACATTGGTTAATAATTGCCCACAATTCGTCACTGCATAATGAAGGTCGAGCAAGACGTTTATCTTCGAATTTCATTTGTCGAATATCGTCATCATGAGTTAAATTCGAATACGGTAAACTACCGAATTGAGATGCTTGCCACATTAAAATTCCCATTGAATAAACATCTGATTTCTCTGAATATTCAGGTTTTTTCTCGGGATCTAACAGTTCTGGAGCAGAATATCGAGCAGAAATCATGTTGATCGTTGTTTTGACATTTGAATCGAT
>ERZ778020.1886-NODE-1886-length-16554-cov-3.605976_pt1 | contig 16554 bp, 11 predicted proteins | sample MGYA00375750_ERZ778020 | MGnify/ENA primary metagenome ERZ778020 (study PRJEB29350, sample SAMN05389818) | bioreactor metagenome | isolation source: Ammonium sulfate bioreactor | place: South Africa: University of Cape Town | collected 2014-03-17 ...
TTGTAATTTCTCCGCTACAGCTAATGTAATCGGAGGTTTTTCGGTTGGTACGATCAAATTTGATTCAACATCGAACAATTCTTCATGATCTACAACTTTGTCTGTTGTTGATGATACCACTGGCGGTATGTGATCAATTGTACTTTCTAAATTATGATTTTTCATTGGTTCGAATGAAGCTGCTAGAACATCTTGAACCATTCGATGTTGTTCATCAATATTTGCAGTTTGATCTGGCATTGTTGCTAATGGTAATAGATCAGATTGAATAGGCACTGACAGAGATTCTCCAGTTGATTTTTCATTGATTATTGTCAATGAAATGATTGGTAATGGATCATTGATTTCATTCGATGTTGTTGTTGTTGTTGTTGTTGTTGGTTGTGGTGGTGGCAGTGGTGATGGTAATGAATTTCCTTCTGTTGTTACAATAATAGCTTCTGGTTTTTGTTCATCAATCGATGTATTCGAACATGGAATATTAATAAAATCAACAATATGATTCGATGATAAATCTAATAATTCTTCGATTTTATGTACAGTATCTGTTGATGGATTTCGATGATCTTCGATTGATAATGAATCAATTGAAATCGATGTTATCGAATAATCATCATCCGATTGAACTGATGCTGAAAATTCTTCACTTGGCATTCGAATGCCGGTTATATGTGTTTCTTTAGCTTCATAGAATTCATCTCCGATATGAATCGTTTCAATAACATGATCAAGATCATTGGGCAGATAAGTTGAAACAGATTTTTCGATTTCTTCAACTGTTCGATTATTTGAATCATGTTCCGACGATTGATTGACATACTCTTCATCGACATATTCATTACTTGCCGGTGTTAATGTCGATATACGATAGATTTCTTGTGGTAAAACATGCGAATGTGTTTCATTATCAACAATAATATCAGACCATTGTTCAACATGATTGAGAACTTCATCGAGTGAATTCGGTGATGAAGAATTTTCTTGTGTTGGTTCATCAATCAAATTCTTTGATTCGTCTTGGACGGATGATTGGTGAGAATGTTCTGGAATCGTATGTAGATTTGGAATGTCCTCATAAATATGTTCGTCAAGTGTATCATCGATGGGTGGTGGTGGTGGAAGATCAAATGGAATTCCAATTTGAGTTTGATAATTCGAATGCGTATCGTCACTTTCAACTTGTTCGAACGATTCAACATGATTAAATTTAATTGCTGGATCGAAATATGCAATATGTCGTTGTCCGTAGAGATCTTTGGTTGTTGAATAATCAAAATGATGTTGTGATTCATTTGATGAACCTTTGTCATTGATAGATAAATACAACGAATCTTCATTCGATATCGAACTTTTCCTTTCATCATAAACCGATTCACCATTCGATGAAATGTCCTGTATACTTCGTTGACCATCATCAATTTCATGATAATCACGATTCACATTTGTGTCATCATCTAAATCATTCGTATTGACAATAACAATTGTTTGTGTCATTGCTTGTCCATGAATATTCTCGACAGAAAATCGATATAAACCTTGCAAATTCGGATGAATCGATTCGATGATTAGAACCGATGAACAATCAGCATGAACAATAACAGCATTTTCAACCGATTGAAAATCTCTCGTATTTATATATTGTACTTGCCATTGACATCGATATTCGGATGTTGATGAAAGATATTCAACGAGAAAATGTAATTGTTCACCTGGATGATAATGATAAGATGTTTGAAGTAAACGTGTAATCGTCGGAGGAATACAATGATTGATTGATGTTAAACATTGACTGTTTTCCGATGAATTATTCGATGTAGTTTGATCGATAAATAGAAATGCACTTGATTCATCATGATATTTGCCATTATCGTAATTAATATGAATTGTATAGACTTTTTCATCTTGTTGTGAACAATTTTGTATTTCTAACCAAAAACGATTTTCATCGAGTCGAGAACCGAATTGATATTTGGTTGTATTTTGATTTGGAATTAAAATATCGTTCAAACGCCATTCGATATTCAATAGTTTGGGATCGAATGATTTGCTTAACGAAATTTTTGCTTCGAATTTTGCTGTATCACCATGATGAACAGTTAGAGATTTAAGTTCTTGTTCGAAATTAATTTGTATAAAATCCGTTCGTGTATATTCATTTTCTTCATCGATCGATGACAGATTCGAAAGAAAATCTTTGTCAATCGTCATATAGTCGATTGTTCGATAAAAATCTTTTCAAATGAGAGAAGAAAAACACAACTCTATCAGAAAGAAATACAAAACTGAACGTTTGCAACAATCGATCATTGGTCAGTTATCCTAATGATCTAATCATAGAATAACGATAAAAAGAAAAAGAAAGCCATCAGCAATCTCTTGAACAATCATCACCAGAAAAAAGATACTTTTCTTTCTTCTTCTTCTTCTTCTTCTTCTACATCTTGTTCTTTTCTTTCTCTTCGTTCCCATTATTATCATCCATTTAGATTCATTGCTTCTGTTTATGTAGTAAGGAAATAGAATGACCGATATTCTCATATTTCATCTCGAGACTAGCAAAACAAAAGTTCGAACTGTTTTGTATGAACTTCAGCTGTTGAGAGATATCCATGTCAACGTATACGATAGAAGATTATTGATAAGCATTTCAGATCATTAGAACAAACGTTCAGTTAATGATAGAGAAAAACTTGATGAACGGACAATTGATTTTCCTTTCTCTCTATATCAATAGGTAGTCAGTCAGTCGTATTATTATTGTACGTGTTTCTACCTTGTCTATCATAATAACTTTATTATGATCTCGAATCAATATCAATTGATGAACTATGTTAATCAACTGTCAAAAATAGATGGAATATTATTATTTTCTTTGAGTTTTGTATTATATTCGAGAAGAAAGAAGAAACATAAATGTCTGCGTTATCGTTTTACAAAAAAAAAACAAATCCAAACTAAATTTTACAATTAGTCGTCAATTGTTTCACATCTAAACGAAAAACGAAATTCGAATATTGCCTTTTAAGATCTCGAATATCATCATACCGCCGGATACGACACGTCCAGCCATGCACAATACTGGAATTCTTGTCCATGTTTTATCCTCTAAAATCAATGCATAGAAAAACCAAATTTTCAATGAAAATAAAACAAAAACGAAAATAACGAACGATTATCGATTTTTAATTTGACTTCTAATGTTTCAACAACATTATCAATACTTGTTGCTTGACAACAATATGAACCTTCATCACAATATAAAACCGATCGTATACAAAGAATACATTGGCCTGTTGTTGGTTCGTATCGATACCATAATCGAACGCCTCGTTTTTCGACACGTTCACCATTTGCAAACCAAACAATTGATTTAATTCTTTGAAAACGAACATAACATTCGAGAAAAACATTTTCATTGAGACGACATTGATAGGTTTCCGAAAGGCGACTTAAAAATAGTCGATCACTATTGATCTTGGCTGGCGGTGTCGTCGTCGTCATCGTTGTTGTTGTTGTTGTTGTTGTTGTCATTTCTTCAACAAGAGAAATGCATAAAAAAGCAAATCTACGTATACATATGGAAATATGAAGATGTGAGAGAAAATATAGACAAAAACAAGTGTGAAAAGAAATCATTCGAATAGTAATAATAATAATAATAATAAAAACATACAGATCAATCGAAATGTCATGAACAACGAAGGTCATGTTGATAAACATGAGTTTTCTCGGGTTTTTGCTATAGGTATTTATTTTTATACAGAAATCATTTGTTTCGTATTTGTATTTGTAGATCAAGGCACAATTATTTACTATTGATTAAACATAGTAGAAATCAAACGTAGTGAACCACATCTGTTAAACCGATTGTTATTGATATCATCCTACCATTTGAGATCTAATTAAGTCCAAGTGTGATGTTTTTTGTCCTTGGAATTGTTATTAATTCGAATGTTTTTTTCCTTTTCCTTCTTCTTGTTCTCTGTGAGTATCAATTTACTATCCTCAGTCGTTTGACATCTCGACCACTATCATCTAATGTTAAACGGCAGGTGACTTGTCGCTTGTAGGCAAATATGATGGATATTTAGATTGATTACATTCCGAATGAATCGAGATCAATGGAAACATCGTTTTGATTTTCTCTTCGAACAGTAAAATATCTTATCTTGAGATTTGTTTCTTTTCGACGACAGAAAACTAACTTTCGCATAAATCAATACAATAAAAATTTAGTCAGTCATCACATCATCCATCGAAATCAGACCGTTCGACATCGACTTCTATTAATAATCATGAGTGTTGATAATTATTTTTCAGACGCACACATACACATTGCGTATTGTGTCTATGTGAGTAATCGTTTACTCACTTACATGAATGCAAATAAAGAAAAGGAAAAACAGAAGGAGAACGAGGAAGAGGAAAAGGAAGCAAAGAATATTCTTGTTTCTTTTTTTCTCTCATCAATAGACAGTCCAAGATAAATAAATTCCCAAAAATAGTTCGACAAAATTAGCAAATATTTATCCGAGGAAAAAGACGTGTTCCTTTGAGATGTTTTTCCTGTAATTGTTAAAAAGAAAAGCCGACATTGTGTTTCAATAGTTTAAGATGAAGTCAATACTTATGTGTGCATTTCCTTTCACAATTGTTAAAATGTAAAAACAAAAAAAAGAACGAATTACTTTTTCTTCGGAATGATTTCGAAGCAAAAGTATGAAATCTAAGAGAAAGCAAACTAACGAGCTAACATCGTTACATCCGGAACGTCCGGAATTATTCTAACTGCCGGATTTGTTTCCGTTCTCTTTAATCACGATGATATATCGATATATATATTAAATTTTTGTCCTTGACTAGACTAATTTATCCGAAAAGAAAAAAAAAAGCATAATAATAAAAATCGATTTTGTTTTGGAATAAAAATGGTATTTCTTTGTTTTGTTTCTTTTGTCACCATATCTTCACACACATACGCACAAACAAGTGCACAGAGAAAAAAAAACAAGAGAGAAAAGAAGAACGACAGCATATATAGGTACAGTAGAAGAAGAAGAAGAAGAAGAAATGAGTACAATTGCAATTGTATGGAACGAAAAGAAACGTTGAGTGACATGTAACAAGAATAGTGTAGTAATAATAAAAAACGAAAACGAAAATTGTTTTAAGACTATAAATTTTATGATAAAATATCCACTTCAATATCTTCATCGCATTTAGTTAATTCAAGTACTTGATGATGCTGAGCATTAAATAGACCCGAACGATGTTCTTTAGCTGCTTGTCTTTGTTCTTTACGTTGTCGATATTTTAATGCTTTTTCAATACGTTGATTTAGTGGATCACTTTTATTCGATGACAACGATGAATAACCATCACTTTCATCATTCACTGATCCACTATTACCGATTAAATTAAATTTAATAATATTTTTAATACGTCGATGTTTATCATCGTTCATTCCGGAAAAATCGAGAATAACTTCAGTTTGATGTGGCAATAATTGTGGTCCATCGGGCTGTAAAATTCTTATGATTTCTAATTGTTCACGTCTTCCAAGTTGTTCATTAATAATTCTCGTCAGATCTTCAGTTGTCGATGTTTGTTCATTGCTTGTCATTTTCGACCATTGTTTCGTTGGCAATTGTCTACCATGATGATTCGAACGCGTTTTTGATCGAGTTTTTGGTGATGATGGTGCACTACGTTGTGGCGCAGGCAAAAGACTAGACGGATTGGGAAATTGTTGAAATAACGAACGTGTATCATCCAATTCGGAAAAATAATCATTCTCAAAGAAATCTGATAGATCGGATTGACCAATAAAATCGGCTTCAATACCAAGGAAAAGATCATCGACAACACCTGTACTATGACAACCATTGATTTCCATATACAAATCATCGGAACAAACCGACATCGATTTCGATGATGTTAAATGATTGGTAGATGTTTGAACATTATTGAGAGCAGCTGTTAAATCCGGTTGAGAATTACTTCGTGACATAGATGCAAGCATATCAGAATTAAGAAATTGTTGAATGGATGTTTGACCATTATTATTATAAGTTAATGTTAATGGAGGAGGAGGCGTTTGTAAAAGTGGAGGATTTGTGATTGTTGTTGTTGAGTAGGAATTATTACGTATTCGATACGATGGATAAAATCCATCATCAAAATTTCCTAATGAAGATTGCATTATCTGAAAAAATCAACAAGATGAAATGGAAAAACAGTTTTATCTTAGATATGACAAGACACAAAAAAATATTCATTCTCCTAATCAGTAAAAGATGTTCGTTTACACCAAAATCTCGCTCGATAATCATCTGAACAAGATACAAATGCTGGAGCTGTTGGACTATGAACAATACATTTCACTGGTGCATTATGTCCTAGACTAAGTAAACGTTGTCGTTCTGCATTTCGAGAATTCCAACAACATAATGATGTTGCTTTCTCATCTGGATAGAGAATGTAATCTTCGGTATGATTAAATACACTTGTTGCTCGATGTTCTTGTTGACCATACGTGCCTGCACCCGTATAATTGATCAAACAACGCTAAAAACAGACAAAAATAAAAATAAAAATCTACTCATTGACTTCTCGTTGTTTTTTTTTGTTTGTTGGTCTTACACTTGTTGCTAAATTCCACAAACGAACTTGTGAATCTTTTCCACTTGTTAATAAATATTTCGAATTTTTACTAAACATTACTGAACAAACTTCTTCTCCGCCATGTTCACCATTGAATGTATTTATACAACGATTTGTTACACCATCCCAAATTTTAAATGAACCATCTTTCGATGCTGTTGCAAATAATTTCCCATTCGGTGCCCAACGTACGCATGTGATTGCTTTCGTATGTTGATCTTGTGGTTGAGTCGAAACAAAACATCGACCTGTTTCAACATCATACAAACGTGTCACCGGATGTTGAGTACCAACAAGTAACCAATCTCCAGTCGGATGAAAATTTAAACAACGTATATGATCAACTTCAGTAATCGAACGAAACGATTTCTTTGTTGTTGGTTTAGCATATTCGAAGAATTTTATTGTATAATCACGTGAACCAGAAACAAGAATCGATTCGTACGGGTGAAAATCTAGACAAGTAACTTCATCGGCATGATCATATAATGTGCGTATCACAGGATGATTATCCATTGATGTTTCAGCAGATGATGGAGCATAATCAAGACCGTAATTATTCTTAATTAGCATACTAAACAAAATAATAATAGTACAGAATAATATAGGTCATCGAGGGCAATTGTACCGATCGACGTCGAGAATTTTGATTGATGCATCAGCTGAACCGGTGGCAATGACAGATCCAGTTGAATCAAAAGCTGCTGCACGACAAGGAGCTTTATGAGCAGCTACGTAGAAAGTTTCATATGAGCCAGCATCGGGCGTTGTGATTGATGAATCCGATTCGTAATCTAAATCCAGTCCTAATCAAACAAAAAACGATCAATCTGTTTTCCATAATCGATAAGAGACAAAAACAATTTACCAATATCTTGTACATTATCCGTAACAACAATCGATGATCTCCGTGCTTGTTCTAATTGATCTTCAGCTTTTAAACCTAATTGTACAATATGTGATAGTCGATCTGATGGTGCACACGATGGTGAAACCTTAAAAAAAGAATATTTCAATCAAACAAAACATGTTTATGTTTATTTTTACTTGTAAAAGATTCGATAATGAGAGAGCTAATTGTTGATGACCATCGTAAAATAATTGTGAAATAATGAGTCGATATGTTGTTTCTCGTAGACGTGTTTCACTTCGAATCTAATTAATATCTTTTCGATAAAAATCATATTAAATTGAAAATCGATATTATTACGTACAATTTGAGAGTTATTTAGAGAAGCAGACGTAGGCATAGAGTCCATGTTGACTTAGCGTCTTTTTTTTGTTGCTTCTTGATCTTATTGGGAAATGTGAATAATATATAATGACGTAAAATACGAAGGACAAGAAAGGACGACTAAGAAAAATCAAAGAAACGAAGAACTTTTTCTTTTCTTTTTCTTGTTCTTCTTCGTCTTCGTTTTTTCTTCTCTCTTTTGTTGTTGTTTTTGTTTTCGATTTTCTTATTGGTTATTATAAATAACTTATCTTCGCTCGATCCGAGCCTGTTTCTAAGCATGCAGATGTCGTGTCTGATCATTCATTATTAGACACAATAAAAGAAAAATCGAGCAAGAAGTTTTTTTATTAGCAAAAAATTATATAATAGCATGTAAATTAGCATGTAGAATTTCTTCAATTCTACACTTTAAAATCCGAATCAATCAAACAAGGTTCAAATCATTACAATTATGATTCGACCTAGTAGTAGTAGTAGTAGTACACCTTTCTTTTTTTCGACACTATTTCAATATTCATTCAGTTACATTACTCCTTTTTCTTTCAAAAAATTCAAATCTTCGATGTGCCATCCACCCTTTCGTCTCTTCTCCGCCTCTTTTTAATTCAATTCATATTCACACGTGTATAGTTAGAACAAAGAAATGAGTATATGGCTAGAGACTCTGATTCTTTCTTTTTTTTTCGAACTAATTTTCGTTCATATATAGAAATTATTTTCAAATCATATCTCTACTTGATTACACCTCATAATAATAGCTGACGGTTCATTCGACCGCGACTTTACACACACATTCGCATCTATTCGATTGGCCATATTACATATATACATACTAGAAGATATGTATAAGGTCAAAAAAATATAATTTAAAGATGAAAAGTCTTCGAAATCGAAATTACCCTATATATCTGTTTTAACATTTTATTTGATTCTTTAGTCTTTACGTTTTTTTTCTTTCTTGTTCTTCTCCTCAATATACGATCGTCAATGTTCATATTCAAACATTTTTAATTTCTGTTATCATTTTTTTTTCTTACGTGTCTTGTACTCGTCACTGCGTTTGCCTACACGAATCAACTCATCGTTTTGCTTCATTTTGTAAGAAAAAAGAAACCGAATGAAGAAGGTCACTTGTATATATGATACACATGTATGTACAAGCATTTTCATATCTATCATATACATATATAGACATTGATCTTATTGACATAATGAAACCGTCTCTTTTTTCTCCTCTATTTTTGATTGCATATTACACAGTATAATTGATCAAACCGAAGAAAAATATAACTAGAATACAAACGTGAAAGGTTTTTGTCCTTTTTTTTTTATTTGAATTATTTGCTTATTAGCGAGAAGAGTTGGATTCCACCTTGATTTTGTTCCTTTTTCTTTTCATTTTGCTCGTTGAATACTACTGATTGCATCATTTGAGCATGTCGCACATATATGCATTGACACGATTTAGTGGTCAATCGATTGGGTTGAACAAACGATGAGCTCAAATATAGAACCAACTCTTACGTTTGTTATATATGTGAATTCTCACCTGAGGGTAATCTTATTCAAATAATTCTTCTATCGTCTTTCGTCTGACTGTGTCACTCTCATTTTTCTACATTCTCTCTCGCTCTGTCCCTCTTCTTTTGATCACTTACATGTTCATATGCATTTATATATGCATATTCATCTTACTTTTTCCTGTTAGTAAGATATACATATATGTATGACTGTTAAACCAGGGACAATATTATGTATATAATTTTCGTTTTTTTTCTATGTACATAATGTGATCATCTTTAGATAGTGAATCTCATTTAATAACTTTATTAAGAAAAGAAAAAAATTTATTGGGATATTTTTTTTCTATTCGTATGAAAGAGAATGACGACAACAGTTGTAAGTACGCCTAAAAACGAAGTAACAACGCCGACAAGTTATGTTTCACATTGGATTGCTCAAACACATAGCAATTATCAACGAAAATCGAATGAATTCTATTTGCCATCATCGTCGAAATATTATCCTTCAGTTTCGAAAGACAGTACTTTATCTTCTCAAAGTACAACAACATGGCAAGCACAAGCGAAATCACGTTTGAAAATTTCAGCAGATCGCAATCTTTTTGAAACATCTATTCATGATAACAATGATTTACAAGATAAATTACATCGTATTAGGTAAGATAGAAAATCTTTTGTCTGTAGGCATGTGCTGGTTGCCATTGACTGAGTGACTGTTCAAGAAGAAGAAGAAAATGAATTAAATAAACATACATACGTATATACATAAAGTAGACGGATTAATGAAGAATCCTTTTTAATGTCGTTGACATTGTATGACAGTTGATATACGTATGTTGATGAATAAATTACCTCTTGAAAAACTAAATAATCAACGATCTATTTACTTGACTTAATTGAAAAAGAGAGAGAGAGAGAGAGAGAGAGAGAGAGAGAGAGAGAGAGAGAGAGAGAGAGAATAAAAGAATATCTCAAAAGAATCAATTTCATGTACGTAGAGCTTTATTGAATGCAAAGAAACAACGTTTATGTCGTCATTTATCGTCCACATCAAGTTCATCTTCAATGACAAATCCTCTTCAAGATCAAGTACCTGATTCAATTGCAGTAGGAGATCATCCAACATCTCCTCCTCTTCCAGCTCCTCCTCCTTCATGTTCATCTCTTGTACTTGACGTAAATTATTTCAATTTTTTTTCTTCTATTCAACTACGAACTTTATTTCAGAATGTTTATCATTCGCACGACGATCATGAATCGTCTCCAACAATTTTACCATGTCTTATGGAAGAATCACCAAGTGATTCAGGTCTAAGTGACGGAACTAAAACGACACATCCAGATGATATTCACGAGCCAATAACAAACAAATCAGCTATCGTCGATTTGAGTAAACCATTGAGTAAAGAAGAAATGCTTGCTATCATGCAGATTATACGAGAATTATGGAAAAAACAATTTAATTGTGATATACCGAATATAAATACGGAATTTCCAACACCAATTTCGACAACATCATTCAAACGTATTGGAGAACTAAGTAATCTCGCAGAAAAAACTCGAACACAATACCGTTCGACACCAGCTTTAAATAAACTGAATGCTGAATTAAATGATATTAAAGATAAACTAAAACGATTTTCAAACGAACGAATTCCAGCACCGTTAATCGAAGAGCAAATCTTCGAATCAAACTCGAATTTAGTTGATGTCGAACGAATACAAACGAAAAAGGAGACATTTCTTCGTCATCAAATGCAACGTCGTGAAGAACAATTAATGAAAAAAGCGGAACGGCAAATCGATGCTAACGAACGACAAAATGAACATCGTCTATTCGAAGAATATCTTGCTCAACGTCGACACGAAACAAACAAGCAACGTTCGAATATTTTACAAGCACATTTAGAACAAAAACGTTTCGAATTCGATCCATTGTCAACGAATGATTATTACTTTGCAGCAGCTCGAAATCGTCAACGTTTGAAACGTAAAACATCACTGTCATCATTTTTTTCCGTTGACGATGATATCAGTTATTCGAGTTCATTGAATCAAGTTCAAACACCCAAACGTAGTCTCACACGGTTCGATTTGATGTCGCCAAGTTTAACTGCACCGACAGCAGCATCCAAATCGAAAATGAATCGAGCTGCTAGCAGTTGTCATATTCATCGAGGCTATTACGATTCATCAACATCGTTAAATTCCAAAGGAATTCAAATGACAAGTGGAAGTTTGAATAATCTTTCGAAAACACAAACACCAAAGAAGAAATCAACGAGTTTCATCGATGAAATTTTCGATGATTCGCAGTTTACAGCATCGATGACATCGTTAAATACGTCTTTGACAGGTAGAAAATCAACTTCTCGTAGTTTTTTTTTAATTGTACAACAAAAACGAAATCTTCAGGTTCGCGTTTTATTCGAAATTCGGCATTATTATCAACGAAATCGAACCGACAAACGATTGTTAATTCATTGAAACAAGTCGTTCTTGCTGGACAACCTAATGAACGTCAACGTGAGATTATCATTCGAGTAAATCAAGACTAAAGAAGAAGAAAAAAAGGATCATTTTCTAAAGTTTGACATCTATTCTAGGAAATCGAATCCAGTGAAGCTCGACATTTTGTTATTCTATTTCGTGATCATCGTCTTCAATTTCGTTCTATTTATATGTACATTCCTGAGACTGATATTATCGAAAAAATTCATGGTATCGGTCCAAATATAATCACAGAAATAATGGTTGACAAATGGTTTAAATATAATTCAGGTGGCAAACGTTTTACAAATATTCCAATAAGACATTTTTCAATTCAATGCGATGCTGTAATTATTCATAATGATTTCTGGCAGAAAAAGCCATCATCATCCATAAACAATATAAATAAACTTCATTAGATAGAGAAAAAAAACGAACATGGTTTTTTTTTATAGTTTGATTTTGTTTTTCTCGTCTCTCTTTTTACTCTTTCGTTTTTATTTACAAATAATAAATTCGATACATTAGTTTTTTTTAATATTTCTATGACCTTTGATTATCATTGTGACATTTATCGATTTTATTCGTTCTATTATATAATATCAGAAGAAACGAAAAAAAAGGAACAGCAGACACATTATAATGATAAACAGATTCTAATTATAGAAATACGAAAGAAGAGGCAACCTGATAGCACGAATGTTACGATTGACGTTAACTCACAGTATACATCTTAACGTCTTTGATAGGTATTGCTATTGCATCATCATCATCATCATCTCATTCTTCTTCATCGGTTTACCTTTGAATAGTGACACTTTGAAATAATAATCCACGATATCTTTCAATTTTAACGATTTGTATTGAATCAATTGATTGTTTTTCTACTCGTCCTATTATTTTTTTACGGTAGTGACGTTGATTTAAATATTAATATGCTATTCTAAACAGTCAAATTGATAACGGAATCTATTCATCAATGGACATATCCTTTGGAATGCAAAATCCAACTTTAGATTATGTGCAATTGGTCCTCTTTGTGATTATTTACCTGATTATGAACTAGAAGAATTAACTTGTAAACTTCCTTGTCATAATGCATTTATTCTTATACACGACTCAAAAAATGTCGCAGAAATTCACGATCTTTTCCAACGATTAAAGACTCATGCTCAATTACCATTTATTCAAACCGAAAATAAACTGTACCAAAGATGTTTTTGGTAGATCGAATGGTTATTAACATAATACAGAACAGAGAAAGAATAACTTTGAAATATCAACACGCTATATCTCTCTTCTCAATTACGAAGTTTTGAATAGAATGAAACCCATGTAACTTTTACAAAATAATATTTTTCAAACATGTTATTATTTTTATTCTGCTCTGTTCTCATATTCAAATCGAATTAATGACAATAATGTCAATTCGAAAATAATAAAATCATTTTGTTTTTCTAAACATAGTTCGATTAACAAGCAAAACAATAATAAATATGATTTCTTTCTTATTGATAGTTGAAACGATCAATTCGAGTATGACGATGGAAAGAAGAAAAACAACAACAAACAAGAAATATGTTTGATCTCTTGTTATTTGAAGCAAAATTTTTCTGAGAATTTAATGATAATAATAAAAAAAATATTTGCTAACTAAACCAAAACGTTTCTTGCTTCTTTTTTCTTTCTTTTCTTCTTCTTTTTCTTCTTGTTCTGTTAACCTAAGCGTTCAGACAAGTTGGAATCGCAAAAAAAAATATATGAGAAAAAAAAGAAGAAGAAGAAGAAGAAGAAAAAATAACAGCAATTGGAGCGTTTGTTGATGATGATGAGGATGATGGAAAGTTAATCTTACTAGAGAGAGAGAGAAAAAAAAAGAAATGCGAAGGAAAAAAAAGAAAAGAACGAAATAGCATAAACTAATGTTAGGCAAGGAGAGGAAAAAAAGAAGAAGAAGATTCATCTATTCTCGGCTCGCTGCACGCATGCGTTTTCTTTGCTGTATTTTATATGTGTGACGATCGTTATATATTTTACATTGAATATATTTATAAATGAATATAAGGTAAGTCAGTAGTGAGAATAGATTTCAATCAAAACAACAAAAATACTTACATATATACGCGAGTTAATTAAAACAAGTAGAAATCAAGATACTTTCAATTTCCGATTGCTTTGTTTGTTCTATATATTTCTGAATAAAGTGCACGGGAAAAAAGGAGGAATATTATTGTTCGCTAGTTTTTTTTATTCGATTGATGGATTAAATAAAACAAATTCTTGTTCATTCGAGTCTCGTACATGTTTTTGTTTCTTTACAAAAAAAAACTATCAAAATAAAAATTTGATTGCATATATCGGCTCATTTCCCTTGTGTAGCTTGCCTTTATTCGATCGGATGTATGTTCTAGATTACCTCATGCCCTAATATTAAAAAAAAGGAATTTTTCTATTCAATCGGAGAAGAGAAAGAAAAAAAGAAGTTTGTATGTGTGCATCTGACATCTTGAAGTATTAGTATTGAAATTGAGTCCGGTCAGTGTCCGATCATAGTTCATTCTCTTTCATTCGTTGTTCATTCTAGATGTTGACTCGAGCACGAACATTATTGTCTCGTGTATTTTCGCTTGATACTCCATCGTCACAAATACGTTTAGATGAAGTATTCGATGATATTCATGATGAAACAAGTGATGAAAATGATACAGATAATCGTATCGATGATGATATTGACAATTCAACGACAGGTGCCGAACGTGATGACGACGATGATGACGAAGATGGTTTAACTGATAGCGATGAAAATGAATCACAATCAACAACAACAACAACAAAAGGTAAATATGAACGACAAATCAATGATTATCCAACGCAAGCAAAATCAAAGAATTTCATACGTCCTCATGAAAAATCTAAACAAGATCGTTTAATAAACGCCATGCAAATAGCTACCTCACGTTGTAATGTCGAATCAATGAAACGTTTATTAACAAATTTCGATATGAACATAAATCATCGTGATCAATATGGCATGAGCTATTTAGAACATGCTATACTCATGGGTAGTTTCGATATGGTCGATTTATTAATACGATTTGGTTGTGATTTATATCAATGTGATTCGAATGGACATTCGTATTTATATGTTGCCATTGAAACAACAACAAACAAATCGTTGCCAATCATTCGTTTACTATTGGAATCGAATTGTTCATGTTTACGTTTGATGGATATTGTTTCTCTTACATCACCTCAACAAATTCTTCATATCAATTCGCAAGATTTTCTTCTATTAAACGCACATTTATTGTTAATATTGAAATATCATCTACGTCGAATGGTTTTAAATGATATTTTAAATTTAATTAATTGTTTCATTCAAACAAATCTTTTACTTTGTAAAAATGATGAACATTACGGTTTGAGTTTATGTACAAAAAATTCATTGAATCATTTCAATTATGATTTTCTTAATTTATTTCTCAAAACACTCGGTCATAAACATGCATTGAAATTAATACCAAAGCTGCAAACGTTCATTCCAATAACTAGTGATTTCATTCCATTGAATCATGATGATATTCAACCGTTTATTCTTCGAATTGAAGAATCAATGAAACAAGTACCTGATCTCAGACATTTATGTCGATTATTAATTCGACAAAATTTAAGAAATTTTAAAAAATCAACATTAGAATCAATTGTATTAACGGCTAAACTACAAGATTATTTGTTATATACACCGATTTAGATTGTGCTTTTCTTATTCTCTGTTGTTTCGACACACAGTGATCGATTTCAAAATTCATTTTCTTTTCTTTGTCGATGAGATATTATTTTGTATAAATAAATACAAGTACAATACAGGAAATGAATATTTAAAAAAGAAAAAGGACAAGTCAAGGTGATTTGCGCGTATTAATTGAGCATCACTGATTCATAAGTTGGTATCATATATCTTTGAAAGAACAAAGTCAATATATACGTAGACATTTATTTTGTCTTATTTTACTTGATATTAATGAATGCATCTTCACCACCGTTTCGTTCGAATGCTTCGAGTGTTTCATTGATTAAATCCCCGATATTTTCACGACGTTGTTGGCCATATTCAATTCCATCGCCCAAATTCGCTTTTTACGCGGGAAAAAAAAGCTAAATTTAAAGATTCGAAAATGCAAATTTTTTCGACGTTCAATTCCAATTTATAAAAAGATTAAATATTGGTAAAATCTGTCTATAGTACGGAACGAGTGCTTCGCCGATCATTTCAGCTGACATGACTAATTGTTGGAGAATTTTCAATGTCGTACAAATAACTTTATGATTACGTGTATTTAATGCATCTATAACAAAAAAAAAAGATTTGATTTCGAATGAAACGAGAAATCTGAGCTCACTTTTAATTGGTACGATTAATTGAGGTATAACAGGAAGAATTTTAGTTCCGCCATGCTCGAGCATATCGTGAATACCCTGACGAGCAAAAAAATCGTACGGATGTTCGATTTCACAGAGACCATCGAAGAACAAAGGTAAATAATGATGATAATCGAGTTTTTCGATTTCAACCTGAACGTAAGAATTAACTTTTGAATGATTTCACACAGAAAAAAAACCTACTTTCCAAGCAATTTTATT
>ERZ778020.1890-NODE-1890-length-16526-cov-3.982879_pt1 | contig 16526 bp, 13 predicted proteins | sample MGYA00375750_ERZ778020 | MGnify/ENA primary metagenome ERZ778020 (study PRJEB29350, sample SAMN05389818) | bioreactor metagenome | isolation source: Ammonium sulfate bioreactor | place: South Africa: University of Cape Town | collected 2014-03-17 ...
AATTCTCGTCATTAGATATTAATTTAGCTGCTGAAGTGGACCATTGAAATTTAAGCATCGCTGTTGCTTTTGGTATTGTAATATTCACGTGTGTTTGCGTTGATGTTACTCGACGTTCAGCTGCCAATGACATTGTACTTCTGTGCTTTTTGAGAGACATTTAGAAGAGAAAAAAAAACAGAAATCACATACAAATTGACAATGTGCAGATGCGTATATATACTTATGCATTTTTAAGTGATCGCTCTCAGTGCCTACGCTTGTGTTTGCTTTTGAAATAGAACATTTTCAAACGAAAACAAATTCATTATTTTTCACTTAAATAAAAACGAAGTCTGTCTCATTGTCACGAACAAATAAAACCAAAGTACTCGACCATAAACGAACTAAATTTAGTTGTACAGTCGCATGTGCTTATACAAAACAATCGCTGTCAATGTCATCAATTGTGTTTGTTTTTGTTTTATTTCTAATAATAAACTAGCTAAATAGTAAAGTTTGATTTATTTTCTTATTTGTACAAAAACCAAAAAAAGAAAAGATTGACCGAATAACAACTGTGACCATACATACACAAAAAAGAAAACAGAAGAAGATAAATAGATATAATTACGTACATATTTTAAGAGGATATTGTTCGATTGAAAAATCACAATCGAGATACACGTAGAGGAGGCTGAGGGTTTATGGATGATGTCGATCCTGATGGTACATCAGAACCACTTGGAAGATCACCGTCGCCGTCTTCATATTGCCGTGATTGAATACTACTGCGTACGGACGATTCTAAAAATAGAACAATAAGAAGTCAAACAAAATAACGAAAAGAAAATAATTGATTGTGTTTTGTTGTCTTTTGACTTTTGATTGCTAAGAATAGAAGAAATTGTTGTTTACCTGCACTATCGAATCGTACGTGATGAGAACGAATCATGGGCATATGACTCGCAATGGCCTCCGATTCGATAAGTAAAAGCGGTACAGATTTTCTCAACGGCGACTGAGATGATGTTCGATGTTGTTTTCGACCTTTTTCCGATCGAATCGAATTCTCCGATGCGAGCATTAATAAAGTATCGAATTTATCTAAATCTGATGTTCGTTCAATTGTCGTTCGATATCGACTTGGATGAAGATTAGCGCCGAGATTAATCGATTGTGATGATGACGAACGATGACTACGTGAACGTCGTTGACCTGCTGTATTATTCATTGCTTGTAGTTCAGTATCGATACGATCGATTGTACATTGCGAACATCGACGTGCAATCAATGCTTTACGATTTGATGAACCACATTGAAGTGAAAAACGAAGTTCTTTGACTAATTCCCACCAAACGGAATGCTAAATAAGAGAAATAGATGTGAGAAGAGAAAAAGAACAATAAATAAAATCCCAACTTGATGATCTGGATGATTTTTTCGTGCATGCCAAAGAAATTCTATGATTGCGACAAATAACGAAACAACAACTCCACCTACGAAACAATGATCATTAGTGAAATTGAATTCGAAAAGAAACGTACCGAGAAGCACCACGAATATACCACCGACATTCGTAAAATCTAATGGTTTGGCTTTGGATTCTTTCTTCTCCGATGAACATGTACCTTTACTTTTCCACCATTTATTATACGATTTTTGAATCTAAACAAAACGAATCTATGGAGTCAAACGTTTGTGTCACACATACAATTCCTTTTTCTTGTAAATCAAGAATAATTTCCGAGAAACGTTCTCGATACGGACTGCCTTCGGGAAGACCAATTCCATAACCTTTATTATCCAATAGACCTCCGATTTGCGTTAGATTACATTCACGTTGAACTGTGTACTCGATCGATGTTGATTCCATGAGAAATGCGTAGGATTCATTTTTAACTCGTTCAATACCTTCGGCATTACTTTTCACGAACACATCTGGATTATTAGACATATATTTCCACATTTTTTGATATGTTGATATGGTTGATTCCTAAATCAACGATTGAAAAATCAATAAAAAAAAAGCAGCAGAAGAGAAAACAAATCTACTCGAAAGAATTGTTCAGTTGAACCACCTTGAACGACACCATATTTTATTTTCGTTTGTTTATATAGATCTTCGGCACTTTCAATTGGATTAATCAGTTTTTCGACAGTTAAAAATGCAGCTAAATATCAAACAAACAATATATCGATTTCAAATTTGCATCTATTATTTTACCCAAGTTAGCTGTATAAGAAGAAATAAGAATAAGTGTAAAAAACCACCAGATACCCGATACAAGACGCGTTGAAATCGCTGATGGACTTACATCGGAACCTTGTTGCATTAACGTTCCAATTGAAAACCAAAGTGTATTACTAACAGTAAATCGATTTTCGAGATATTCATATTCTGTATCACATGGATACGGATTTCTCCATTCATCAGGTGAACAACGTGCAATTAATAATAAAATAAAACTAACAGTAAACACGGCAGCAAATGTGTACATCTTTGAAAAAACAACAAGATAACGATCAACAAGAAACATTTTTTTGTTGTTTTACCCAAATTTCAAGTGATAATGGACTGAGAAAACTGAATAGGCCGGCTTTTTCTGGTTTAGGTATTTTGAATAGAATTGCAATGCCAAAACTAAGATAAGGTTTAGTGAAATCAATTTGTTTTTCTCTTGCATAATTAACTAGAACAAACAATTCGAATGAAAATCTAACAATCGTCGTAAGTAGAAAAATAGATTTTACTTGTCAATGGTGCAACAGCTAAATCAGCATGCTAGAAAAAAAGATCACTCAATTAACAATTGATTTTCGAAAGAGATACTACTTTATTTTTAACTTCATCGACCATATCATCATATCGAGCACTTGAAATCGGTCGAATTTGATATCGAAATTTCAAAATTCTTGCTAATTCATCGAGAAAATCCACGCAAAAACCTTCGAATTCATTGTTTGAGTAATTTTGATAGGCGATATTACTCATATTCTGACTGTTCTTAAACATCATATATGGTTGTTCCTAGATGAAACGATTGTGTCGATAATTGAATTTCTATTCAGCAATGAAAATACATACAAGAATCGTTGTTACAATTAATGTAGAATTGAATAAACCACCGCGTGAAATTGGTTTCATTGTAAAATTTGCACCCTTCTCACTAGTCCACGCTCCAATCTAATTATCAAAAATCCGTAACCGAATGAAAGTGTTATTGTTTGTCGAGACTCTTACTTTACTTAAACCATCTTCTTTCAAATGAACAATATCAAGTTCAAACGCAGTTCTTTCGCCAAATGGTGTAAACTGAACTCGGCCAGTGATTCCATCAAATGAAATCTGTAAAACAGAATTTTGTTCGAAATTAAAAAACCGAAGATTTCTTTTTTTTACTTGATGAAATTTCGAATGTAATTCAAAGCCTAAAGGCCAACCGTTCGAATCCGAACATGAAACATTCGGTCGTGCCAAATCGACGCCCAATGTTACATAAGAATGAATTAATTTATCATATGCATACGCATAAGCAAGCAATGCATCAGCCCACAATGCCACCGAGGTCTAAACTGAGACATTGCAGTACAATCTAATCTCGGTTAGAGGACATTTCCTGAGTACAATTGATCTTTTTGATCGTTGAAACAAGTCGGAGAATGTTTATCACGCAAGTCTCGAACAATAGATTTTCACATCAAAGATCAAAAAAATAAAATATTTTTTCTCTCTCATTTATTTTTCTTCTCTATTATTTAAATAAACAACGATTTCGATAACGAATCACTCACTGTGAATAATCGTTGATTGATTTCATTATTTGGCATGGTTTTAAATGCAAAAAATGAATCCATCGCCGATTGTACACGAGCATCTCGACGATTAAATAAACGAAATGCTGTTATATTAACAAAATTATACATATAATCTTCCAAATCATACGTATCAATATTCTATAGAAAGAAGAAGAAGAATATTTTCAATCTATTCAGAAATAAAAAAAATTACTAAAGTTGTTAATATATAATGATAATTCGAATTAATCATTCCCATTTGTAGGGCCATTTTAAGTACAGTTCGTGTATTAATATCGTTTAAATCTAAGATAATATGAAATATATCTCGTCCAATAGCATCGATAAGAACACTTCGATCTTTGTAACGTGTAAATTGTCGTACGAGTATATCAGTTTGATTAATACCTGGATCATTGAGTAGTTTTTGTAACCGTCTTAAACCGGACTCCATATCATAAATAATTAAGAATTTATTCCAATTTAATTTATGTGTTAAATTATGAAATGCAATATTTAAATCATGATTGGACGGATATAAATTTATTGACATAAGACCATGTTTTATCGGTGAATCATAATCAAGATTTTGATCTAAACTTTCGACATCATAACACGATGAACAAACATTAATGAATGGTATTTCAACATGATAACATATTGAATGAACAAGTGTAGCGAATTCAGGACAGGATGGACCGAATATGCCTTGTACACGACGGTGATGTATGAGTGTACAAACTAGAAACGAATGAAAGTAGGACACAAATAAAATTTTGATTTATTTACCATCTCGAACTGTCTGTACAGCAGATTCTCGGGCAATTATGCTTAATGTTTCTTCTTGAATACGGATTTTATATGATAAATTATGTGCATCTTTCGACAAACGATTATAATGAAATATAGCGTATTTAAAAACGCTTTCCATATTTTGAATATCTGTTCCTTCGTCTCGATCAGTAAATACACCGCCTGAGAAAAAAATAAAAAAAGATATTTATTTTGACAGATTATTATCTCAATCGATTTGTTCGATAAAACAATCATTTCAGGTCTTTTTTTTGTGTTTCTTCTCTTACCAACAGTTATATCGAATGGTTGTTTTAATGCAAGTTGCTGACCGACAATCAATGTCGGATAATTAAAATAAATACTCCATAGATAAACAAAAATAGGTATAAGCATCTTTCTGCATCACTTCTTATACACGACCGATCATTTACTATTGAACATCGATTATTAAAAACGTCCACAATAGGACTATTATGAGTGTTTTTGATCTAAAGATGTTTATTTATATAGATATATTTGTTTTTCTTTATTGCTTCTTTTGTGTTGATGAATCCATACCGTTGTTCATACAGTTTTATTTTCGAAAGTATACATTCAAGTATTGTGTCGGAATAGTTATCATCTGAAACAAAAATCCAAATCTCTATCTGTTAAACAAATAAAAGAATTTACTAGATCAATTTCTCTACTAACATAGTTCAAGTGATTGTCATCAAAAATTGATTATGGATCGGCATAGAAAAACAGATTCACGCAAAAAAAAAGAAAGGAGAATATCGAGCACTTTTCAAGATTAAATCATGTATTTTGTCAGTTATTCTTCTTACGGTTTTGCGTTTTTCGTTAAATAAATGTAAGAATCCTGCGGCAATTTCTTGAGTATAGGAAGAGACAGAGAGAGACAGAGAAAATGCTTGTCATTTCTCGACATTTATCCTTGTCTTTGATTCTCATCAGAGAGAATATTTTCTCTACATCCTCACTCGCATTCTCGCTTTGCACATTCAACAAACTCATCGATGTTCACTCAACTCGTGTGTTACATAGAAAATGTGGAAAGACAAGCATCCGAAAAGATTTTCCATTTTGTTATTTCTTATTATCGTTGTTCGACGTTCTCGTCGCTTCATTCCTAAAGAAAAAGAAGAAGAAAAAAAAGAAGAGAAAAACACACACACACACATACAAAGATAGATACAACATAAAGTGAGGATGACAACGACAATGAGAAGACAATTTCCTAAGTTACCAATGGACGACAGATCGTCGTGTGACACTAATGTTGATAACGACACTGCTATTACTTCGATTGACTCTGAAGAACTTCCAAAGGGAATCGATAATAGCAACAATGCTGCTGGCATTTGTGTACATTATTATTACGAATAATTTCGATCCCGGATTGACAATTAAATCACGCATATCATGATAAAAATATTCGAATAGATTATGTTTATTCGCGAGATATTTAATCAATGCAAGAAAAAGGATTTATTTCTCTATGTTCTTATTGTTAAATCTCGATTAATATTGTCATTCAAAATTGTTTATATGAAATAATAATAGTTAGTACATGAATTGATATCTGATAAGGTTTAGTACATTAAGAGGAAAAAGGTAGTTGATTATAAAGGTAAAGACTAGATTTTAAGAGTATTAAACCAATGTATTCATTTTCTTTTTTCTTTTCTTTTCTTTCAATTCATTGTCACCGAGTGTCATTATTAAGTATCCGGTGAAGAAGTTTTACATTATCTTCTTAAAATCTATTTAAAAAAATTGCGAATAATTTCCTGTCAAAGTGAATGAAAACAATCACTATATATACGTATATACATAAAATTGCCAACAATGGCAAGCAGACAGACACATTGTTTATTAAATAATCATTATACATATCTTTTCTTTCGTTAACATTTCATTTATGATTAATTGATACGTAAAGAAAGAGAGAAAAAAAAAGAATTAACTAAACAAAACTCGTATCAATCGACCAGAAGAAATAGATAATCAATGAGATGATATGATCGATCGATTGATCGATGAACTCGCCTCAAGGCTTTTACTCAAGACAACCAATCGTTCAAAACACGCACGCACACATATAAACGTAGCTATGATGATGAATGACAAAGAAAGAGTTTCAGTTGGACGATGTGCACTAAGGCTATCATCAACTCTTCAGTGTGCACTCATACACACAAATGTGTACTCTTACTAAAATGCATACATCATTTCGTGAATTTCTATGCGTGTGTGTGTGTGTATGCGCGGCAAGTTGTATTGTTGTTGTAAGTAAGATAAAGCGATTAGTCGTGTGCACACGCGTAGACGCGCGAGAAATATATATATATTCAAATGTCGATGCTTGAGGGTGTGCGTAACACAACGGCCACAATAAAGAGAAAAAAGAGAAAAAACTTCTTTTTTTTTGACGACAAACGGAGACGATAGAGATCGAATGTCGTTTATAGATTTTTTTTTGTTCATTGTCACTTGCATTACAAACGATATTCAATTTGATCAATAATTTAGGCTCGACTAGATGTGTATACATCGCAAGTATAGAGATCTTGCTTCGCCTACTGCGAGATAGATTAGACGGCGTCTTGATTACACAATACGTAATCGATGTATATACATTTGCTCGCATCGATGCCATCGATCAGGTCAGCGGCACCACTTATATTACAACAAAAAACGAAGAACTTATTTCTTTTTCTGTCTTTCTTTCTCCCTCTCTCTCTCTCTCTCTCTCTCTCCTTTTCTTTCTTTTTCTTATACAACGGTATGTGTAATGGTATACATATACATTGAAATCATATCATGCGTTCATATAGCCTTTCTTTCACTCTTCATCTGTTTCTACGGATATTTGTCAAAATGTCAGTTCTCTTTTATAATCAATTCGTCAACAAAATCAATTCAGTTTTCTTTTTTCGATTGTGATAAAAGCAGAAAGATTATATAATAGTCTTCATCTTCGTCTTCGGCATCTAGTCGATAAAAACTACAAAGTGTCTTTAACATTAACCTCATCGTGTTCGAGATTGAACCAACTGAAATAAGATTTGCACTCGAATATAATAGTAAAGTGTAGTCTACACAAAGAAAGAACGAATAATAATACGAATAAAAATAAATGACCCTTTCGTTTTTTTTTCTTTTTATTTCATACATTTGTCTAGCACAGGTAAATATAACATATTACTAGTTATTCTATCCTCATTATAATGATTTTTTCTTAGTTGTATATATATATATATATTTATTTTTTAGATTTCTGTGTTCTTTTCTTATACGTCTATTATTACTTAAAGACAGCAACTTCTCCTTCATTGACTAAGCAAGTAGCGTGCGGCAACGTTTAATGAGCTGCTTGCCTTTACCTCATCAACAGCAGCCGTATCGGTTCAGCTGTCAATATGAGAGAATATAAAGTCGTCGTACTCGGACCAGGCGGTGTTGGCAAATCGGCATTAACGGTCCAGTTTTGCCATGCAAAATTTGTCGAAAAATATGATCCAACCATTGAAGTAAGAATCGAAAGAGAATAATAATTGCCGGAAAACAAACGATTAGCTCGTAGTTTCTTTTTTCTACACAATTTGCGTATCTTTTTTCATATTTCTCAAGTAGCAAAAGAAGAAGAAAATTCGAAGAAAAACAAAAAAATGTATATTAATTTTCTGTTGATTAAAAATCTTCTTACGAAGAAGAAAAACAAAATATGCAAGTCGTGTCAATATTCGATTCTTCGGAGAGCGAGAGAGAGAGAGAGAGAAAGTGTAGTAGAACAGGAAGAAGACGTTTGTTTCTTCAGCGAATCTAATTGAATTTCGAAAAAAAAATCAATTATGTTGACGACGATGTTTGCATTTGAAATTAGTTCATAACTCCATATCCGTTTGTTTTCTTTCGCTTACGAAAAAAGATCTATCGTTTAAAATATAAAAAAAAACACAACAAACCTGAATAAATTATTCAGCTTCATCTTGCTAAAAAAAACTACAGAAACGACTGTCGTTGTTCGATTATTTATCAACTGAAATGAACATATCGCTGATCAATTTCAATTCTCTTTTTTTTCTCTATAATTAGTATGTAACATGTTCTCAATGGAAATCAACTGTTTGTTTCTTCTTCTCTTTTTCTTGTTCGATCGGATCGATAATGAAGACATTTTATGAAATATAGAATCCCCGATGAATGAATGAATTAATTTAGTTCTCAATACTTTTTCTTTTCTATGTTTGTCTTCTAGGATTTCTATCGTAAAGAAATAGAAGTCGATGGCGAACCTGCTTACTTAGAAATTCTTGATACCGCCGGTTTGTTGATTTCTTTTTCGTTTAGACGTTCATATTCAAATCATATTTCATTTAGGTACCGAACAATTCGCATCTATGCGTGATCTTTATATAAAAAATGGTCGAGGTTTCCTTGTTGTCTTCAGTTTAACTTCTTGGCAATCATTTCTCGATGTTCGAACTGTTCGAGAACAAATCCTACGTGTTAAAGGTACAGATAATGTACCAATATGTCTTGTTGGCAATAAATGTGATGCATCAGTTCAACGACAAGTCACACCCGATGATGCACTAGCGCTCGCTCATGAATGGACCTGTCCGTATGTTGAAACATCTGCCAAATTATCGATTAATGTCAATGATACATTTGCTGAAATCGTTCGAGAAATTAATTCACGAATGAAAACCAAACTTAAACATAAAAACAAAACTCATCATCGATCGTTTCTTAGTCGTTGTTGTTCATGTTGTTGTTGTTCATCACCATCGTGATAACAAAAGAAAAAAAAACAAAGACTATAGGGGCGAGAGACGAAAACGGGTAAAAAAAAAGAAACTCCTTTTATTTGTTTGATTGCTTATAATTATACTCTCATACAAATCGAATATGTCATTAGAAAAAAGAACAAAAAAATACACTAAGCAAATCAAGAAACATTTTCTTCTTTTTTTTTATTAAAATTATAGATTATTGATACAAGCGTAGTATATGAGCTGATTGGAAGACATGTGATTATATTTATTTTTTCCTCAAATTATTGCATGTCGATGGATGAATAGATGTCTTTGAAAGTAAATTGACATTGATTGAATATTTTACTTGTTCAATAATAAATGAAAATATGATTAGTTAGGAATTATCTCGAAATCTCAAAATCATTGATTGATTAAATCATAGATTATTTTATTTTGCATTCAAATCCGAATGGATTATGTCGAAGGTAGTCTTATTGGATTCCGAATATGATCTGAATGACAACAGCAACAACAAAAAAAAATGAAAAAGTTCATATTCTTTGCAAAAAAAGAATCGAATGTAAATTAAGATCGTATTTCAATTCGTTAGACAATAAAAAAAACATCAATCATTGACTCTGTGATGAAATTCAAGATTTATTTCATAGGCTTTCTTCAGTAAATCGAATCGTCCACGCAATATAAAAAAAACAAAAATGCTTTCATATTTATTCTTTCGATTAATTATTAAAATGATAATCAAAAAGAAAAATAATTGAACGAAATTATTTATACGTATTTGTTAGTTTAGTAATGATAACCTAAGAAAAATCATGCACGTTAGATTGATTAGTAAAAAAAACAGACAGAAAAATTTAGGAATAAACCCGATAATCACAAATCGCACCATATCTATTACCTCCATCTGAACCAGTACAAGTTCTTCCGGATAATTTACCTGTAGAATCGTCCTCGTAACAGTAAACAAGACATTGTGCTGCTGTCACAGACACTGATGGAAAACTTGATGAACGAAGTGTACCATCATAAAATACTTCTGTCGTACTGTTATAACCAAGATGGTAATATCTATTATCATCACATTCTTTACTGCCCTCTTCAGAATGTAACTTAGCAGCGATACAATTAAGTTCAGTTTGATTATGAACACTAAGTAATGTTGGAGTATCAGCGTTTGCCATTTGTGTTAAGATATTACATTGTGTATTTGCTTGAGCAAATGATAGAGTTTTACTACTACTTGGCCAATAAACTGCAACACATATGTCCGAATATGGATAGTTAATAACATATCCCTTAAAATCACCATAATTGTTATTACAAGAAACACAAGCTTTCGAACTAGGAACATAATATTCATCATCCGGACATGCACATCTTTTACCCGAACCAAGACACGAAATTGCTCGACATTTTAAATCACCAGCACAATTGTTATCATGCGTACATGTCATTCGAAAACTATCTTGAAATATACATTGAGATCCATTCCAAAATCCATCTGATCCACAACCACATTTGCTATTCACACACGACATAAGAGCATTTTCTGTATCATTACATTGAGCTGTAGTTGTACAATTATCACCATAATCTAAATATTCAACACATGTCAATCGAAGTGTACTGTAATATTTTTCACAATCACATTTATTCGATCCAACACATTCATATGGTTTAGTACATTGACAACTCTCTGTACATGTATCGAATTGTTTTAACAATGGTACACAAGTATGATTGGCCGGTTCATAATAATAATTATCCGAACAATCACATCTTGGTAAAGGAAAATCATCCGAATATAAACATGTCAAACCACTATCATTAAAACGACATGAAAGTGGTGCTAATTCATAACATTGATACGATCCTTCACAAACATCGGTATAATTCTTCGATAGTACACAACCTTGACCAGTAACGTAATAAGAACCTAATGGACATCGACAAACATCGGAAAATATTCCATTGTCTGTTTGATTGACAATACAAATGTACGGTGATTGACATTCATAATCGTATGTACATGATACATTTGGAGCGAGACGTGATACACAATGTGTTCCATCCCAATAGGATGTCATATTACAATCACACATATCTTTAAAAGAGAACAATTTCAAAACGAATATTTCGTAAGTTTTGAATTTCTTACTGAGACGAATCGGTTCAGGACACGAACAATTCGTTGATGAACTCAAAGTCATTTGACAGAATAGACCAACTGTTGAATCACACATATAATTGTCCAAACATGATTCATTATATAAATGTAATTTTTGACAAGATGTTAGATTATAATCATAAAATTGTGTTGGCAAACAATCGCATGTATTCAATGTTGAACTCGCTGGACAATTACAAGCTGTCATACCTGATGAATAACAAACTAAACCTTGCGTTGTATCACAATGAGTTGTATTCGTACAAGGTCCTTCTGTATAGTTTTTCTGTGGTTCACACATCGAAGTCGATGTTGACCAATAGAATTTACTCGGACATAGACATGACATATTCAAACATTGTAAACCAACATCGTTATTACATTCACACGGCCAAAAACAAGATGAATCATAGGATTTCTTCGATACACACGAACCACCATTCCAATACGTTCCATTTGCACAATCGCATGATGTCGCATTGACAGGCATACTAAATGGACATTGAGTACCTTGACCATCTTGTAAACAATATAATTGAACACTTGCATCACAACTATAACTTGTCGATGGATCACAAAGTTCACCGTATTTATCAACCGAATAGCATTCATTGGCTGTTGAATTCCAATATTGTGTTTTCGGTGAACATATACATCTCGAACCGTTACAATAAAGAGTTGGAAGACATTGATAACTAATATCAGGTACAGTACATGCACCTAAATAACTCATTCGATTTGTGCAAATTGAACCAGTCCAATAGGATGTTGATGAACAATCACATGTTTGAATAATTGTCGTATTTGGACAATTACATAGACCATCAATTTCAGTACACATCAATCCTAAATCTGTACGACATTCCGTAGTTTGATTACATTGTTCAGTATATGTCGGTTGACTAACACAGTTATCTTCATACCAATATTGTCCTGTTTGACAAGCGCATATCGATTGTGAATTACAAGTAAGTCCAAAATTACTGTCGCATTTCGATGTTTTCGAGCATGCTTGGGAATACGTTACTGTTGCTACCGATTGTGAGAGAATTGAATTTGCAATAATCGCACAAAGAGCCGTGACTAGTCCAAATGTTAGTATACCAGCTGGTATTAACGCCCATTTTGGTATGGATAATTGACCGTATTTATAGAAAAGTGTTTTTTTAACTTTTGGCTGTGGTACATCGTATTCGACGACAAGAAGATCGCCCGGATTATTGCCGAAATCGGTATGAAGCGGTGTTATTCGTCCGAAATTGACTGATTGAGATTTCATTCTTTAGTTTTTGAATTTTGTTCTTGCAATTGTTATTTTCTTGTTCGAATGAAATCATCACGAATTTTCTTCGTCTTTTTGAGTTCGAACGAAAAGAAAATTACTTTCATTGTTGATTTTCAATTTTTTTTGTATTTAATTATATATTTCTAAGGCATCTATGTCAGTTGACAAGGAATCGCATTCAATGTTCTTCCGTATGCAGAAGAAAACGAAAATACAGTTGTACTTTTTTATTTTCTGTAATTTAAATAAGGCGTTTTCTTTTCTCTAAACATGTCAGGTAAATCTTATCCTATCAAGAATGTTTTTTAACCTATTTTCTAATTATTCTCTAGGAGACACAATGAAAGGCAGAAAGTACGCATGCATCTTCATGCTATTTATTATTAATAACGATACGAAAGATTTCTATTGACTATATTCAAAAATGAATACGAAAATAACGCTGTTTTTTATTACATTTAATAATGTTTTTATTTTTATAATGTGTGTTTTTCTTCGACCCTCAGGCGGCCCTTCTTTTGAATAAAAAAAAAAATTTTCTGACAGAATGTTGTTCGTTCTTTTCCCCTTCGACAACTAAGATTTGTTCAGTTAATTAAAGAAAAAACGATTTCATCATTTCGAATATATTTTGATATTATTCTAATTAAGCTTGACTTTTCTTCAGAAGAATAATCAAGTTCTATAACGGAAGTAACTTTCATCGCCAGGCAAAACCAAGCTCCACTTAGTGATCTCTCTCTTTCTCAAGAGAAATTTTGAGTTGAATATCAATATCTTTGATCTAAGGTTCGTCTTGTAAAACACGGATCACTATTTTAATCTACGAACAACAGAACAAACGAAATATCCGTCGACCGCAATGACTTGATCATTTTTTCGACTCAAAATACTTTTTTTTCTTTCTTTTATTACTTTTGTTCTTGTGCAAATCATACATGCTACAAGTGCGTACAGGTCATGTATCACTGCAAATCATATCTCGAACGATTTACCAGTCACCGATGACTGGTGTTTGACAGTATTAAATAAAAAAAGGCTTTGAAAAAATACCGTACGTGCTTTAGTTCGAAGTTTTTTTTATTGTCTGATCATAATCCAAAATAGAACATCACAAAAAAAAATATATTCATATATGTACTGGAAAGCTCTGTTTTTTCTCGATCAGAACAACAAAACAATATGAAAGAAAGACGAAAAAAAATGAACAGAAAATATAAGTTGAATAATAACACAGCTAAAAGAAAAAACTTGACGACAATCAGGAAACAAAAAAAAATTGAATATATGTCTAATTTGTTCTGTGTGTACTTTGCTTACAAATAAAATTAGATGCAAATATGTTATCAATTGTGATATATTTAGACTGCAAAGGCAGAGAACAACAAATTAGTCTAATTTCTCAAATAAACTATTTTCTTACTTTGTAAGACGCGCGAGCCAATATGTTTTTCATAATGTTCATTGAGCGGAACAAGTAAATCAAGTATCTGTCAAAAGATATCATCAAAATGATTCCACTTTTTTATTAGTCTGAATTGACTAACCTGTAATATTCTCCGACAGAGCATTGTTCCTTCGTGTTCACCGTGGTTTTGACATAATTCTTCATAGAGCGTATACAGATAGCAAGCTCTCAGCATGCTCGGAATTTCTGAATCTTTTGTAGTTGCATCTGAAATGGAAAAGATAAAAAAGGATTTGATTTAATTAAGGAAAAAAAAAGAATTCAATTCGTATTTACCTGGACGACAGATTTGCATCGGCAAAATTAATGACATTTCGATATCAGTTAGATGTAGGTCATGGAGATATCGACAGAATTTAAATATTGCATCGGTAAAATCATCCCCCAGAAAAGTTTTCATACAGTAACGTGAAAAACAAATACCGTCGGCGGAAACAAGATAACATTCGCCGTTTTTATTGAATAAACGTGCATATTTAAGCTGAAAAAAAGAGAGTATTTTAAGAATTCTATTGTTGTATTTTTTGTTTAATTACCAAGAACCAGTCGAGTGAACGATGCAGAATCATTTGTTGAAGTGTTACCATGTCTATATTTGTCATACCGGGTAACTAAATATATGAATATAATGGTAAAATAAGTGAGACTAAAATTAGTTTTCATACTTCTTGAACATAGAAAACAGATGAACGAACGAGAACTTCGAGTGTTTCTGAAAAAATATGGAAATTAAAAAAATCTATTGAAATGACGCTATCGAACGGAATTTACTTGGCATTGTATAAAGAATTTGTTCGATTGTTGGGATCTGTTGTGAGAATCGATCGATACCTTCATGAACCAAACGATTCATTCGACTTTGTAGTTGTTTAACACGTTTTGAATGTCGCAGATAGACATTATGTGCCGACCAACGCAGAAATCTATACGATTGAAAATCAAAAGTTTCCCTTTTTTTTCTTGTCTACTGACTTACCTTATGAAAATCAGTTGATCTTCGGTTAATTGAATATGTAGATTGTTTTTATTTTGACTTAATTTTGTTGAGATTGCATGAATTCTTTGAAAAACCTCATGAGACAACGGGTCGGTTGCATGTTCAGTTAAATCACGTGTTTCATCTAACGTAAAATCCGTTGGAAGATAGATTCGTGGATCGATTGGTTGATGCTGATGATAGGATTGAGATTGTGAGTAGTAATGTAAATTGAAATTATGTTCGGCAAGATTCGATAATTGTACTGAATGTTTGACGAATTGATTCGAATAATAGTACGAATCCGGTTGAGATAATTGCGTATCATAATTATGTTTATCAGCGTAGTCTAAGAATAAAATGTAAGCCGTATGGTCGGGTCATGGGTGCACATGTTTGTGAAAATGAATACTACCTTCATGTGAGCACACTATTCGCGCACACGTAGAGGAGAATCAAAGAAACAAGAAGAGGTAAAAAAAAACGACAGCTCAAAATTAATGATGAAGTTCTCGAAAGCTATTCGTCCAGAATTAGAAGTACTTACCAGTATCTATGAAACTTGGATCGTAATTTTCTATGCTACGATCAGAAAGCGATGAACACGATGAATCTTGACCATGAATTCCATTTGGTTGTTCGTGAATTTGAACAACCAAATGGAATTCATGGTCAAGATTCATCGTGTTCATCGCTTTCATTTGGTTGTTCGTGAATTTGTCGTTCAGCAAGTTCTTCTCGACGTTGTTGTTCTTTGAGTTCTCTCAGAGCTCGTTCTTTGACTACTTTTGGTATGCGGCCCATTTTAACACCTGCATTGAAAAAAACAAATTCTTTTTTTTTTGTTTTTCAAAAGTAAAACTATGGGACTTTACCATCAACGGACATTCCTTCGTCTAGACATCGACGGAATCGACAAGCTTTGCAACGATTTCGATTAGTTACATTAATAACACATGAGTTGTCGAAGTAACATCGATATTTTTCCTTTCGGAGAATACTTCGTTTGAAAAAGCCCTGAGAACAATCAATTCACATTCATTTTATTTAGTATATTGTTCTCAATTATCTAGAGTCACTTACTTTACAGCCTTCACAGGTGGCAATTCCATAATGAATACCGGTTGCTGAGTCTGTGCATACACGACTAAAACACAAGACGTTGCATTTAGTTTCAATGCCTATATCTTATTTTTGATTTACCATGCGCCAAATGGAAATGTTAGTCGCGCTCGTTTTGCTTTGGATGTACTCGTTGGAGTACTTGATCG